>ERZ1026850.1587-NODE-1587-length-11528-cov-6.046457_pt1 | contig 11528 bp, 9 predicted proteins | sample MGYA00380155_ERZ1026850 | MGnify/ENA primary metagenome ERZ1026850 (study PRJEB33269, sample SAMEA4719791) | human gut metagenome | biome: human-associated habitat; feature: organic feature; material: feces | place: Cameroon | collected 2013-10 ... | reverse complement strand
CAGTCAGACTACAAGGCCTGGGCGCCTGGCGCAGTTCCTGCCGGAAGCATCGCAGGTACGGCTCTTGGAGGATGTTGGATTCCATGGAATCATCCTAATCGCAACAAGTCCATCGGTTTTGCCTTCTATCCTCACGGAGAAGGTCAGCACCAGACCAACACCTGGAATCTTACGACTGACGGCAAACATGTGGACGGAACTTCAGGTAATAATACAGGAGGTTATCTGATAGGTCGTGCCAAAGGCTCTGTAAATGCGATTACCGGTGATGTCGCAGGATGGATTTTCGGCCGCTGGGCACGTCCGTTTATGGGAATGGTCGGACTGGACGGTGCCGACAATGGTTCGACAATAGTCTGCACTCCGGTGATTCCTGCCGGCAGAGTTGATGCGGCCGGTTCGGAATGTACGATTTCATTCTCTGCAGTTGCACGTGTGCGCCCTCAGGACAATTTCTCCGGCACGCTTCAAGTCAATGTATGGCGCGCGGAAAGCAGGAAATGGGAGACCATAGGAGCAGTCTCATCCGAGGCTTTGCTTCCGTTCACTCCGGGTGCTTCAGTGTCCGAATACAGATGTGACTTCACAGGACACGTACATACATTCAAGACGACACTCAAGCCGGGTGATGCGGTAGAACTCCGCACAACCAAGGAAGGTATCATTCTCGTAGATGATTTTACTGTGACCAGAGGAAACAATATTGACGGTGTCTCCAGGGGAGATGTCAACTGGTAGATTGTCCTGTTAAAAAATGATGGAAATGAATAAACGAATAACAAATATTTTGGGCGTTGCGGCGTTGATGCTGAGCGCATTATCCTGCAGTCGTGAAATCGGGCCTGTTGAAAACAACCGGCCTGATTCCGAAGCCCTTGTTTTCAAGTGCTCGATGGTGGAGACGAAAACTGTCTATGACGGCGGTACTACGGTTTCCTGGAGCAAAGGTGATGTCGTGAAGGTTTTCGATGCCTCCGGTGCAAGCGATTCCTTTACCATTGACGAGCGATGTGATGATTTCGAATTCGCCACCAAGAAATTGGGCGCAGGTCCTTATTATTCCATAGCCGGCCCGAAAGGCGTGGTAGATGCCGTGGCTTTCAATTCCGGTGAAAAGCAGATGAATTTCCCGATGGGAAGCAGTTTCGACGGCAGTTTCGCCTCGTCAGACATTCTGGTCAGTATGACTTCCGATACGGAACTTCGCTATCATCATGTTCTCGGTTTCATCGAGTTTGAACTGGCCAGGGCAAGGAAAGTTGAATTTGCCGGAACCGGCGTTTGCGCCGAGTCTATTAGTCTCACTTTTGATGCAGAAGGCAAGTGGTCGATGAAGAGCGTGAATCCTTCGGACAAGATCACTGTAAATGCATCCAAAAGCGGTACGTACTATATTCCTGTCATTCCGCAGACTTTCGAGAAAGGATTCTCGTTCAAGACTATTGATTCCAATGATGTCGTAGTCGAAAAGTCTACAGCCAAGTCGAATACGGTTCAGGCCGGACAGGTTCTTGCGGCCGGTCGCCTGGGTTCTGAATATGAGGTGGATGATGACGGACGTGCTACTGTGAAGACTTCAGAGCAGGGCTATCTGGAGGTGTATTTTGCCAACAAGAAGAACAGCAAGTGCGTGATTCTCTATCCTGGCGGCGGCTATGCGGTGCATCATGCCGGAGGTATTGCCAGCATAATCGAGGATTTCCGCGGCTCTGACGTTACCCTTATCGTGGACTACTTCACTCTTCCGAACAAGGGTTTGCTCCGTGACCGTTCTCTTGAGGATGCCAATGCTGCGCTTGACTTGGCTTGGAAGAACAAGGCTTTGTGGGGAGGATATGAGAAGGTAGGTCTTATCGGCAATTCGGCAGGAGGACATCTCGCAGGATACATCGGGCAGACGCGGCATGATGACGTTGATTTCCAGATACTTATCTATCCTGTCGTGACACTTGCTCCAGGCAAGACCCATGAGGGTACCTTGCTTTACTGGCTCGGCAGTGATCCTTCGCAAGAGGAGATTGACAAGTATTGCAATGAAAAGCATGTGTCGCTCCAGACGCCTCCGACCTATGTTTCCTACAGTACCGGAGATACGACTGTCCCTCAGGAATACAACGGTAAGGCAATGGGTGATGCGCTCCGTGCCATTAACCACCCTAATTTTGAGGTGCACGTTTATAACGATAACTCTCACGCCACCGGCAATTGGCCTGACTGGCCTGAAGCTCTCTTCAAATGGCTTGACAAACTGGACAAATAGATCATGCTGTGTAGCAACGGAAGTCCCGGCGGGGAACGGCCACGGGGCGACATTAACATTACTATGATTACCTCCGGAGCAAGTTGTCGGGACGCGGCCACGGAGTGTTTTGTAACTGACTGATAATCAAGTACAATCTTAGCGATAGCGTGGAAACGCAGGCCTTTTTTGGCCACGTTTCCACGCTCTGTTTTATAACTCATTGAAAATCAACGCCGTTTTAGACCTGAGCGTGGACGCGACCCGAGAAATTACAATTTTGTACTGAGGCGCAAGACAGATAAAAATCATAAATTAATTTCCGGAAAAAACCACAAAACACATAAAAATCTTCCACGGGACATAAAAATCATAAAAATCTGCATTTCTGTGCCCACATTTCCAATGTTTTCGAAAATTTTTTGCATACTATTGCAGCCTTGATTGACGCAGGCGTTCATGTTTTCGTGACGCATCATGATGTCAACAGTTTGTTTAATGAATTAAAAACTTTAACTTTATGGTTGAAACAATCGAGGCAAGGTACATCGACCCAATGGTCGACTGGAGTTTCAAAAGGCTATTCGGAACAGAAGTAAACAAGGACATCCTCATTGAATTCCTGAAAGTCATTTTCCCGGAATTCGACATTGAAGACATCACATATCTTCCGACCGAGCAGTTGGGAATTATGGAAAAAGACCGCAGGGCAATATTCGATGTCATTTGCAGAGCATCGGACGGAAAGGAATTCTTGGTCGAAGTCCAACGCGGCGCACAGGAGCACTTCTTCGAGAGGGCATTGTTTTACACATCCTTCCCGATTTTGAAACAGGGCAAAAAGGCCATGGCTGAAGAAGAAAGTGGCACAAAGAAACCTTGGAACTTCCAGTTGGACGGCGTGTTCTTCCTAGGTATATTGGATTACAAGCACTTGGAAGACGACCGGATAGAGCACCGATACTGGCTACGTGAGGGAACGACCGGCGAAACCATGACCGACAAGTTGAAATTCGTCTTCGTCGAAGTCGCGAAGTTCAACAAGACCGAGGAAGAATTGATCACGGAGCTGGACAAATGGTTATACATGTTGAAAAACCTGTCAAGACTGCTGGAACGGCCGGCAGCTCTACGTGACAAGATTTTCAAACGGATCTTCGATGTAGCTAAAATTGCCAGCCTCGATGATGAAGACAAGAAACAATACATCAGCAATATGCAGACGGCAAGGGATACATACAACCAATTAGAGTACGCGAAGAAGAAAGGTCGCGAGGAAGGCTTGCAGAAGGGAATTGAGAAGGGGCTTGAAAAAGGGCTACAGCAAGGGCGCAGAGAAATCGTGATAAACATGCTGCATAGGGGATTCCCTATCCAGACCATCTGCGACTGCACCGGTCTCTCAGCCGAAGAAATCTCCAAACTACAGAGCGAGGCGTAGCAACGAGACGTAATACAGGTGCTCCATAAGCCGGAAGTGTTTCTCCCAGTCGGGACGCGGCCACGGAGTGTTTTGTAACTGACTGATAATCAGATACCATTTTAACAGTAGCGTGGAAACGCAGGCCTTTTTTTGCCACGTTTCCACGCTCCGTTTTATAACTCATTGAAAATCAACATGCCCAAAAACAAGGCGTGGCCACGTCCCGCCGTCCTCCCCACTGCGTGGGTCCCCTCTTTTCGGGAGCCAATGCCGGCTGTCGGGGTACTTATTACCGGAAAGTATATCTCAGACCGAAACTCAAACTGAAATCAGTGGGCTTGTCAGAATAAATGGTGCGCACCTTGGAATTATTGCTGAAATGGTGGCTGACACCAGGCTCCATGTAGAGACCCAGCTGCGGCAAGATATTTACCTGAATGCCGGCAGCACCGTTTACTGACCACTGCAATCCTTTCTGTTTCAGGGTTATAGATGAAGAACCATGATACTTGCCGTCAAGATACTCATCCGTCTTCAATGAACCCCTGACGCATTTTTCCATGAGACCGCCGGCAGTTACATACGCATTGAAATACCTGGAAGAGAAGATGTTGAACGAAAGATTCAGCGGAATGCCTAGATAATGCATGCTTTGGACACCCTTGCTCCAGCCGCTCACGGCGCCCTCCTTACCAGTCTTCAAATCAGACGACAAGAACGAATAAGTGAGGCCGGACTCGATGCCGAGGAATCTATTGAAATCGTATCTTATTGATGCTCCGATTTTTACAGGCATCTTGTGTGAATATTCCGTGGTTACCTCCGGCTGGTTGTAGACAATGACGCCGGCCGCGCTCTCAACCCTTCGGTCTACCCAGTCCGCACTCGACACGCCGCAATCCAACGGGTTCGCCCCTAGCGCAGCCGCAGTCGGTCTGCTGCTCAATGAAGATGCTGAACCGGAACCGTTTACGGACAATCCTGCCGCGAGCTTGCCGCCATGTTTTGTCCTCTGCAACTCAGGCTCCGCCAAAACCCACTTCCACGCATCAGCGAATCTGCCGTCGTCTTCATCCGGCTCAATGTCCTTTTCCGTGTCAGGCTCAATGTTGCCCTCAATTTCATTCTTTTCGCTGGTCTCAGCTGTCACCCCGACAACCTCACCAAACGGCTCCCCGGCAACCTCATCAGCCGACTCACCGAAAAAATCTCCAGACACCGCCGCGCCACGGAAATCCCTCACCTCAGTCTCCACATAAAGCCTCGCCTGACTGACCGCTGGAACACTCGTAATATCATTGTCCTGAACAACTTGCGCCGAAACGACAGGCTCCTGCCCGACCTTCACCGCCTCTGCCGTCATTGTTGCCGGAACATCCTCTTTCGCATTGAAAATAAGCATTGCACCGAACAATGCCGCCGCTGCGATTGCGGAACTGGCGAGAAGCCACAATGGAACTGCGCGGCGCTTGTTTCCGGTGAGACCGGCCGCAGCACTGATGCCCGCCCACACGCTGTCCGAAGGCTGCTCCGTGTAGCCCTCCATCTTGTCTTTCAGTTTATTTGTCCAATCCATCATTGGTGCTGCTTTACATAATCATTGATTTTCTTCGCCAGAATCTTTCTGGCCCTGTGGAACTGGGAAGCGGAAGTGCTTTCCGTGATGCCCAACAGTTCCGCTATTTCCTTGTGCGGTTTTTCCTCGAAAACCACCAGGTTGAATATTGTGCGGTAACCGTCCGGGAGCTCCTGTATCATCTTCTGTATCACCTCCGGAGGAACAGACTCCACTTCCGGATCATCGTCTTCGTCCGTCATGTCAGGGAGCCGGTCCCCGTAATCTATGAAACTGCTCTTTTTCTGCTTCCGGAGATATTGCAACGCCTCATTTACCGTGATTCTGCTCATCCATGCCTTCAGGGAACCATTGCCCTTCCAGGTGAAAGAACCTATTGAAGAAAGAATCTTGAGGAAACTGTCCTGGAGAACATCCTCAGCGGCGGCATGGTCGGCTATGTATCTGGAACACAACGCCAAAAGATACCCGGACGACTCATCGTACAGCTTCTTCACAGCTGCATTGCTGCCATTCCGGATATCCTCTGCAATCTGCTTTTCAGAATATTTGCCGAGTCCAAACAATTTCATGCCCCATCACGCTGCAATTCTTCTGCCAGAAATCATTTGCCGTCTCCGGGGCGGGTCTTGTAATTGAACTCGATGGTCTTGGTCTTGCCTGAAGGAGCATTGTACCTGACTTTCAGCTTCACTGTCTTGCCCTCAGTATCAGGAAGTTGGTTCAATCTGAAAGCGACGTATGCCTCTGTCGGAATCTCCTTGATGTCGCCATGGTCGTTGTGCCTGAATTCTACAAGATACGGATCGGACGGGTCCACGCCTGTGACCAGATTCACCTCGTGCTGAATGTAATTGAACCTGCTCCACAATGCCCTGAATCTCAATGTCAGATAGCCGTCTTCACATACGGTAGGGAAGGCGTCAATGATTTCCACCGGATCGCTGCCATATTTCTCGGCATCTTTCTCCGCGCCCTCTGAAGCTACAGTCTGTTTGGTAAGCAATGCCTTGAGCCAGAGAACGTTGCCGATCTGCACTCCATTGGACTCGCTTTCCAACTTATAGTTCGTGAATGCGCGTACTTCCTTGTCACCATACGGGGATTTGGTCATGTTTGAAGGATAGATAACGGTCTTGTCATCCAATTGAAGATAAAACTTGTCGCCGTCCGGCTTGACCGTAACTACGGCGTTCGGTATCAAATCTTCGTATGAAAATCCGTCATCCTTCGTGCATGACTGCATTGATACTGCTGCGCCCAATACTGCAGCAATGATAATTCTACTTGTTCTCATATCGTTTACTTTTAATTTCCATATTATAAATGCAGTCTGGCGAAAACATTGCATTATGCCATGCGAAAAAAAAATCGTAATTTTACGTGTTTTTGGTAATTGGACATAATTATGAATAAAAAGAATATTGCGTTATCATTTGCCGCTGCCCTTTTATCGGCGACATCTCTCTGCGCAGCAGGCGGGACGAATGCGGTTTCAGGCAATGTCCCTGAGGCGTATGAGATTTCACAGACGAAAAAGTCACAACTGAAATATGCCCGGGAACTGCTTGAGCACGGCATGTATGCCGAGGCGCGGAAAATCTTCTCGGAGTATCCTGCAGATCCTGTCGCGGGCGGTTATGCGCTCATGTGCGATGTCAAGATGAAATCCAACGGCTATGAGACCAAACTCGCGAAATATATTTCAATGTTTCCCTATTCCGGACTCGTTCCGCAGCTCCGATATGAATATGCATTGAACCTCTTCGACGAAGCCGACTACAAAGCTGCTTCGGCAGAATTTGCATCTGTCAATCTTTCAGGACTTTACAGGAACCAGTTCGCGGCATACACATTCAAGAAGGCATACTCGGATTTCGAGATCGGCCATGAAGAAGCCGCATTGCAGGGCTTTATGAAAGTGTCCGGAATGAAGAAAAATGACTACCAGGCACCGGCCGCTTATTCCATTGCATATATATGGTACGAATGGGAGAATTTCAGCGAAGCCATGAATTGGTTCGAAAAGTCTGAAAAGGACCCTCGTTTTGCCGACGTCTCTTCCTATTATATAATGGAGTGCCGTTTCATGAACAAGGACTACCGTTATGTTACTGACAATGCTGCCAAGATGTATGCTTCCGTGCCGGAAGAACGTCGCCCGCACCTTGCCCGCATAATCTCGGAATCCTATCTGGTACAGGGAGATGCGGAATCCGCGAAGAAGTACTATGACAGGACCGACGTGGTAGCGGGAAAGACCAGGAAGGACTATTTCTATGCTGGCTCATTGTTGTATGCGCTGGAAGATTTCAAGGGCGCCGTCGACAATTACAGCCTAATGACCGACCGCACCGACTCTCTCGGCCAAATCGCCAACTACCAGATGGGTTACAGCTATATCCGGACCAAGAACAAGGTTGCGGCAATGCAGGCCTTCAAGGATGCCTCAGCCGGCGGCTATGACAAAGCAATTCAGGAAGATGCGTATTTCAATTACGCCAAACTGGCATTTGACCTGAACAATGACCCGTCCGTGTTCGACAGCTACATCAGCACATATCCGAGCAAGGCCAAAGGTGACAAGATTTACAGCTATATCGCCCTTGCAGCATTGTATAACCATGATTATGCCGGTGCTGTAGAAGCTTACGACAAGATAGACGTCCTGGATGAGGACATGAAGAACAACTACATCAAGGCCAACTATCTGCGTGCTGACCAGCTCATTGAAGCGGGCTCATATCGAAAGGCGGTGCCGTGCCTGAAGGCGGCTGCGTATTATTCCGACAAGCGTTCTGCCTTCAACCAGCTCTCCCGTTACTGGCTCGCCGAAAGCTTATACAGGTCCGACGACTATGCCGGAGCGGCAGAAGGATATAAGGTATTGTACAATGCATCAGCACTTTACGGCCGTCAGGAAGGCGGACTTCTCCCTTATGACGTGGCATATTGCTACTATAAGTCGGGAGATTATGCGAATGCGGAGAAATGGTTCGACATCTACCTTCAATCCGGAGACAAGAAAGGACGCAGGGACGCATTGACCAGAAAAGGAGACACCTACTTCATCCGCAAGGACTATACTGCGGCGATAAAGTCTTACGAAACCGTCATCGCGGAATATCCTCAGCTGGATGACCTGTATCCATATTACCAGGCCGGACTCTCTTATGCATTGACAGACAAGCAGAAAGAAGAAGCGGAGCTGCTTGCCGCGACATTGTCGGCGCCGGTTTCGGCCGCATTCTGGTGCGAGACGGAATATGAACTCGGACGCGCGTACATGCATATCGGCAGCAATGCGCAGGCCTCGCAGGTTTTCGCGCGTATCGCCGATGAAGGCCGCGACTCGACTTACCGCGCCCGCGCGCTTATCGGCCTGGGCATGATTTCGGCCAATGAATCCCAATACGACCAGGCATTGGGCTACTATAAGAAAGTTGTCTCGGAAATGCCGACTTCGGAGTATTCGGAGGATGCCCTGCGTGCCATCGAGGCCATTTACCAGACACGGCAGGAGCCGGAACAATATTTCGCTTACCTCAAGACATTGTCCGGAAAACAGGCGTCTGAAGAGGATAGGGAAAGCATTTTCTTCAATGCCGCCGAGCAGATTTTCCTGGCGGAGAACTATCAGAAAGCCATTACCTCGTTGCAGGCATACATTGACGAATATCCTCAGGGTACTGATGTGAACCTGGCGGAATTCTATATGGCCGAATCATATAAGAATATAGGAAAGAAGGAGCAGGCATGTGACTGGTACAGGAAGGTGATTGAAAGCGGCGAGGGCTCTTTCGTCGAGGCTTCCTCGCTGAATTTCGCGAAACTTTCATATAGCCTGGAGCGTTACAAGGACGCGTATGCAGGGTATGAATCGCTGCTTGCCAATGCCAAGATCGAGAAAAACAAGCATACTGCCGTCGTCGGAATGATGAATTCCGCATATTCGGGAAAAGACTGGCAGTCAGCCATTTCCAGTGCTGTGCAGGTGGCAGCCGACAATCGCAGCGACAAGGATGACGTCCGCAGGGCCAAATATGTGGAAGCCAAGTCATTGCTTGCCACGAGCCAGCGTGAGAAGGCATTCACGATACTCAAGTCACTTTCCTCTGAAACTGCTACGCCGGAGGGCGCCGAGGCTGCATACCTCATAATCCAGGACAGCTATGACCGGGGCAAGTTCGAGGAAGTGGAGACATTGGTATATAAACTCTCGGATTCCGGTACGAACCAGACATATTGGCTTGCGAAGGCGTTCATTGCGCTTGGTGACTCATTCGCCGAGAGGGGCGAGATGAAGCAGGCGAAGGCCACGTTTGAGAGTATCCGGGACGGCTATACGCCTGAAGGAAAGGCTGACGAGGTTCTTGACAATGTGAACATGCGTCTGCGCAAAATCGAGGAAAGGGGAGAGTAATTTATTCTGAATCAATATGAAAAAGATATATCTTTCAGCAGTATTTTTCATTGCGTTGTCGGCCGGGGCACAGAACCTTAACCCGACAGTTTCGGTAACCAGGGATTACGAGGGAAAACTTATGGAGGTGCACAAGCCGTCCATGGCCATGTTCGTGCCGGATTCCCTGCACAGATTCGATCTGGATTTCGATTATTCCGTTTTCGCGAATCCGTACAAGGGAGCATACGATTTCAAGCCTTACGTGCTGGAAATGCGTCCGGATGCGGAACCGTATTCGGGCAGGAAACTGTATCTGAAGGCGGGTGCAGGATATCAGCTCAGGCCAATGCTGGACTTCGTGTGGGAGCCGCAGCTGAAAACGCCGAAATTCAAGATGGACGTTTATGCGTCGCATCATTCGTATATCGGTGATTATAAGAACATTGAGCTAAATTCTGACAATAAGCTCGTGAGTATGGGCAATGCCGGTAATGGTTATGATATGTATTCCAATGCCGGAATAAACGGGCAGGCGGACTTGAATAAGGCGAAGTTGTCTTTCGATGCTGGCTATGAAGGGATTCATACGAAATTCGGAGGCAATGCGACCGGTTACAATGCTGCTGAAGCAGGCTTTCGTGCAAAGTCGGAGAATGATGCCGATACCTATTTCTATTACGATGTGGACTTTAGGTATCATGGTGCAAATCAGGGTATTGGCGATGGCGTTGCTGCGGGGGGCCGCTCGTTGAGAATGAATGACATAGACTTCAATGTGACTTTGGGGCCTGTGATGCATCGGTATCATAGCATCGTGGCGGATTTCGGCGTGGGGCTGTCGTATTACCGCGGGGCGTTGGCGACCGATGTGGGGACGGCTTACATTACTCCGAAATATGTGCTGAACAAGAACCGCTGGCGCCTCCATGCCGGACCGAAATTCAGTTTCAATATCAGTGACAGAGATGGTGCGGATGCGCTCAATACCAATAAAGGTATTCTCATTTATCCGGATGTCTATATCGGATTCGAGGCGGTGCGGAACTATATGAACCTGTATTTCAAGGCTGAAGGCGGCGATTACAGGAATCCGTACAAGGACATGAAGGAGAAGTTTCATTTCATGCTTCCGTATTCCAAGATGTCCAATAATTCAGTGATGCAGGCTGATTTCGCGCTCGGTTTCAACGGCAATATCAGCAGCCGTTTCCGTTATGATGTCCGTGCCGGTTTCAGAAGTTTCGAGGCTATGCCGTTCGATGTCGTGCTGGGAGATACGTCTGAGAGCCCACATCAGTATTCGACTTGGTTGGAATATTATGACGGTACAGCCGTGTACTCGGAAATCCGGCTTCAGTGGGAGTCGAAGGATTTCGTTCTTGATTCCAGATTCAGTGTCAATGATACCAGATTGAAGGATCGTAAGAATGTGGATTATCTGTGTTTCGAACCGGCAAAATTCAGCGGGTCCGTTTCCGGAAAATATAATTGGAAGAAGAGGATTTATGCCGGTATTTCGGCGGAGTTCGCTTCAAAGCGTGACGGAAGAATGACGCTGATATATAATGATGCTGCCGGTATGCCCGATATTACTTTCTCTGCTGCGCGCATACCTGGCTGGATGAATCTCGGCGTTTATGCGGAGTTCGCATTTACCAGGAAATTGTCGTTCTGGCTTCGCGGTGACAACTTGCTCAATGCAGATATCCAGCGCGTTCCGCTATATACCGAAGGCGGAATCGGCGCCACCGTCGGAATTTGCCTGAATCTATAATTTTTACTATATTTGTAGGCTTGTAATTTGGCGAAGCAAGTTGCCAAACTTGCGTAAATTGAGAGATAACAATTAAATTTATTAGGGATTAGAGCCTGCAAGGCGATGGTA
>ERZ1026850.1586-NODE-1586-length-11535-cov-4.063937_pt1 | contig 11535 bp, 4 predicted proteins | sample MGYA00380155_ERZ1026850 | MGnify/ENA primary metagenome ERZ1026850 (study PRJEB33269, sample SAMEA4719791) | human gut metagenome | biome: human-associated habitat; feature: organic feature; material: feces | place: Cameroon | collected 2013-10 ... | reverse complement strand
ACTTCCGAGAGAGGCACGAAGCCCAGCAAGCCGTGAACAACGACACCTTGCAGACCATGGCCGACGGGTCGATGGTGGTCAACACATCGGGCCTGGGCGCCGACATCACGGGCTACGCGGGTAAGGTGCCGCTGAAGATAACCATCGCCAACGGTGTGGTTACCCACATTGAGGCCCTTCCCAACGACGAGACGCCCGATTTCTTCAACCATGCCGCCTCGCTCTTCAACCAATGGAAGGGCAAGACGGTCGACGAGGCCGCAGGCATGAAGGTCGACGCCGTGTCGGGCGCCACATTCTCCTCGCGCGCCATCATCGGAAACATGCAGCGCGGATTGGCCTACGCCAAGCAGGCGCAAGCAGAGCCCAAGGCGCCCACATTCGACACCTCGGCCAAAAACCTCGTGGGCATCGTCGTGGTGCTCATGGCTGCCATCCTGCCGCTATTCATCAAAAACCGAACGTATCGCATCTGCCAAATGGCGCTCAACGTGGTGGTGCTGGGATTCTGGTGTGGCACGTTCCTGTCCTACGCCTCACTCATGGGCTATGCGGCCCACGGCATGGATGCGGTGGCCGTGGTCATCCCCGTCATTATGCTCATCACGGCGTTCATCTATCCGTTGCTGGGCAAGAAGTCGTACTATTGCACCAACGTGTGTCCGTTTGGGTCGCTGCAGCAGGTGGCGGCCACGTGTGTGAAGCATAAGATGAAGATCAAGCCTTCGGTGCTGCGCGCCCTCAACCGTTTCCGCCAAGTGCTCTGGGTGGCGCTGATGTTGCTGATATGGGGCGGCGTGTGGAGCGAATGGGTCGACTACGAGCCGTTCTCGGCCTTCATCTTCCAGTCGGCCTCGTGGGTGGTGGTGGTCATCGCCGCCACATTCGTGCTGTTGTCGACGGTCGTCACACGTCCCTACTGCCGCTTTGTTTGTCCCATGGGAACGCTGCTGAAGATTAGCCAAGGAGGAAAATAACCGAAAGAATCGAAACCAAAGCAAAAGGATCGTTGCCAGCACACAAGAAACGCTGCCAACGCAAAAGGAGCCATGCCAACGGAGGTCGGATTCGACTCGTGGCATGGCTCCTTTGCATAAGCCCCAATCGGTCATTAGACCGATCATGACCGATTTGGGATTATCAGCTTATTTCGCGCTCATTTCATTTAGCAGATACTCGAAATAGTTGACCGATTGAGCGGTGGTGTTGTGGTAATTGGGCTGCCCCGACTGGAAGGATCGCAGGGCGTCGTCGAGCTTCTTCACGCCGTCGGCGTTGCCTTCGCGTTGACATTCCTCACGAAGGATGCGGTATTTCTCCACCTGTTGCACACCCTCGATGAAGCGTTCCCAACGCACGGAGCTGCGCGGACCGGGGTAGATAAGGTAGGTGTCGCCAGCTGGGAAGAGCTTAAACCTACTGTCTTGCAAGGGCTGGTCGGTCCAGTTCATCCACGACCAGTGCAAATAGCCCTCAAAGCCGTTGGCCTGACAGTACAGGGGCAAATAGGCGGCATCGGCGGGATCGTTGTAGGTCTCGATATTGGGGGTCAGGTCGGGACAACAGGTATAGGTGGTCGAGAGCATGCCTTTGCTGCGACGAGAGGCCAGTTGCTCCTTGGTGAAACGCTCGGGATAACCCAAGCTATAGTCGGTAATCACGTCGAACAACTCCTTATGGGGCACGCCAGCCAGCGCCATGCGAAAATCGGGAACCACCTCATGCAGCAGGTTGTAGGCGCGCATCATGTCGTCCAACCCTCGCTCGTCCATGGCGATACGGGTCTTGTCGAACCATCCTTTCTTCTTCAGGTGCTGCGCAAAACTCTTGAGGAAGGGCGTCCAAAGGGCACGATAGGCCGAATCGGAGGTGCCTGTCTTCAGCGCCACGTCGCGCTTCAGGGCCTCGTCGTAGTAGGTGAACGTCATGTCCCAAGGTATCATTGAGTAGCAATTGATTTGCTGGTTGATGCCGCAACTATCGCACAACGCCACATAACGGTCGAACACCGAATAGTCGTAACGCCACTTGCCGTTCTTGCGACGCGTGGTCTTGATCATCGCGTCAAACTTATCGTTGCTCTGCACGCCCCACGGCTCATAGAACAAGATGGCGGTAACCACCTTCTGCCCACCACGTGCCAAGAGTTGCAGATAGGGTTTGAGGCGCTCGAAATGCTGCGGGCTCCAACGCTTCAGGCCATCATAGCGCGACACGCTATAAGGCTGTTGCCAGAAGTCTACGTGGAAACGGTAATCGCAGGGACGAGGCAGGGTGCGGTCCACCACGTTGAGCGTCAGCGCCAAACGGCCCAGCTCCTGATGCGATTGGGCATCGCGAACTGCCAGATACAGTTTGTTCGCTCCGGCCTGCGCATTGCGCGGCACCTGGATCGACACCCAAACGGGGCGAGTGGTCATAGGAGCCAAGGCCCACGCGGTGTCCACGTCGATGATGTCGGGCACCAGATAGGTGGGCGTGTTCATCAGATTGTCGCCACACCCACGCTTCTCGTCGCACAGCACATAGCGCACAAAGCGGGCCGTGGCCACGCTATCGGCTTGGCGGGTGGTGGCATCGGCCGACAACATCTCCAATCGGAGGGGTTGCGAACCGCTACAGGAGCTCAGCAAGGCCAAGGCCGAAACGGTCTCGCCACGCCAGCCCGTGAGGCTGATCTCGGTGGTGGGAATGATACGGGGAACCGACGATTGGGCATAATGCACATCGCGTGAGGCCCAACTCAACACAAAGGGTTTGTTGGCAGGAACCGTCGCCCATGAGGCGGGGTCGGTAGGCTCAACCTCGCCAGGGGGTTGGGCCATTGCGGGAATCGCCAAGAAGGCCATCAAGGCCAAAAGGATTTTACGCATAGGTTCAATGGATTATGATCGATTATTCTACTTCTGACTACTACACTTTTACGATGGTTTCTCACGATGACACGGCATGAGTAGCTTCATCGTTCGTGAGAACTCGCTCCATCAGGCGCATCACGCTGCGCCTTTATTCCTTGGAGGTCGTTCGGTCTTACGCCCTGTTCGGCGCAGCCGCCAGACGGGTTGGGGCCAACCCATCGTCTGTTGCGGCTGCTCCGGTAGGCGGATTACGGACAATCACTCGCCCGGTTCGCTTTCGCCTTTGGAAAGGTTATTTGCGAATAAACTTCTTGTTTTTCTTCACCAAAACGCCATGCTGTGAGGTTGAGCGCTGACCGTTGAGGTTGTAAGTGCGCTCCGCGCGTGCGTCGGTCTGGCTGACGCCGTCGATGCCATCGACAACGCCTTGGAGCGGCATCGACACGGCCCCACCCTCAACGATGGGCAGATTGCTGAACGAGGCGATGTAGGCCGAGTAATTGGCAAGGGTCGCATCGGCCAGGTTTTCCACCTTACGCCATTCGTCATCCACAAGCACATAGGCACCTTCGCGCAGGCGTCCGTTCTTGAACACACCCGTAAGGAGACCGCCAGTGACAGGACGCGACACCAGACTCTTCCCTCCGAGGAAGGCGATATGCTTGCCCTCGTAACGGCACACGTAAGCCTTGCCTGCCTCCAGGGCGTTCACTGGGGTGAGGAAGAGTTGCGAACCGTCGGCCGATCGACCCGCTACGGCATAGACCTTCACACTATCCGATGGGATGGCGGCAAACGGAAGGCAGACCGTTGTCCACACATGGGTGCTGTCGACCGCGCGCTGATAACCCGGCGTGTACCACAAACGGAACTTCGAGGCGAGCCACCATCCTTCGCGGTTGTCGCCCTCATAGGCTCCCTCCAGGGCGCCATTCTTCGACGATTGGAATCCCACGGTGGCCGTTCCTGCGTCGCCCACATAGAGCGGCAAGGTGGAGAGCGTCTGCCAACGATCCTCATCGCTGATGCCGGGAATCTGCATACGGTCGAAGGTGAGCGTGGGCGAGGCCGTGCTATCGGTCTCCGTGCGCATCCAACAATGCTGGTCGGAGAGACAATAATGTTGTGTGGTGGCGTCGGCCGTCAGGCGATAGAAGCCCATGGGAAGGCCCGAAAGATCCTGCGTCAGGGCCAGGGTGCGACCTGCCGCATTGGCCGTCGACACGTTCCACCATGCGTTCCAACACTTGCGTCCACCAAATGTGTTGAGGCGTTGGTCGCCTCCCTTATAGGTTCCAGCCTCAACATTCCATCCGGTCGATGCGTCCAGGTTGGCGTTGGAGATGGATGTGGTTCGGTCTTGGGCGGGCAAGCCCTCGTCGACAGCCTGCTGCAAGCGGGCGCTGGCCTCAGCGAAGAACGCCAAAGAGGTGGGGTTCTGTGCGTCGGCAACGGCCTGACGAACCTGCGACACACCGGGCAAGCCTATGGCTGCAATGGTGTTGGCCACAGTGAGGAGCGAGTCGAGCGAAGTGGCGTCGGCCACGGCGCGGCGTGCCTGGCCCAACAAGGCCGAGAGCGATGCATAGGCGTCGGCATCGGTTGCGGTAACCTTCGACGCGGCTTCGGTGAGCAACTCATTGACGACGGGTTGCGTCTTGTTCCACTGCTTGAAGTCGGCGATGTCTTGTTTCATGCGTTCCACACCATCGGCATAGGCCTCCTCGGGGCTCTCAAAGAGCGGAGCCACGACAAACTTATCGAACTGGGCCGACTTGCCCAACCATCGATAGCTGAGCAGGAGTTGGCTGTTGGCGCCACTGTTGAAGGTGGCCGACGCCTTGCTCCACACCGAAGCGGCAGGCAGCGAGAGGACGGTTGCGGTCTCTTGGACGCCATCGGCCGACAAGGCTGCGGTTTGATACTCGCCTCCATTGTTCTTGTGGAACACGCTGATATAATAAGGTGTGGATGCGGTCAACGCCACGGAGCGCTTCAAACTGGCACTCGACGCAGCGCCCTCATTCTTGAACGCTTGCAGATACGTGCCTCCATCTACACCTCCCAAGGGGTAAACCTCGAAGGCGGGCCAGGTAAGCGCGGTGCCGTCGCCGGCCGTCCAACCTGTCAATCCCTCAAGGAAGTCGCCATTGCTTACGATGTTTCCACCCAAATACAGGGTGCGACCGTCCTTCTCCACGGCACTACCCACACCATCGATGGGTCCGACCGATACGGGAGCGGAATAATGGTTGCGACCGAGATAGTCGACCGTGCGGATGCGATACGTGGCCGATTCCGTGCCTTGCAGCGTCAGGCTGAAGAGCGGATTGTCCTCCTGCGGCGTGCAAAGGGTCATGGTTTGCCACTGGCCATTGGCGTCCTTTCGCTCCACGATGACGCTATCCGAGAACTCCTCGTTGGGGTCTTTCCATCCCAAGAGCAAGCCCTCGGCGTTCCATGTGGCTTGTGTGAGGGTGGGATTCTTCATCGGCAGAGGCTTCGGCGTGTAACCGTAGCTTGAATTGTAGGCCATGTTGGATCGCTTGGCGGCATAGTATTCGCCCATCGACGTGAGGTAATTCTTCGACGCCAACGACGCGTCGCCCTTGTTATAGAGCTTTCTGCAATCTTGCACCTCGTTGTAAGCGGCATAGCGCTCAATCCATCCTGTCGACTCCAAGCCGTCGATGACAGGTGCGAAATGTTGCTTCTCAATGGCGTAGTTCTCCGCGTTGCCCTTGGTGTTGCTTCCAGGCCATCCGGTCCAGTTGGCTCCATAGTTCATCTCGGTGATCCAGATGGGACGGCCGGTACGCTCGTGAATGGCCTTGAGCGTGTTCTGCCAAGCGCCCCAATCCTCATAATAATAGGCGTGAACGGCGATGAAGTCGCAACGCCATCCGCGTGCGTCGATGGAGTCGATGAACGGATAGAGCCATCCATTGAGGTTGCTGGCCATAGCCGGCGATCCCAAACGCTTACCCGTGGCCATCATTTCCTCCCAATGGGCGAGCACCTCCGACACCGAACTGACGGTCTCGCGCTCATCGGCGGTGTTGTCGGGCTCATTGTTGCCCAGGATGTTCGACGACGGGCCATTGTTGCCCACGCTCTCAATGCTCGGCCATCCCTCGTGGTGATGTTGGGTTACATACTCGCGATCATCCCACTCGTGCCATCCCGCATCCCAGTTGTAGCACCAAGTGGTGTTGAGCAATGCGTTGATGGTACTGTTGTTTCCGGCATAGCCTTTCTTCGTTACGTCGTTCCACTTCGACACGCGGATGGACGACACGTGGCGGTCGAGAATCTTCGATGTGGTGGGGAGGTTGATACGGCGGTTGCTCTTGTCGGCAATGAACACGCGGCTATAGCCCTTGCCATCTTCCTTGGTGGCCAACGTAACCATGTATCCACGCTTGAGCTTGAAGCTTCGCATCTTGTTGTTGAAGATGTTATTCTTGAACGATCGACGCGTTCCCACGGTGAAATCGCTCTTCGACGAACCCGTGAGGTTGGTGTCGTCGTAAATGGTGAGGGGAACGACATAGCTGCCATACGGCACGATCATAGCCCCATTGCCATAGATGCGGATGGAGCAGTTGATGCCTTCCTCGGCGGCCTTGCCCCTGACTTTAACAAACGAAAGCCACGCATCGGCCGCGCTGGGCTTCATGCCGCTGAGGATGATGACGGCATCCTCATGGACGATGTCGACACTTCCCGATGCGGCGAAGGGTGTGGCGGAAGAAATCACGTAATCGACGGGGTTGTCAAGGCTGACATTGGTCGTCACCTGACTGACAGTCTTGCGACTGTTCACGGCAAAGTTGCCCTGCGAAGCGCCCTCACGCAACAGGGTGATGTTGCTGATGCTCATCCACAAATGGGGCTCGCGTCCCGCTCCCTCGACGGCCACGGTCACGGGCGTTTCTTGCTTCAGTTCGAAGGGAAGGTAGCGCCATTGCCAACCATAGCCGTTGCCCTTATTGGCAAAGCCAGCGCCATCGGTGGCGAGGAACGATGCCTGACCCTCGAGGTTGACGCCCAAGCCGGTAACGTCGGTTGGGAAATCGGCTACCGAAGCCAAGGTTTGGCCCTGGGCCGAAACGGTCAACGCCATGTCCATATCGCCAATGGCGTGGCGACCTGTGGCACGTAGCACATATTTGCCGGCGGGCAACGTGAGCGTCTGACGCATCGACATGTTCCACGCGTTGTTGCTCCAGCCATCCTTCTGCTCGTAATAGGTCGACGAGGATGTACCGTCCCAATGCTGTCCCTGGTTGGTGGTTACGTTGTTGTTGGTCCATTGTCCGAGTTCCATCTCGGCTCCATATTGCTTGCCTATCTTCACATACTCGGCCTGAGCGAGTGCCTGTGCGACCTGAAGCAGACGTGTGGCGGCCTCCTGATAGCCCGCCAGCGTAGCCTCGGGTGTGGCGGCAATGGCCTCGGCCAAGGCTTGTTTCTCTGTGGAGGTCAGATCGCCCAAGTCGACCGCACGACCATACACTTGCTGGGCCAAGGCCAAGGCTTGCTCGTATTCGTCGCGCGATTGCGAGGCATCCTTGCCGAGATAGGCGAGGCGGAAGTTGTCGGCCTTATAGAACACGGTGGAGCGCAAGCCCAAGGCGATGGGCTCATCGGTGGCTTTCGAGAAGTAGAGCGTCTCTGTTTGCACAGCGTTGGCGTCGTCAACCGTCACCTGACGCACGCTATCGCCTGCGAAAAGGGCGAATTGCTTGCCTGCCGATCCCGTCACAGTGGCCTGCAGACGATAGCGTCCGGCGGGCAAGCCGTTGACTTGTTGGGATAGGCTCTTATCGGTTGTGGCGGAGTTGTCCCATGCGTTGAACACACGGAGGCCGTCGAGCTTGTCACCATAGACGGTGGTGAACGATCCACCATCGGCCTTGATCTCACTACTGTTGCGGGCCACGGTCCATCCATTATAGCTATAGGATGACCATGAGGTGCCGCCCGCTCCTGCCTCAAAACTGGGGTTGGCGAGCATGCCCGTGACGTCGAGCGGGAATGGCGTGGCGTCGGCTTGCGCCTCATCGTCGACGCGGTAGACGCGCATGTTGTCGAGGCAGATGTCGGAGCGGCCATTGTTGACCAGCGATGCCTTCACCGAGATGGTGGCCACGCCCTCGTCATGGAGCGTGAAGAACGCGCCGATGGGTGTCCAGGGCGCCTTGGCCAGATAGGTGTCGGAACCGGGATTGCTACTGCCATTGGCAAACGAATAGGCACGACGTGCCTCGGCCGTTTGGCCCAGCGATTGGCCATCGGCACCAGAAACCACGATGTTCATCTTGGTTCCGTTGGTAGAATGGTTGTTGTTGTTGGAATAATCGGCTGCCTTATAGTCGACCACCACATAGTATTTGCCAGCCGAAAGTGTGCGGGTCGTGGTGGAGACGAGGGTTGAGAGATTGCCCCAACCTTTGCGATACCATAAGAAATAGGTGCCTTCGGAGGGTTGCACACCGCCCTTGCCATTGGTGAAACCGATCGCGGTGGTCGACGCATCGGCCACGGCCATGTTAGAGGTGCCCGTGGGCAAGGTCCAGCCATACGCCTCGGCGATGTTGGTGGCGGTGGCAGCGGTCAAGGGAGTGGCCTCGGCGGTCAACTCGAACGAGGGGTTGACAAGCGCCTCGGACGTAACATCTCGGTAGCCCTGGGCCCACGCCGGCATGCCAAAGCCACAAACGAGAAGGGCCAAGGCGATCTGCCTCAAGCCGTGTTTGTTTAGTAATACCATTTTGAATTATTGGCGTTAAATGATTGTTTCCTGTAAGTTTGTCGTTAAATTCAACGCAAAGTTAGAAAAAAAGACCGACTTACACAAGAACAAGGGTACAAGAAACAACATTCAAACCCCATTATTTGCAGAAAAGAAAACGATGCGCCACCCAGTCCTTGGTTGGGTGGCGCATCGCGGCGTGTCGTCGACTTAGAAACTATACGAGAAGCCGAGCGACGTGTACTCCTTGAACATCCAGTAGCCGTGGTGGTCGTCGCGTGTGCGTGAGTCGTCGAATCGGGGATAGACGAAGAACTTGGCGGAGATGTATCGGTTAAACTGGAAACTGAAGGTGTTCTCAAACTCCATCTCGGCACGCTCATACGTGGTGTATCCATAGATACGCGAGCGCCAACTGATATTGTCGCACATCCTCCACGTTACATCGAAGGTGATCTGCGAACCGAAGTCGTTCAGGGTGTGGTGGCCCTCATCCACGCCGTAGCGTGTGGCCAAAGCCTTGCGGCCCACATACTTAAAGTTGTAGGCCAAGGGAGCAAGGTGAACGCTTCCGCGCATGCGACCCTTCAACCAGTTGATGTTGTAGTCCATACCGATTGACACGTTCACGTTGAGCGGCGAGAGGAAATCGGAATACACATAATTGCTGTTGGTGCCAAAGTTTCGCGCAAACTGCGTGGAGGCCAGCAACTGGAAGGTGTAGTACCAGCTCTTGGTGGCCTGCAAGCCCAACTTGCCCGTATAGCGCAACAGGTCCTCGGAGGTCTTCAAACTATGGAGCGTGTCGCCTCGGGTGGTTTGGAAGCCCAGTTTCATCTCGAGCTTATTGTCCCATCTCACCTTCTGCTTGTTGTTGTAATTGGCGTTCAACGTGAGCGACGCCACCATCGAATAGTTGCTTTGTCCGCCCTTATACCAGTTGCTCGACACGTAGTTTTGGAAGAACTGCAGGTAGTGGTCGCCACCAAACGACCAAAAGTTGGGCTTCAACACGATGAGGTCCACATCGTTGGGCATGGCCTCCGCAGGCGTGGTTTCGGCCACCTCCACGGCAGGCTTGTCGGTGACGGTGGTGGGCGCCAGCACGGGTCCAGCCTTCTCCAACTGCTTTTGGGTGGCCGACACGAGATCGGGACGGTTGAGGTAGAGCAGCAACATCAGCTCGTCGACGGTCGTCAGGCTGTCGGTAAGCGAGAACGCCTTATGCGGAACGTCTTTGTAAAATGTGGGGGGAAGGAACAAGGGCGCCACATCGGTGGCGGTGAGGCGCTGACGAACCCTCACGCTATCGGCGTAGATTGAGTCGGCATAATGGCGGAGGGAGTCGGAAAACTGCCTACTTACCTTGGCGGACGCCGACGCCGATTGGGTGGTGGTGCGTGTGCGATGCTGGGCGTAGGTTGCCATGGTGAGCAACGAGAGCGCCAGCGTTAAGAGGATATGTCGGGGTAAGGTGTGTGTCATAAGTTGGTTTTTGGGTAGGGGTTCATCAACCATTGTTGATTGCAAAGGTAGTAATATTCATCGAAACAAGGGGTATCCGCTCCTCTTTTTTTCATTCGGTGGTCCATCCCGTCAATCCGGAAGGCGCGGGAACGCCGTTCGCCCCTTGGTCGAAGCCCTATGGTTCTTTGGAGGAAATCCTTTTACCGATTGGGGGAATCCCTTATGAGCGATTGAGCGCCCCCACCCTATGACCGATGGGGATTGGAATGTTAGGTCGAAAAGCAAGCCACAGGGTTTAGCGTGTCTCGGCTTGGCATGTATAGCAACTCGATACATGCCAAGCCTCAACGCGATGGTTTTCTTGCGACGTCAAGATTGTGCAACTTACGGTTCTTGGCTCGTTTGGCCTTCCTTCCGCCCAGCACATTCCTTTTGTTTCTCCAGCGTCTCCCGGATATACTTGGCCGAATAACCCAGTTGGCACTTTGCCACCTCCTCGGGTGTACCGGCAACGAGCAGTTGTCCGCCGCCTCGTCCTCCCTCTGGTCCCATGTCGATGATGTGGTCGGCCAGTTTGATGACGTCGAGGTTGTGCTCGATGATGATGACCGTGTTGCCCTTATCTACGAGTTTTTGCAGCACTTTCATGAGCATGTTGATGTCTTCGAAATGGAGACCGGTGGTGGGCTCGTCGAGGATGTATAGCGTTTTTCCCGTGTCTTTCTTGCTCAGTTCGGTGGCGAGCTTCACGCGTTGGCTCTCACCTCCCGATAGCGTTGTGGCGCTCTGTCCGAGCTTGAGGTATCCCAGTCCCACGTCTTGCAACGCCTTGATCTTAGGCAGGATGGCGGGCACATTCTCGAAGAACTCCACCGCCATGTTGACGGTCATGTCGAGCACGTCGGCGATCGACTTGCCCTTGAACCTCACCTCGAGCGTCTCGCGGTTGTAACGCTTGCCGTGGCACACCTCGCAGGGCACCATCACGTCGGGCAGGAAGTTCATCTCAATGGTCTTGTATCCGTTGCCCTTGCACGCCTCGCATCGGCCTCCCCTGACGTTGAACGAGAACCGTCCGGGCTTGTAGCCCCTGATCTTCGCCTCCGGCAGGTTGACGTAGAGCGACCTTATGTCGCCGAACACGCCCGTGTAGGTGGCGGGATTGGAGCGTGGCGTGCGGCCAATGGGGCTTTGGTCCACGTTGACCACCTTGTCTATGTGTTCCATGCCCTCGATGCTGTCGTAGGGCATGGGCTTGCGCAGGCTGCGGTAGAAATGTTGCGAGAGGATGGGTTGGAGCGTGGCGTTGATGAGCGTCGACTTGCCCGATCCCGACACACCCGTTACGACGATGAGCTCGCCCAGGGGGAAGTCGACGTCGACGTTCTTGAGGTTGTTGCCCCGGCATCCCCGCAACTTGAGGAACAGCCCGTTGCCCTTGCGCCGCTCGGC
>ERZ1026850.1582-NODE-1582-length-11545-cov-6.087990_pt1 | contig 11545 bp, 10 predicted proteins | sample MGYA00380155_ERZ1026850 | MGnify/ENA primary metagenome ERZ1026850 (study PRJEB33269, sample SAMEA4719791) | human gut metagenome | biome: human-associated habitat; feature: organic feature; material: feces | place: Cameroon | collected 2013-10 ... | reverse complement strand
AAATTATCACATATTTAAAAGAACTATTTATGCTTTCTTACTATATATCAATTAGCTACTTTTCGGACAAGCTAATCCAAATAAGTGATAAGTGTGTAAAATGGTCCTTGGTCTTGATTCGGCTGTCTCTATCTATTGTGGATGGGTACGACGGAATGTGTGTGGGTGAATCTTGATCCTGGCATTGAAATTCACTTCACGCTCTTTTTAGCCTTTTCTTAAAACTATGCATTGACGTTCGTGTAAATTCAGATTGTTGCGGTTCAGTCTTACGAGCTCCTAGACTCGCATTCCGATAGAAGCGAGCAGGTCAATGAGGGCATGGTCGCGGATCATCATGGCAGAAGAGCCAAAAGCCTCTTCAAATACGGACAGGAGTATATCTCGCAGTGTCTCCTGAACCACACGAACCGTTATCGTATCGATATTTTCAAATTTTTGTCATATACTTAGTCCTTATATATGAAAGAGGCAGCTCGTTAAGTCTAAACTGCAAAACGAAACGTACTAACTGATTATGATGAACTCCCATCAGTGTGTCTTCATGTGGTGGCGGTGTCAATTCCTCTTCCGACCTTCGCTGGGATGGCCGCAGACCTGACGAAGAGGAAGAAGCTTACAGGAGAAGGTGTTTGATATTTGAGATAGGTATGGTAAAGAAACATCATGAGAAGAAAAGTTATAGAAAAAGATAGATATCCCAATAATGTGCTGTAGCCGGATATAAAGTTTATAGCACGTTAATTTTTGTACTATACATACGCCCCATTATGAGAACGTGCCGTTTGAGGTGCCGAAAGGATGGGTGTGGACAACACTAGAAGAAATATGTTTATTCTTGTCGAGAGGTAAATCCCCAAAGTATTCAGATACGGATAAAACCTATCCTGTATTTGCTCAGAAATGTAATCTGAAAGAAGGTGGAATATCTTTAGAACAAGCACGTTTCTTAGAGCCATCTACAATTTGTAAATGGAGCGAGGAATACAGGCTAAAAACAGGGGATGTACTTGTTAATTCAACAGGGACTGGGACGGTTGGACGCACACGACTTTTTCACGAAGGTTATTTGAAGAATTATCCCTTTGTTGTTCCTGATTCTCATGTTTCAGTTATAAGAACAACAAATGAGGTTAAATCTGAATTTGTTTTTGCTTATATTTCATCTCAACTTATACAGCAGTACTTGGAAGATAATCTTGCTGGAAGTACCAATCAAAAGGAATTATATATCGGAGTATTGTCTGATTTATCATTTCCGCTTCCTCCTCTTGCCGAACAACACCGCATCGTAGCTGAAATTGAAAGGTGGTTTTCTTTGATTGACCAGATAGAACAATGTAAAACTGACTTGCATACTGCAATCAAGCAAGCCAAGAGCAAAATCCTTGACCTCGCCATTCACGGAAAACTCGTACCCCAAGACCCGAATGATGAACCAGCCATCGAACTGCTCAAGCGCATAAATCCCGACTTCACACCTTGTGATAACGGGCATTATCCGCAGTTGCCTTTTGAAGCACCTCAAAATTGGAGTTGGACAACGCTTGGAAAAATTGGCAAATGGCAGTCGGGTAGTACACCAAATCGGCTGAACAAAGATTATTATAATGGGAATATTCCTTGGCTAAAAACGGGAGATTTAAACAATGGATATATTACCCATATTCCCGAATCTATAACAGAAAAAGCCTTGAATGAAACTTCTGTAAAACTCAATCCTACTGGTAGTGTGTTAATTGCTATGTATGGAGCAACTATAGGAAAAATTGGAATATTAACTTTTCCTGCCACAACGAATCAAGCCTGTTGCGCTTGTGAAGTCTTTAACGGGATAGATAAAGAGTTTCTGTTTCTCTTTTTATTATCCCATAGGGAAGAGTTTATAAAAATGGGAGGTGGTGGAGCGCAGCCCAATATATCCAAAGAAAAAATAATAAACACCTATATCCCCTTACCTCCATTTGCAGAACAAAAAAGAATTGTAAATACGGTTAACGTATTGTTTACCAAATTAGATGATATAATGGAGAGTTTATAAGCTCTCCATTATCATGTCTAAAGAGATGAAAATCGTTTCTATTCTGTCAACTATTCGCTCCTGTTCGGAGCATGAGGGTATGTGGATAGGCATTGATAAAAATTTATCAAGAATCAGATTGTGTAGCCCTGTAGTCTGTGTTTGCATTAATCTCATAGCTCCTTTCTGATATATAGCCAGAATATAATAGTACAGAAACTTATTTAATATGGTGTTGCTATGCTTTATTCTTAATACCATTGTAAAATTGCTGAATGAAAAAACACCACTTTCACCTTCATAGAGTATTGTTCTTCCTACAGGATTATTATCACTACCGCCTGATTTCTCTACAATTAAATCACCATTCATTAAGTGTCGTTTAGCAAAAGTTCGTTGTTCAACATCAATATACTCAATATTTGAATAGTCCAACTTAAAATCTTTGGTGAAATTTGCATTGCGTATAACACCCACATGGATAAATGGTTCTTTCTTTCCTTTCCACAATCCATTGATGCTTTCGCATAAATCTTTAAGTGTCGTAGTACTCCAACTATCCGGCAACTGCGGATAATGCCCGATACGTTCCATTATATTATTACCATATTCATTCTAATTCAATGTAATATGGTAACAAAATTCAAAAATCATTTGGCAAAGACTAATCTTGCCAAGAACACCGTCACTTCGTATGTGTGGACGGTGCAGTATTTCCTCAATCACTATGGGGACGTGAACAAAAAGAACCTGTTAGCCTACAAGGGGTATTTGGTAGAGAACTTCAAGCCGCAGACAGTGAACCTGAGATTGCAGGGTATCAACAAGTATCTTGAATTTATGAAACAAGAGAAACTGAAGGTAAAGTTCGTCAAAGTACAGCAGAAAAACTTTTTGGATAATGTAATCAGCGATGCAGACTATAAGTTTCTCAAAACGCGTCTGAAAACCGACGGCCATGATGAGTGGTATTATGTCGTATGGTTTATGGCTGCTACAGGAGCACGTGTCAGCGAACTGCTCCATATCAAAGCAGAGCATGTACAAATTGGATATCTTGACCTTTACAGCAAGGGCGGGAAAATCCGCCGTTTGTATATTCCGAAAAACTTACGCATGGAAGCCATGAAATGGCTGAAAGATAAAGGGGTTACTTCCGGCTATATATTTCTGAACAGATTCGGAAACCGAATTACAACACGAGGCATAGCCCAGCAACTGAAACATTTTGCGGAAAAATACGGAATGAACAAGGAGGTGGTTTATCCTCATTCATTCCGTCATCGGTTTGCCAAGAATTTCCTTGACCGATTCAATGACCTTGCTCTGCTTGCCGACCTTATGGGACATGAAAGTATTGAAACCACTCGCATCTATCTCCGAAGGACAGCCAGCGAACAACAGAAAATCGTGGACAAGGTGGTGAACTGGTAATCTTACAACAGACCTTAGAAATGTAACTAATTACACTTCTAAGGCTTTTTGAATGTTGTCAAGAATAGAATATAGTTCTTCTATTTTTGATACGATACGTTGTTGCTCGGCAAGAGGAGGAAGAGGGAAATACATATCATTAAAATCTGTACTGTTAAATCCAGCTTGAGCCGTCCTCGAGATCTCTTTTAATTTGCCTTGATATAAATCAGATAGATAATAATAGAATGCAAACTCTTTGTATATGAGATTATCAAACTTAAAGATGACTTTTGCCATTGCAACATTGTAAGCTCCTTGTTCAGCATGAAATACTTTCCCTAAAGAGCCGCCATAACGTGCTAACAATATATCTCCTTTCTCGGTTTGCTTTGACGCAAAATTTATTGGAATATAGATAGGAACAGGAGATTCCCCATAGTCTCTAATTTGATAAAGCCTAACGTAATTGGGTTTGGGTGTTGTTTCAAAGTAACTTTTTGAAGGTTGTGCACCACCTGATATGTCTAAGATTGAATTGTGACCACACCATACCCATGTAGCTGGTATATCATAAGGAAACTTCTCACTATGCCCGTTATCACAAGGTGTGAAGTCGGGATTTATGCGCTTGAGCAGTTCGATGGCTGGTTCATCATTCGGGTCCTGGGGTACGAGTTTTCCATGAATAGCAAGGTCAAGAATCTTGCTTTTGACCTGCTTGATTGTAGCCTGTAAATCAACTTTATCTCGCTCTATTTGGTCAATTATAGCAAACCATTTATCTATTTCCGTTACGATACGTTGCTGTTCTGCTAATGGAGGTAGTGGTATTTGCAAAGATAATAGCAACTCTCGTTTTAATCCAGGTATTAATCCATTTGCTTTTGATACTATGCTCTCTATGTCATTTTTCACAACATTTTTTATGTATCTAATATTGGTACAATTTGTATATGATCTTACTGCTTGTATTTGGCGAGCTATATGAACTGTGCCAATATTATTAATAGCCATCTTTCCAACCCCTGCACCTTTACATACAACAAGCAAGTCGTTTAAATGCGAATAAACAGATGGGAACTCAGTCCATCTGTTGATGACAAGCTGTTCGTTTTCGATATTACTCGCTCCAATAATATATGGGATACCAGCAATGTTGACATTATATTTTTCCGGTGGAAAATCTTGACCTGAAACAAGTTCTAAGGTTTCCTCTAGTGTTGTCCACACCCAACTAACCGGCACCTCAAACGGCACGTTCTCATAATGGGGCGTATCGGAAGTCTTTGCAGACTTCTTACTCCTTTTGATTTTTCCCTCTTTTATCAGGCGTTCTTTTTCAGCCTTGATTCGTTCGAGAAGAACTGATGCAGGCTCATCGTTCGGGTCTTGCGGTACAAGTTTTCCATGTGTCGCAAGGTCGAGTATCTTTTGACGTAATTTCTTTGTATCCATATAGGCTATTCTTTGTTTAAGAACAGATTGCAAAACTCATTCAGTTGCTGTTGCATACGTTCCTGTGGAATGAGGATACGTTTGTATTCTGCTATCATTGTGGGGCTCATGCTTCGGCTCATTGCATATTCCACAACAACCCGATCTGCTTCCGGGCAGAGGACAATGCCGATAGAAGGGTTTTCGTTAGAGCGTTTCACATCTCTGTCGAGTGCTTCCAGATAAAATTCCAACTGACCGAGGTCTCGCGGATGGAATTTGGTCTTTTTCAATTCCACTGCCACCAATGCCTGCAATCCACGATGGAAGAACAGCAAGTCAGCCTTAAAAGTGGACGCGCCAATATTGAGACGGTATTCTTGATCCATGAATATGAAATCCTTGCCAAGTTCAAGAATAAACTGCTTCATGTGTTCTACCAAGCCTTTTCTTAGTTTGGATTCACTATGTTTTTGGGGCAAGTTCAGGAAATCGACAAACAATGTGTCTTTGAACATTATAGAGGCATTGGGGTAAGCATTGAGTAATCCTTTTGACATATTGTCCTTGCTGCTCAACAGAGCTGTATATGTTTGATTGGAAATGCAACGCTGCATTTCCTTAAAAGACAGATGCTCTTTATTGGCATAGAGAATATAGAACATTCGTTCTTCTGTGCTTTTGCATCGGCAAAGAATCTCAATATGATTAGACAATGTTGTCAGTTCCAATATCTGGGGCATTTGTCCAGATGTCGGCTGGACTAATTGTGCAGATGCCGTCTGCACAATTACAGCCGTTTCTTGTGTTGGCTGGTTCGCTTGAATTTGTGCAGTTCCTGGCTGCACAAATTCAGAGTTCAGATACTTTTCTACAGTTACGCTGAATGTTTCCGATGAATATTCATCATAAAACATCACCATATTGTAAATGCTTCTCCGACTATAGCCCTTAATGTCTGGACGCCTAGAACGAATATATTCGGATAGTTGAGCTACAACCTTGCTTCCCCATTCCTCGCTTTTCAATTTGGCTGATACATATCCACCAACATGCCACGCTGTGTACAACAGTTCGTTATTTACAGCTCTTGAAGCACGGCCTTTATGTTGGAGAATGATGTCTATAACTTCTCCAAACTGTTGTTCCATTGATACGATTATCTTATTGTTTTCCATGCATTCAATCTTCATTTATGTTAGCGAGCAATTTTTCAAGTTCAGCTACAGCAGTACTTATCGTTTGGCTTTTATCTTTTATGTCTGCCATCAGTTCAGCCAATGAACGGTCGTCCACCTCACCACCTTGTTTCATCCATGTGATGTCGAGACTTGTCTTGTCTCTGGCAATAATCTCATCTACCGAGTATTTTCGCCAACGTCCTTGCGGATTATTCTCGGCATCGTAGGTTTCTACCCGATTGTTGTAGCAGGAAACAAAATCGTCCAAGTGATGGCGTTCCAGTTTATTTGTGGCAAGTGTGTGCTTCACATCGGTACGATAATCATAAAACCATATTTCTTTGGTAGGCTGTCCTTTACTGAAAAACAGCACATTGGCTTTCACACCTTGGGCATAGAAGATGCCTGTGGGCAAACGCAAGATAGTATGCAGATTGAAATCCTGCAACAGGCGTTTACGGATGGTTTCGCCAGCTCCGGCCTCAAAGAGAACATTGTCAGGAAGCACCACGGCAGCACGTCCTCCGGTTTTGAGCATAAGCATCATGTGCTGAAGGAAATTCAACTGGTTGTTCTTGGTCTCCACATAGAAATCTGGTCGGTTTATGTCAACAGAACCGGCTGGGCGAGTTCCAAAAGGAGGATTGGCGAGTATCACATCAACGAGGGTTGACGGCTCTTTTTCCAAAGAGTCTTCACAAACAATCGGACTACGGTCTGTACCGACACCATGCAAATAGAGATTCATTGATGCGAGTGTTACTACCAAAGGCGTATTATCCACACCATGTAAAGCTTTGTCACGCAAGAAATCACGCTTTTCTTTACTTGCCGACTGACCTTTCATGTAGTCGTAGGCAGTAAGCAAGAATCCACCAGTACCGCAAGCAGGATCGCAAACGGTTTCACCAATTTGCGGATTAATACAATCTACCATTGCTTGAATAAGTGGACGAGGTGTAAAATACTGTCCGGCACCGCTCTTCTTGTCTTGCCCGTTCTTTTCAAGAATACTCTCGTAGATAGCACCTTTCACATCCCCGTCCATAATGAGCCATTGCTCTTCATCAATCATGGTGATAACCTTTTTCAGATAAACAGGTTTGTCTATCTTGTTTTGTGCTTTGGTGTAAATAGTGCCTATCAAATTGTTCTGCTCACTAAGCAATTTCAATGTCTCTTCATATTGCTTGACCAGATCCAATCCATCAAGGGTAATCAAATCGTTCCATTGATACCCAGTCGGGATTGCCGATTCCTCTCCGAACATTTCTACATTCTCGGCATCCATCTTCAAAAACAGAAGATAGGTCAGTTGGGTGATATAATCGGTGAACCCTATACCTTGTCCGGCAAGAGTGGTTGCCAGATTCCAAACCTTCTTGGTGAGTGATTGCTCTGTTGTGTTATTTGTTGCCATAGTTAATCAATTTTTTCATGTTCTATTATAAGCATATCACTCAATGTTACCTTATAATATCCTTTGTCTGTAATATAATAAAATGGATATTCGGAATTACCCTCTTTTAAGACATCAATAAAACCATTCCACAAAGAAACTTTTGGAGCTGGAGCACTCGGATCAAGGCAGAAAATTTTGGTTATAATGTCATCATCATTCGTTTCTATCCCAATTGCTAGTAAGGCATGTGCGCCGTCATCGAATTCTGTCGATATTATCACAGGAATGTTATTATTGATAAAATCCCCTACTGTTTCTATTCTATCATCATTCGTTTTTGGTCTTTTATGTATTGCGTGAACACCAAAAGATTGTTCATTGATTTCACGTGCTAATGCTGTATAGTTATAGCCATTTTGAACAAGTCCCTGCTCATAGAAAAAATGATATAAGAACTTACCTTTAGCAGTACGTCTATCCAGAGAACGATATATTTCAATATCATCTTTCCCTATCATTCCTTGGCAAAGCATAGCCATTACAAGGGAATAGATAGAACATGCGCCATCTAAGTCACCTTGCTGCTTATGCACATTGACCCATTGGTTATTTGAATCTTTTGTTTGTAACCCTTTCTGGTTCAAACGTATATTATCTATTATTTGTATAGTTGCCATAATTTATGCTGCTTTTCTTAATACTACAAATGTGTAAAGTGAATGAAGTGCCTCGTCAGCTCTCTGCATATTGCCAAACGCCCTAATCATCTGAGCGGCATGGGTCGCATCATCTTCACGAATATCTTTGACAGTACATGCACCGTTAGAAGCGATGTAATCTACAATACGACTGATTACTTCACGCTGTTTGTCGGTTATTTCACGCTGATTCTGTCCTAACCATAGATTGAAATATTGCTTGGATGTAGTAACTACACTCTCTAACCTGTCAATTTGGCGGAAAGCAAAGCGTACAAGTTGTATGATGTTTGTCAAGGCATCACTTTCTTCTTTTGTTGTAGAACGCTTTACCTTGCTTGGAGAAAGAATGGCATACGAATTCCAAATTTGCTTTGGAGCAAAATGGTTGTTTGCCATTTTGAGTTTATGCTCCAATTCTTTCAACATTGAATAAGTTATCGGCTCGCCTTCATTGTTATAGATAATGCGAAGAGCCTCTATTTCATCTGCATTCTCTCTGCAAAATTCCTCAAATGCCTCCGTTGTACATTTGGCCTCCTCAATGGAGAAACCTTTTGAGATAAGCGTATCTTCTCCGGGCATTAGCGTATTGACAAAACCTGCCGCAAGAATAAGCAAATATCTCCGTGCATCAGCATGATTGGCAAGGGGAGACACTAAGCCTTTGCGTTCTAGATTTGGCTTTTCTGTGCTGACAAACGGTGGCAGAGTGCCTTTTTCAAGCGCATCGTATATCCTGGCAGAAAGTTCCTTCATGTCATCACGAGATAAACGGGTAAACTCTTTCCGCTGCGAATCATCCGCTTTATTATAGATTCTGGCAAGCGTGGCAGCAAGCCGTTTGAGATATTCATCAGGAATATAGCCGTGACTGATACGCTCTAACAATTCTTTCAGAGTGATAATTTTTGTGGTCGGTTCATCGGTTGCTGTCGGAATTGTCATTTCATGTTCCGTTACGCCTACAGCATCAACCAAATAAAAACAATCCTTACTGAATGCATTCGGAGTGACATTGCGTAATTGTTCATCGCCTATTGTACGCACTCCGCGTCCCTTCATCTGAATATACAACGGCAATGATTCCACATCACGCATGAACATTACCACTTCCAACGGCTTTACATCCGTTCCTGTAGCAACCAATGTACAAGTCACAGCTATACGGAAATCCTTGTCATTGCGAAATTGGCGTATCAGTTCGATGCTGTCACCTGCCGAATAAGTGATTTTCTGAACAAATCTGTCATCAGTCCGCCCAAACACTTCTTTAGCTATTTGTACGATATTTGTGGCATGGGCTTCATTGAGAGCGAATATCAAGGTTTTAGGAAGATAATCCATATTCGGCTCTCGCTGTGGGTCATTGAAGAGTTCTGTGTAAACCACATCCCTATAAGTCGAAAGAATCAACTTTATCTGTGCCGGATTGATGATACTCCGGTTAAGTTCCTTATTTGTATAGGTTTTGGTTTCCTTACTGCTTACAGTCTTGACCTCACCCGTATATCTTGTTTCTTCTTTAAATTTCTCGCCCTCCAATATAGCACCGCCTGTTTCCGTGACCTGTGTTTTTATTCTATACACCCGGCAATCCACATTCACACCGTCAACGATACTCTTCTCCAATGTATAGTTGACAATGCGGTTGTTGTTGAAAAATGCCATTGTTTCCGGAATTGGTGTCGCGGTCAAACCGACCAATCTTGCCGTGTCGAAATACTCCAGTACCTTGCGCCAGTTTCCATAAATGGAGCGATGGCATTCGTCTACGATAATCATATCAAAGTAGTCATGTGGCAGATTTGGATTAGGCGGCAACGTTACTTCTTCTGTAGGTTCATTTTCGTCATCATCTTCATTATCCTCAATTGCGTCCCCTTTCAGGAATGAGAACAGTCGTTGGATTGTAGAAATAATCACGTTGCTATCAGATGGAATGGAAGATGAACGAAGACGATTGACCGTAAAGATAGTATTGAAAGCCTCTCCGTTTTCAGTCAGGCGGAAAGTCCCAAATTCTCCCTCCGCCTGTTTCCCAAGATTGTTTCTGTCAACAAGGAATAAGACCCTACGCATAGGAGTATATGACAGCATTCGGTAGGCTGCAAGACAAGCAGTATAAGTCTTTCCTGCACCGGTGGCAAGTACCATCAATGCTCGTTTTTGTCCCGAACGGAAACTCTTTTCCAACTCTGTTATAGCTTCGTATTGGCAATCACGCAAGCCTTTCTTACGCAAAGTAGGAAGTCCGGCGAAATAATCATTTATCCCTAACTTTTTAACCAATTCGTGAGGTGTCGGGATAGTCATTATTTGTTTAAAATAATGGTCTTGTTCTCGGAAATCACAATAGTATAATTCATTTCCGTTGGATGTGAATATAAATGGCAGCGGCTTTTGATATGTCTGATATATATTAGGTACGCTTCTAGCATATAAGGCTGCCTGTTCGCATACTATAGAAGAAAAAGCATCTGTTTCTTCACGTTTGGCTTCAAGTACACCAACAGCCTTTCCGTTTATGAAAAGAAAATAATCTGCTTCGAGATTATCTTTTAGTAGCCCTTCCCTTATAGCGACAGCTGTACTAGTCGGTTCATACTCATCCCTATTAATAACTTCCCAACCTGCATCAGCAAACCACTGATCAATTTTTATTCTCGCTTTTTCTTCAGGAGTCATGTTCTTGATATTGTATATTATCGGAAGTGTAGTAGCATATCAACAATAGATTCTAAATGAATCTAAAGCAACTCACTATTGCAACCGATCTTTTTTATCAGTTATTAAATCTTTTAAATCGACTTGTAATATCTCAGCTATCTGTTGCAAGGTTTCCAGATTAGGCTGAATCCGATTACAGGCATGGGCATTGACCATACTGAAACTCTTATCAAGTTGCTTAGCCAACCATGTCTGAGAGATGCCTTTTTCGGCTAAAACAGCCTTTATTCTATTCAGCTTCATTCTTAAATGCAATTTTATTGTGCAAATCTAGTGAATTATATCCGATAGATAGGTTTGTTTCATCATCTTTGTTATCAAAATATTATCAATTATGATAGAACTTAAATTAATAACAGGAGAAATTTGTATAAACAATGGCATCGGAAACGCACGAATGGAATGAGAATAGCGATCATATAGTCCTTTTCATGGATATTATGGGCTTTAAAGACAGAGTGACGCGAATGGGGCATAAAGAACTCCTTGAAAAAATGATTGAGTTCAAAAGTTAAACATTAGAAGCCGCGTAACCGGTTCCTCTGGTGCAAGTTCAACTGCTGATTGAAATTATTCATAGAAATTCATTCAAGATTAATGAAAGTATTACTCAAATTTCCAAAAGAACTCGATATTCATTTTTTCTCCGAATCGCTCTATTTCA
>ERZ1026850.1581-NODE-1581-length-11547-cov-9.500000_pt1 | contig 11547 bp, 9 predicted proteins | sample MGYA00380155_ERZ1026850 | MGnify/ENA primary metagenome ERZ1026850 (study PRJEB33269, sample SAMEA4719791) | human gut metagenome | biome: human-associated habitat; feature: organic feature; material: feces | place: Cameroon | collected 2013-10 ... | reverse complement strand
GTATACATATGTGCCGGAAAATCTCACAGGAATCCGGGAACTGGGAAATCAGTTGGAAGCGGAGTATGAAAGAGATTATTCGGATTTTGTAGATAACCGGTTTACTGTGAATGGTACTTATTATGATAATATTTATAACTTTAAGGAAATCTATGCAGTCTATCTGGTGAAACGGGAACTGGCGAAGTGTAACTATAATCTGGATTTGGACAATGTGCCATGGGGACAGGATGTAACTGAACATTTTCTGTTTGATACGAAGGAAGGCTTCTGTCAGCATTTTGCCAGTGCGGGAACACTGCTTCTGCGGTAGATGGGAATTAAGGCACGATATGTAAGCGGCTATGCGGTAAGTACCTCAGAGTTTAAGAAGGACAGTGATGGTAATTATACGGCAGAAGTTCTTGACAATCAGGCGCATGCCTGGACGGAAATCTATATAGACAGTGTTGGCTGGGTGCCGGTGGAAATGACACCGGGAAACAAAACAGGCATTGACCGTCTGGAGATTCAGCAGGAAAGTGACAGCATTACCATCCGGATGAATGATGGCAGAACAGCAGACCTAATTACACTGGAGCGAAGTGATTATCAGGACAGTTCCAAAGATGACAGTCAGTCGGGTTTATCCGGTAGCGGAATGCAAAATACGGAAAATCAGAATACAGAAAGTCAGGATACGGAAAACCAGAACACTGAAAATCAGAACACAGAGCTTCAAAGCACGGAAATGCAGAATACAGAAGATTCTATGCAGGGCAGCAGCAAGATAGAAAATGCAGGAACACAGAATCTAAAGAGCGGACATTCGAAGAATATTTTTATTTTGGTTGTGCTAATCATTCTGCTTCTTGCAGCAGGTATCTGGTATTACTTAAGAGAGATAGAAGGAAAACGGAAGAAGGGAACACATAGTTACAAGCGTATCATCCATTGGAATTCTGGGCAGATTTATCGCATCTTACGGCGGAAGGGCATTGTAAATGCAAAAGTACAATCCGACCGGACATTCCGGGAACAGCTTTTAAATTATGAGGGCTGGAGCACGGAAGAAAAGGAGCGTTATCTTCAGATTCTTGAAGTGGCAGCGTATAGCCATAAGAAACTTACCAGAGAGGATGTGCAGTTTGTACAGAAGCTTTACCGGAAACTGAAAGAATAAAAAGAGAAGCTTTGCAAAAAAACAACAGCCGTGCCAGTGTATACACTGATACGGCTGTTGCGATGGCATTATACGGTTTCCGGTTCGTCGTAATCAACACCAAAGGTTTCTACGGTAACGGTTTTCATTCTCTGGTCTTCCATTGGGCGGTCGCTATAGTCGGTTGCAACTTCTGCAATTTTATTTACCACATCCATGCCCTCGATGATTTTACCGAAAGCGGCGTAAGCACCGTCTAAGTGTGGAGCATCTTTATGCATGATAAAGAACTGGGAGCCGGCAGAGTTTGGCATCATGGAACGAGCCATGGAAAGAACGCCTGCAGTATGCTTCAAGTCATTTGCAAAGCCGTTCTGTGCAAATTCACCCTTGATACCATATCCTGGGCCGCCCATTCCGGTTCCTTCCGGGTCACCACCCTGAATCATAAAACCGTTGATGACACGATGGAAGATAAGTCCATCATAAAATCCCTTGTTGACAAGGCTGATAAAGTTATTTACTGTGTTAGGAGCAACCTGCGGATATAATTCCGCTTTCATAATATCTCCGTTTTCCATTTCAAATGTAATAATAGGATTCTGAGCCATTGTAAGATACCTCATTTCTGTTCATTGAATTCATCCTGCATAACAGAATGTAGTTCTACTATAGCGGAAAAAGGCTTTTTTGTAAAGAAAGAGAGAAGGAAATATGTGTCACTGGAATACTGTAAACTGGAACTATGTCATACGAAAAGAAACATTAGAAGAAAAACTTCCGGAAGAAGAGAAACATGCATTAAACCGCCTGCAAAAGGAACTGTCAGAGCAGAAAAAAGTGGAACTTCTTTTTACAGATGCTGATATGGAAAAAGATATCACATTTTTCCTGAGAGGACATCATATAAAGCCGGAGGAATGCATGCTGCTTGCAACAGAACCGGAAGAAGTGGCATGGGCGAAAAAGGATGCAGATTCTGACTCAGACCAGCTTACCATCATTGGCTATGAAGTACCGGATTTTCCAAAACAAGTGCCTTTAAACAATGTGGATATGCTGCTTCTTGGATTAGAAGAAGTGGACATGGAATTTTTACTGCGGACGTTTCAACGGAAACACCATCTGCCGTGGCGGATATTAGAGACAAAGCGGTGCTATCTAAGAGAGATTACGTTAGATGACATGGATGATTTGTTTGAATTATATAATAAGAAAGGAATCACCGATTATATCGAACCCCTTTACGAAAGGCAGGAAGAAGAGGAGTATCAGAGAGCATATATTGAAAATATGTATGGTTACTATGGATATGGCATGTGGCTGGTAAAGGAAAAAGACACCCACCGGCTGATTGGAAGAGCAGGAATCGATTATCGCATGCTGGGAGAAGAAGAAATTATCGAGATGGGTTATATCATTGCACCGGAATACCAGAGGCAGGGTTATGCGTATGAGGTCTGTCAGGCAATCATGGCATGGGTAAAAAATAATCTTGATTTTCGAAGAATTGACTGTCTGGTGGAGCCGGGGAATGAAGCATCGGCGGGGCTGCTTCATAAACTTGGCTTTCAGGAAACAGAGAGGATAAAACAGGATGGAAAATTATTCCGGCATTTCTGGTATTTTTATCCGTGATTGGAAAGTTAAGCGGCAGGAGCCCATTTTTATACATAATATAAATCTTTTCTTCATATATAGTACAAAGCGAAACTGTATCCGGAGCATGATATAAAAAATAAGTTACGGATGCAGGCGCAGAGTACGAAGATGGATGGAGGATATATGGGAAAAGAGAAGGTGGCAGGAAAAGGAAATCTTTTTACGACAATGGGCAAAGTGTTACTGGTTATGTATATTCTGACAGGAATACTGCTTTTTATTCTGGCGGCAGTCTTATATAAAATGGAATTAAGCGAAGCTGCGGTAAATATCAGCATTATCATAAGCTATATTGTGGTGGGATTTGTCGGCGGCTTTATCATTGGAAAGATTAAGAAGAGTCGGAAATATCTGTGGGGAGCCGTGATGGGACTTTTATATTTTGCAGTATTGCTCATTGTGTCCCTGATATTGAAAAAGGGACTGGATTCCGGAATGCAGCACATCCTTACAACACTGATTTTATGCACAGCATCGGGAACTGTGGGCGGAATGCTCAGTTAAAAAAAGTGCTTTTCTTATGAAAGACTATGTGTTATACTAACTAGAGGTATTTTTTCGAAAGGAGATAACGAGATGAAACATATTAAGACCCTGAATACAAGAAAGTTACAGAATACAGTAAAGAAGGGCGGATGCGGCGAGTGCCAGACATCTTGTCAGTCAGCATGCAAGACTTCCTGTACAGTAGGAAACCAGACTTGCGAGCATTGCAAATAATTACCAGAAGTTCAGATTGAGAACGAACGAAACGACCGTACGCCTGCGCGGACGGTCGTTATAATGTTGTAAGAAAGTGAGGAAATATTGTAGTGGTTCACCAGTATAAAAACAACGGCTATAATATTGTCCTGGATGTAAACAGCGGCGCCATCCATATTGTGGATGATCTAACCTATGATGTCATTGCATTGTGGGAAGAGACAAGCCGTGAAGAAATCATACAGAGACTGAATAAGACCTATGATGAGGCGGAGATAAAAGAAGCAATTGAAGAGATAGAGGAATTGCAGAAGAACGGAGATTTGTTCACCCCGGATGATTATGAAGAATACATCGGTGATGTAACAAAGCGTCCGACAGTAGTAAAAGCGCTGTGTCTGCATATTGCCCATGATTGTAACCTTGCCTGCAGATACTGTTTCGCAGAAGAGGGAGAATATCACGGCAGACGTGCGTTAATGTCCTATGAAGTAGGAAAAGCTGCATTGGATTTCCTGATTGCCAATTCCGGCAACCGACGGAACTTAGAGGTGGACTTCTTCGGTGGAGAACCTACCTTAAACTTCCAGGTGGTAAAAGATTTAGTGGCATACGGAAGAGAGCAGGAGAAAATACATAATAAGAATTTCCGGTTTACACTGACCACAAATGGCGTTCTTTTAAATGACGATATTATGGAGTTTGCCAATAAAGAGATGGACAATGTTGTATTAAGTATTGACGGAAGAAAAGAAGTCAATGATTATATGCGTCCGTTCCGTGGCGGTCAGGGAAGTTACGATGTGATTGTTCCGAAATTCCAGAAATTTGCAGACAGCAGAAATCAGGAACGCTACTATGTGCGTGGAACCTATACCCATCATAATTTAGACTTTTCCAAGGATGTACTGCATCTGGCAGACCTTGGGTTTAAGCAGATTTCCGTAGAGCCGGTTGTGGCACAGGAGACAGATGATTATGCCATCCGTGAGGAAGACCTGCCACAGCTTTTTGCAGAATATGATGCACTGGCAAAAGAGATGGTAAAACGGAAGAAAGAAGGAAAAGCATTCAACTTCTTCCATTTTATGATTGATTTGGAGGGTGGTCCTTGTGTTGCCAAGAGACTTTCCGGATGTGGTTCCGGAACCGAGTATCTGGCAGTAACACCTTGGGGAGACTTATATCCATGTCATCAGTTTGTTGGAAATGAAGATTTCCTGATGGGAAATGTTTTTGAAGGCTTAAAACGTACCGATATCCGGGATTCCTTTAAGAGCTGTAATGTTTATTCCAAGGAAAAATGCAGGGAGTGTTTTGCAAGATTCTACTGCAGCGGTGGATGTGCAGCAAACTCTTATAATTTCCATGGTGATATTCATAATACCTATGACATTGGTTGTGCATTACAGAAGAAACGTGTGGAATGTGCAATTATGATAAAAGCCGCAGAGGCGGAAATTTAAGTCAGGAGAAAGGAAGAAGAAAATGAAGAAAAGTAAGGGCGTAGCCATATTACTTGCAGTTCTCTTGGTTTTAGCAGGACTGTCGTATTATGCGTCTATCATCTTATCTTCAACCGGAAAAGGTGAAGATAAGAACATTAAGCTTGGATTAGACCTGGCAGGTGGTGTCAGCATCACATATCAGGTAGAATCTGAGAATCCGACTTCCGAGCAGATGAAGGATACTATTTACAAGCTTCAGAAGCGTGTGGAAGGCTACAGTACAGAAGCATCTGTATATCAGGAGGGTGATGACCGTATCACCGTTGAAATCCCTGGAGTAAAGGATGCCAACAAGATTCTGGATGAACTTGGAAAACCGGGTTCCTTAGAGTTCCGGGATCCGGACGGAAATGTTTACATGACCGGTAACGATGTAAAGGATGCACAGGCTGCAACGCAGCAGGACAACCTTGGCAACAAGCAGTATGTGGTTCAGCTTACACTTACCGATGAAGGTGCACAGAAATTTGCCGATGCAACCACTGCCAATGTTGGAAAGGTCTGCCCAATCGTCTATGATGATGAAGCAATCAGTACTCCTCGTGTAAAAGAAGCAATTACCGGCGGAAGCGCAGTAATCGATGGAATGAGTTCCTATGAAGAAGCAGAGACTTTAGCTTCTAACATCCGTATCGGTTCTCTTTCCTTAGAGTTATCTGAGTTACAGTCCCAGATAGTAGCAGCACAGCTTGGTACAGAAGCAATTTCAACTGCATTAAAGGCAGCAGCAATCGGTCTTGCCCTGATTGCGGTATTCATGATTGCTTACTACTGGATTTCCGGTGTGGCAGCAACCATAGCACTTGGAATTTATACTACAATGGTAGTTGCAGTTATTTATCTTTTTGAAATTACACTTACCCTTCCGGGTATCGCAGGTATCATCCTTTCCATTGGTATGGCGGTAGATGCAAATGTTATTATCTTCGCCCGTATCAGGGAAGAAATTGCATCCGGCAAGACTGTTTCGACAGCGATTAAGACCGGATTCCAGAAAGCGTTATCTGCAATTTTAGACGGAAATATCACCACCCTGATTGCTGCAGCAGTGCTGGCATTTAAGGGAAGCGGTTTCGTAAAAGGATTTGCTTATACACTGGCAATCGGTATCGTTTTATCTATGTTTACCGCATTAGTTGTAACAAGACTGGTATTACATGGACTGTATGTAATTGGTTTCCGTGATGCAAAATTCTATGGAAGACAGAAAGACCGCCGTCCAATGCATTTTATTGCAAAACGCCACGTATTCTTTATTATTTCAGCAGTAATTATCATTGCCGGATTTGTGGGAATGGGCGTAAACAAAGCCAACGGCAAGGGTGCATTGAACTTAAGCCTTGAATTTGTCGGTGGTACATCTACAACCGTAGATATGGGTAAAGATTATACCCTTGCAGAATTAGATTCTGAAGTAATTCCTCTGATTGAGGATGTGACTGGAGATTCCAGTGTACAGGCTCAGAAGGTAGAAGGAAGTACACAGGTTGTATTTAAGACCAGAAGCCTTGATTTGGACGAAAGAGAGCAGTTAAATACTACATTAGAAGAAAATCTTGGTGTAGATACTTCAACTGTTTCCTCTACTAATATCAGTTCCACTATCAGTGGTGAAATGACAAAAGATGCAGTCTGGGCAGTAGTAATTGCAACCATCTGTATGCTGGTTTATATCTGGTTCCGGTTTAAAGACATTCGTTTTGCAACCTCTGCTATCTTAGCACTGATTCATGATGTACTGGTTATTTTAACCTGTTACTCACTGCTGCGGCTGTCAGTAGGAAGCACATTTATTGCAGTAATGCTGACCATCATTGGATATTCCATCAATGATACCATCGTTATCTTTGACCGAATCCGTGAGAATATGCACCTGGTAAGAAATGTGGATAAGGAAAGCTTAACCGAAATAGCTGACCGCTCCATTTCCCAGACAATTTCACGAAGCTTAAATACTTCAATTACAACCTTTGTAATGGTATTCCTGCTTTATATCCTTGGAGTTGCATCCATTAAAGATTTCTCACTTCCTCTTATGGTAGGTATTGTGAGCGGAACTTATTCTTCTATCTGTATTGCAACAGAGCTGTGGTTTGTATTCAAAACACGCTTTGCAAAGAAGAATGCATAAGTAACAGAAATGATTTCCCCTCTTCTGATTTGGAAGAGGGGATTTTTACATTGTGCGTTGTTTAAAAATTAATATCCGGGGATTGCAAAAGGATAGAAGAGATTTGTTACAATAATATTACGTTGATTCGCAGCAGATTATCTTTCGTTATGAAATACCACAGTTCTAAAATGCGTGTTTTTCTTTTGGTTATGAAAACAGTCTTTCCAATGTTTGCCAGAATAGCTACACGGTTCGTCGAAGTACAGATGCCTGATAAGGGCTGTTAGGGGCACTGGGAATTTCGTCTGGCAACAGGCAACGCTGGTACAGGGATGTACCAGCGAGGCACATTTGAACATGGACGTGAATTTGTGCCGGTTGCCAGATGAAAGTATAATTATGCCGAAATTCCCTGTGCCCCTTGCAGGCGTTATGCGGCATCTGTTCTCGACGGACAGTGCAGCTATTCAGTCAAAGCAACCGGAAAGACAGTTTATATGCAAGAAAAACACGCATTCTAAGAAATGTTGGCATTTCATAACGGATAAAGATAATCCGCTGTAAATCTCCGTAATATTTTCCAGCAAAGATTATTTCCTTTTGCAATCACCGAAAATTAATATTTGAAAAAGGAGAAAAGAATGACTACAATTCAGAAAATAGCAATTGCATATGCAATAATTGCAAATATTGTTGGTCTATCCGTCATGGGAATAGATAAACACAGAGCCATCCGTCATCAATGGCGTATTCCGGAAAAAACATTATTTCTGGTAAGCATACTGGGAGGAAGCATTGGGACATGGGCAGGTATGTATCTGTTCCGTCATAAGACAAAACATTGGTACTTTGTAATAGGAATGCCATTTATACTGATTGTGCAACTGGTTTTATACTATTATTTTTGGTAAAAATATTTTCAAACCGGGATAGGCGTGATAAAATATATCAAACAGAAATGAGATATGGATAATAGGTGAGTAGCAGTATCAGGGAGAAATGCGAATTATGGCAGGAATGATGGAGTTAAATGGTTGCCGGATTATTGTAAAGGAAATTGCCGGCGGGAAGATGGTATTAGATACAAGAATTAAATCTTATGATCCAATCCGTAAAGTAGTAAAGGTTAGTGCAGGAAGCCTTGACAACCGGATGGAGCATGCAGTGACGGTTATCATATTTGGACCAAATGGGAGCCTGGTAGAAGCTACCGGTAATCTTCGGAAGGTTATAATTGCCAATGAAGTAGAAATCGAGCTGGGCAGGAGTAAGAATGGTGAGAAGCGGAAGCATGCCCGTTATCCCTTAAAAGAAAAGGGATATATAGAATCTGTTATTGTGGATGGAACATTAATTGAATTGCAGAAGCCAATTGAAATGGAAACCTGTAATATCAGTGGAAATGGAATTCTGATTCAGACGATGGCAGGAAGCGGGACAGTTGGAACGGAATTGCGGATTTGCGTGAAACTTGGAGATACAATGTTGCAGAAGACATACCGGATTGTCCGGATACAGAATGCAAATCTTAAGACAGAAGAGTATGGCTGCATGATGATTCGTGACAGGAATATATAAGGGCGGAGTGACAGAATGAGACTTAGAAAAATTCCAATTGATTTTTTGTGGGAAGGCTTGGAACTTTCCGGAGATATTTATAATGACAGAGGTTCTGTGCTGCTTTTGAAACGGGGCGAAGTCCTGACACAGGAGCGATTAGATAAACTTTCCAAGTTTGAACGCGGCGGATATATTACAACCAGTGAGGAAACTTATCAGGAAATTCTCAGCAGTGGCAAAGCACCAAGAGCAGCATTGCAGAGAGTATACGAAGAAGCAGTCGGCTATACAGCATTAAAAAACGATGTAGACAGTATCTTTTCTGTAACCAGAAATGCTTCCGAAATTAATATGGAAGCAACGGAGACTGTTACAAAGGATATTTTTACCAAGATTAAGGTATTGGATTTCCCTAAAATATTTCAGTGCATTGATGCACCGAGAGAGATGGATGAGAATCTGCAGCGCCATTCCCTGAATGTAGCATTTACCAATGGTGTTATCGGGCAGTGGCTGAAGCTTCCGGAACCGGTGATTAAAAAGCTGGTATGCGCCGGATTAGTGCACGATATCGGAAAGACGAAGATACCGGAAGAAATCTTAAATGCACCGAGAAGACTTACGGAAGAAGAATTTGAGATCATAAAAGCTCATCCCGTTTATTCATATGAGCTGCTTTGGGATAATGTGGATGAAGATATCCGGTTAGCGGCAAGACATCATCATGAGCGGCTGGATGGAAAAGGTTATCCGGATCAGATTGCAGGAGATGAGATTTCTCTGCTGGCAAGGATTACAGCCATTTCCGATGTGTATGATGCCATGATTTCCCAGAGAAGCTATAAGGAATCCATGATTCCTTTTGATGTGTTGGAAAAATTTAAAAAGGGCGAATTCCCGGGACTGGATGAACGCCTGGTAGACTTATTTGTGAAAAATATGGTGGCAAATTACCGGGATGTAAAGGTACAGATGTCCGATGGAAGAATCGGTGTGGTGCGTTACATTCCACCAAATGACCTGAATCATCCGATTATCAACTGCAATCATGATGTCAGTCAGACAGATGATAAATGGTATTGTGTCTGCATTGCAAATCAGACAGGAAAATAGATTTTGCATAAATAAAAACCTCTTTACCAGAAAATCGGTAAGGAGGTTTATTATTTACAGGCTTTGTTTCAGGCAGGTTTTGATATCATCGGAAGCATTGCTGATTGGCTTTATGTGAAAGGTATCGGTAAGATACTGCAGCACATTTGGACTGATGAAGGCAGGAAGTGTTGGACCTAAATAAATATCATGAATGCCAAGGCTTAAAAGGGCAAGCAGGTCAGCAACCGCTTTCTGTTCATACCAGGATATAATCAGTGACAGTGGAAGTCCGTTTACGTCCGTTTCAAAAGCATCTGCAAGCGCTGTAGCAATGCGGATGGCAGAGTAGACATCATTACATTGTCCCACATCCAAAAGACGTGGCAGTCCGGCTACTTCACCAAAATCTAGTTTATTAAAACGGTATTTTCCGCAGGCAAGCGTCAGAATCATGCAGTCGGATGGAACCATTTGGGCAAAGTCAGTGTAGTAATTTCGTCCCGGACGGGCACCGTCGCAGCCTCCGATAAGGAAGAAATGGCGGATTTGTCCGCTTTTAACAGCTTCCACAAGCTGTGGGGCATAGCTTAAGGCAGCGTGGTGTCCGAAACCTACCAGAATCTCTTTTGCCGGCTGGTCTTCCTGGAAACCGCCAAGTTCAATTGCCTGTTTTATGATTTCGCTGAAATCTTTGTCTCCATTTTCTTTCCGACCGACATGTTTCACACCATCCCAGCCTACTACATTTGTGCTGTAAATCCTGTCTTTGTAGGAATCTCTCGGGCGCATCAGGCAGTTGGTGGTCATCAGGATACAGCCTGGAATGTTGTCAAACTGTTTCTGCTGATCCTGCCAGGCTCCACCGAAGTTACCTACAAGATGTGAATATTTTTTCAGCCCGTCATAACCGTGGCAGGGTAGCATTTCACCGTGGGTATAGATATTGATGCCGGTGCCTTCCGTCTGCTTCAACAGCATTTCCAAATCCTTTAAGTCGTGGCCGGAGACAATGATAAATGGCCCTTTTTTAATAGTAACATTTACCTTATGCGGGGAAGGATTGCCATAAATAGTGGTATTGGCATCGTCCAGTTTTTTCATGACTTCAATAGCCATTTCACCGGTACGCATGGTCAGACGGATCAGGTCTTCGACAGTCAGCCGGTCATCGGTAATGGCTTCTAATGCCAGTATATAAAAGTCATCCACTTCATCACTGAAGTAACCTAATTCTCTTGCCTGATGACCATAGGCACTGATACCTTTTAAACCGTAGAGAATAGTTTGACGGAGGGAGCGGATGTCCGGGTCTAAGGATTTGTCATACATAATGCCCGCCATAGGAGCATCCTTTAACATATCCGTTTTTGAATCCGGCAGATGATAGGTGGCATGGAGTGTGGAATTCGAAATTTCCCCCACCAGATTGTGAAGCTCTTCTTTGATTTGCTGTGATTGCCGGAGCAGCGCCACATGTACATCTGCATCAAAATTTACATTGGTAAGTGTAGTAAAAAGTACATTTTCAATAAAGCTTACAATCGATTTGTCCATATGTTGTCCCTGCTCCACCAGCACTTTTCCGTAGCAGCTGATTCCCTTTATCTGAAAAATAAGTAAATCCTGCAGGTTGGCAATTTCCGGTGTCTTTCCGCATACGCCAAGCTTTGTACAGCCTTTGCCACCGGCTGTCTGTTCACACTGATAGCAGAACATTTCATAATTTAAATCCATATTATTTCCCATGATAGAATCTCCTTTTATAG
>ERZ1026850.1578-NODE-1578-length-11564-cov-3.923364_pt1 | contig 11564 bp, 15 predicted proteins | sample MGYA00380155_ERZ1026850 | MGnify/ENA primary metagenome ERZ1026850 (study PRJEB33269, sample SAMEA4719791) | human gut metagenome | biome: human-associated habitat; feature: organic feature; material: feces | place: Cameroon | collected 2013-10 ... | reverse complement strand
AGCAGCATGGTGGTATTGCGCTGGAGCCAGTCCATCATCTCCCCGGCGTGGGCATTGCCGGAGACCATCCGGGCCATTTCCAGGTTGAAGCTCTCGAAGGGGGACAGCTCCAGCAGGAACCGCCGGTAGGGCAGGTCCAGCCGCTGATAAATCGCCGTCTCAAAGTACCGGTAGACCTCCTGGAAGGACCGGCCCACGATCTCCTGGCTGAACCGGGCCCCGGAGGACATATTCTGGGCCGTGATGGCTACCCCCAGGGGATAGCCGATGGACTCCTTCAGGATCCCGGCGAGCTCTCCGTCGGTGACCAGGATGCCGCTGGCATCGAACAGATGCCGGATATCCTCCCGGTCGAAGAGCAGGTCCTTGGGGCCGATCACCGTCATAAGCCCCGCATACTGGAAGGCCATGAGGCAGCCGGGCGGGCTCCCCCGGGACAGGAACACAAAGCGCTTGTCCGGACTGCGGCGAATGAGGGCGCAGAGGGCCTGCTGGTCCTCCTCTTCCTGAAAGAGCTGGAAATCCTCCATCAGCAGAATGTCCCAGTCCTTCTTGGTCTCCAGGTCCGCCCCCCGGGCCGACTCGCCCTCCAGCTTCCAAACCCGCCTTCCCTCCAGCAGGGCCTGGGCCACAGCGGTCTTGCCGAAGCCGCAGGGGGCGCTAAAGAACAATATCCGTTCATTCTTTAGAAATTCCTGAAATTTCTGGCTGATTGCCGGTTTTATGACCACCTTTTTTGTCATAGCCGCACTTCCTTTCCCAAAGCCGGAGTGGCTTTTTTACGGTTTGACCGTATCATAGCACAGTTTTTGAAAAAAGAAAATCCTACCAAAGTATGAGACCGTTGTTCAGGGCTGTCTCAAAAAGACGAAGTGCCCAAACAGAAGAAATGTCATTGTGAACCCAATGTCACCAAGTTAAGCCAAAATGCCCCGCTACACTCAAAATTGAGCTGTAGAGGGGTGCCACTTATTCGCTTCCACGATCTTCGCCATAGCTGTGCAACGCTTCTATTTGCCCAGGGTGTCCCCATGAAGGAAATTCAGGCGTGGCTTGGTCACAGCACCATCGGAACAACCGCCAATATTTACACACACCTGGACGAGAATTCCAAAATCAATTCTGCCAATGCAATTATCGGCATTTTGGAGCAAAAAAAGGACACTCAGAGCATTTCATCTCCGAGTGTCCTCTCCCAAAATGGTGCCGCCAACGGGAATCGAACCCGTACGGTTTTTGGGCCGAGGGATTTTAAGTGCTGTCCCTTATCCCTACAGTAGCGCAAATTAGCATCCTAAAGTTGCCAGTATTTATTGCAGTATTTCCCCTTATTCATGGTATTCAATTCGTATTTTTAATGGAAATGTTCGGTTTTCTTTGGAAACACGTCTTGAAAACGCGAATAGTCATTTGAAAAGATTTGATGCGGATTTTGATGAGTTGGAGGGATCTTTGAGAGGATATGCACGCCAAGGTTTATCAGACAAGGAGGAGATTTCATGCAGAGCAGAAAATACTACGAAGCCTATTGGAGCCAGTACGACGATGTCGTAACCCTGAATGAGTTTCGCAAAATGCTCGGCGGTTTGGGAGAGGTTCAGGCCAGACGGCTGCTTCAAAACAAAACTGTGAAGAGTTTCAAAATTCGCGGCGAGTACCACATTCCGAAGCAATGCGTCATCGACTATGTACTGAGCACCCACTATGCAAAGTACCGACAAATCCTCAAGGCTCAAATACCATAACTGAAACCAATATGCTTCTCTCGAAAGGGTGTCGCGAAAAGCGACACCCTTTTTCACATCCCCAAACGCCCACTTGAATCAAAAAACACATCAGGAGGCGTATACCATGATTGACCCTACAGTTTGGAATTCTATCATTTTGAGAATCACAGCAGAACAGTATCACTTTCTCAACAGGGAGCTGGGAATTACAAAGGCCAAGCTGAAGCTCACCACCTTACAAGATGTAAGCGAACTAATTGATGACCTTGCCAGTATTGCCTTTTATGAATTCAATAATGAGCACCATCGTACAGCGAGGGCTGACCTTGCACTCAATCTTGTCTGGTTGTTTACTGAAGCAATCCCCAAAGGGGTTATCGGCAATCCATTCGTTTCCGCTGAAGGCAACCCGAATTATTTCGATGATTACGATAATTATGAGGATTATTATGATTGTGTAAATCCCAATAGGCGGTGGTATGATGATCCAATGTAAGAAGGGTGTCGCGTTTCGCGACACCCTTTGACCGCAAACTCGATATTCCAAGGAGTGTCCCTTAGTCTAGGCTGTCAAAATCATGTCGGCGTATACTGCTGCTCCGTTTGCCAGAATAATCGTGGTATTCAGATAGGAAATACAATACAGGCAACTATGAAATGAAATGTTTGGAACCTTCTGCTATACTAAAAACGGAGGTGTTCGCTTGTGGACTATGATTTGAATTATGCTAATCAGTTTCTGGGGTTGCTCGTCAAGCAAGCCCGTGAAGAAAAAGAATGGGATCAGGAGTATCTGGCTGATGAGTTAGGCATCGATATCCGTACTGTCCGCAAGATAGAGAGCGGTCAGAGCAATGTCGCGTATGATCTACTCTCCAAAATCATTCATGCGCTGGAAATTTGCCCGCAAATTCTCTTCTATGTTGATGAAGCGGAGAAAGGCATGAAAATGGACAGGCTTTATAGAGGACTGCTTCAGTTGCCTCTGGAGGACATCAAGATGGTTGCCGAATCCGCCTATAAGGGCAGGAGGTGGCTTGATAACCAAGCAGCCAATCCAGAGAAAGCGTAGCAGGTCGGTAAGGGTGTCGCGTTTCGTGACACCCTTTGGATGCGAAATCGAGATGCTATTGAGGCAATAAACAACCCTCAGTATCGACCTTCCAATACTGAGGGTTGTTATTCACTCTTGGTATCTAGCATCATCGATTTGACCTCGCTTTCTACAGATTGGATATCCTTCCTCAGGTATCCTGGAGTTACATGATCATTGGACTCACTCCTTTTCTGTACCTATATGATACTATGAAAAGGCCCGGATTACAAGACGGAATATGTGATAAAATATTGCTGTAGTTTCTGTACAATCGGGAGAATTCACAACTTCCCGTCAAGTTTTTATTGACGCTGATACTGTGCTATGCTATGATGGTAGCGTTGGGGCGGTTGGGTAACCGGCCCTTTTTGCTTTACGATACTGACCCGGAGGTGGTTTTATGTGCGGAAGATTCTATGTCCCTGAGGACAGCGAAATCGCCATGCTCCGTAAAGTAATGGAGAACCTGGAGAGCAGGAATGTGACGGTAAAAACCGGTGAAGTCAGTCCCGGAGATGTGGTAGCGGTGATCGCCAGCAATCGGGAGCTAAAACCACAGCCCTTTGGGATGCTGTGGGGATACCACCTTCCGAATGGGAAACTGCTGTTTAATGCCCGCAGCGAGACCGCCGCACAAAAGGCCATCTTCGCAGACGGAATGGAGCACAGACGCTGCGCGATTCCGGCTGCCCACTATTTTGAATGGCAGAAGACTGAGGCTGGAAAGACAAAGTATGCAATCGCCCCAAAAGAATCCCATGGAATGCTGTTGGCTGGTATCTATCGCTTCGAGAACAATAAGCCTGTATTCACGATCCTTACCCGCACACCTTCCGAAGATATTGCCATGATCCACGACCGTATGCCTGTAATTCTTCCTGAGGAAGCATTAGCAGACTGGCTGAATCCAAGGTATTCGGGGAAGGAAATACTGTCGGTAGCTTTGACCAGCATGACATGCCATTCCTGTTAATCACCTTATGTCAAGTAGAATTTATGGCTCGGTTTTTATGAATCCTGCCTATTGATTCCCCGTGCCGAAACTGATACAATGCTCCATGTTTGTGTTCAGGAGGTATTTCAGATGGAAAGCATGGTAGTCTATCTTGGCAGTGATCATGTCATTAAAACCCCGGATTTTGATTTCCGAAAGCAGTCGCTTCGTGTGTCCACAACATTTGAGGACGCGAAGAACCAGGCGCATAAGAAAGTGGGCATTGGAGTCGTCAGTATATTTCAGCTTGATCTGGAGCACCTTTCTTCCATCGAAGATGGTCAGAGCGTGCTGGATGGCTTTGAGAATGTGGATGTCATCCAACACACCTGCCAGGATGAGTGCAGCCTGTCCCTGTGCTCAGAGCGGGCACTCAAGGCTCTGTCCTTTCTGGAGGCAACATTCACCAACTGATAAATTCATAATGGTATTGTATAGCCGGGATTATCACGATCCCGGCTTTTTCGATAGAATATGATTTCCTTTTCCAAAAGGAGGATGCCATCAGCCCCTATCATCTCAAGATTGCAATGTACCTGGGGTGTCAAAATAAGTGCAATCTTGCAATTTTCCACTGAATATGGTGGTGAACTGAATACACATACATAGAGCGGTTATGAACTACCGAAGATTTTTCGGTGGTTGGTAACCGCTCTTTTTGTTTTTCTACAGAAAAACAAATCATCTCAAGGTGATCGAGCCACCGAAACAGCCTCGAAAAGAAAGGATGAAAAATGAGCAAAAACGAAAACTTGAGCCTCGAAGTGTTCGACAACCCCGAATTTGGTCAGATGCGGATTTTGCGGGAAGGAGATAAGTACCTCTTCTGTGCCAATGATGCAGCAGTTGCACTTGGCTACGCCAACCCCCGAGCTGCGTTGCAGCGGCACTGCAAGGGTGTCGCGAAACGCGACACCCTTACTCCGGGCGGTGTTCAAAGCCTGTCCTATATTGCAGAGGGCGATTTGTACCGGCTGATCATCCACAGCAAGCTGCCCTCCGCAGAGAAGTTTGAACACTGGGCCTTTGAAGAAGTCCTGCCCTGTATTCGCAAGACCGGCGGCTACATGACCGACAATCTCCTGAATGAACTGATGAACGAGCCAGACATCATTTACAAGGTTACTTCTGACATGCTGAAGGAGCGTGGCCAGCGGATGCGGCTGGAAAGTGAAGCGAAGGCTGCAAAGCCCAAGGTGGAGTATTTCGACTCCTTTATCACCGCCGAGGACTGCACCAACATTCGGACCACTGCCAAGGAGATTCAGGTGCCCGAACGGCAGTTTGTCGCATGGTTGCTGAAGAACAAGTACCTGTACCGGACTGCCAAGGGCTATCTGATGCCTTACGCCAAAAAGTCCAACGAGGGTCTGTTCATCGTGAAGGACTTCTACTATGGGTACGGGCAGATTGCCCACCACACCCTGATTACCCCCAACGGTAAGCTCCTGTTCATGCGCCTTGCCAGCCGCATCCGCGAGTCTGCATAGATGCCAGATTGCCGCTGTGTAGAAAGAAGGTGCTGCCTATCCCTGTTTTCCGTGTAGAAAAGAACGCCAACTATACCACCATGAGCAATTACCACCTCAGAGACAACACCATTTCCTTCAAAGCCAAAGGAATCCTTTCTATGTTCCTGAGTCTTCCGAAGAACTGGAACTACTCTGTCAGTGGGCTTGCTGCCATCTCCAAAGAGGGCAAAGATGGTATCCTGTCCGGGCTGAAGGAGCTGGAAGCTGCCGGATATCTGGAGAGGCGCCGTTACAGAAATGAGCGAGGTCGGCTGGGCGACAGCGAATATGTCATCTATGAAATCCCGCGTCATGTCAGACCAGTTCCGGCAACTCCAGAACAGGATTTGCCTAAACTGGAAAAGCCTGTTTTGGAGAAACCAGTTCTGGATTATCCAGTGCAGAGTATTCCTGTGCGGGAGAAGCCTATGCAGGATACTCCTGTGCAGGAAAAACCTGCGGAGGAAAAGCCATCACAAAGAAATACAGAACAAGAAAGGACAGATATAAAAAATACAGATGAACAAATAGAAAGAGAGAATGGCCCTCCCCGCCATCGTTATGGCCTGTATCGAAATGTGCTTCTGTCAGATGCGGAGTTTCAATCCCTGCGAGAACAGTTTCCTGGGGATTATGCTGCTCGCATTGACCGCCTTTCCGAGTACATGGCCTCCTGCGGCAAGAACTACAAGAACCATCTGGCGACCATTCGCAGCTGGGCGCGGAAGGACGCACAGAGGAATATTGACTACCATCATGGCATGTATACCTATGATGGCAATGAGAGTTTGTAAGGAGTGATTAAACATGTTGGAGCAAGAATACCGCAGCCTGCAACGCCTGATGGAGATTGCAGAACTCCGGCAAAAAGGCATTCAGGACATGCATCTGCTGGACTGGAACTTTCGGGTAGCAGAGGATACGCCCTATGTGCAGATGGGGAAGCGCTATGTGAATAACTGGAAGCAGGTCAAGGCGGAAAACCTTGGCCTTTTGTTTTGGGGTGATGTGGGCACAGGCAAGTCCTTTCTTGCCGCCTGCATCGCCAACGGGCTTCTGGATCAGGGTGTTTCTGTCAGGATGACCAACTTTACCTGGATTCTGAATAAGCTGAGCGATTTACAAGTCAAAGAACGATGTCAGTATATTGCCTCTTTTGGCAAGGTGGATTTGCTGATCATCGATGATCTCGGCGTGGAACGAAATTCGGAGTTTGCCCTGGAACAGGTATACGCGGTGATTGAAGAACGATACAAAGCCAATCTGCCGCTCATCATTACAACCAATCTGACCCCAAAGCAGATGCGAAGCGCCCAGGATGTTGCCCACGCCCGGATTTACAGCCGCGTTCTGGAGATGTGTACTCCTATTCTGATTCAGGGTGCAGACCGTCGAAAATCCATCAGCAGTGGGAAACGGGTTCTTGCAAAGCAGATCCTGTTCGCACAAAAGGAGGTGCTGCCCCATGGCAAAACAGAGTGAGCAAGTACAGGAAATCCCGATTGCTGAGCTGTTCCCGTTCAAGGATCACCCTTTTCGTGTGGTGGATGACGAGGCGATGCAGCGAACAGTTGAAAGCATCTCACAATTCGGTGTGCTGGCTCCCGCAATCGCTCGACCCCGACCGGAAGGCGGCTACGAAATCATTGCCGGACATAGGCGTCTTCATGCTTCCCAGCTTCTGGGACTGGAAACGATGCCGGTGCTGGTCCGCCAGATGGACGATGATACTGCCATCATCACAATGGTGGACAGTAATCTCCAGCGGGAAACCATGCTGCCCAGTGAGCGTGCCCGTGCCTACAAAATGAAGATGGACGCCATGAAAAGACAGGGTTATCGTTCCGATCTAACTTCCGGCCAACTTGGCCGGAAGTTGGAAGGGAAAGAAACCCGCGAGATTATTGCTGAGCAAACCGGCGAAAGTGCACGTCAGGTTCAGCGGTATGTGAACCTCACGAACCTGATCCCGGAACTCATGGAGATGGTGGATAACAAAAAGATAGCGTTCAACCCGGCTGTGGAATTGTCGTTCCTTTCCGCCGAGGAGCAGACAAACCTGCTGGACGCTATGGAGTATGGGCAGTCCACACCCTCTCTTTCTCAGGCGCAGCGTCTGAAAAAGCTCAGTCAGGACGGCGGCTGCGACCGCATGGCGATGTACGCCATGATGTCCGAGGAGAAAAAGAGTGAGCTGGGCAAAGTCACCATCGACGGGAATGACCTCAGAAAATTCTTTCCCAAGTCCTACACCCCCAAGCAAATGCACGATGTCATCATCAAACTGCTGACGCAGTGGCAGAAAAAGCGTCAGCGCGACCAAGAACGATAGGAGAATTCTATGACCAAGAAAAAGACCACAAAGAAATACACTACCCCCGAACCTCCCATGTATTATGCGATGCTGGCCCCGGAGCTTCCCATCACCGTCATGGATTTGGAGGAATGCTTCACCGCCGTTCCCTGCTTCGGCATTGCCGATCTGGTAATCGACTTCCCCGGTATGGGTCTGAAGCTGGGTACTGATCCCCGTGCCATCGTGGAAACCAATGAAAAGAACTTCCTGATCGGTCCCGGTATCATTTTCCGCACGGATGCGTCCGGCAACGACATTCCCATTACCGTGGATGATATCCATCTGCTACAGTCCCTGATGGTGTTCAAAAGCACCACCCTTCATGCCGGCAAGTACAACATCCCTGCCATTCAGCTGGACTGAGGAGGTGCTACATGGAACAACAGGAGAAACTCACTGTCCTTCTGATTGAGCCTGCGTGCTACCCCAAAACCATCGAAATTGAGCCAGGTTTGGAACCCCTGCAAAAGGCTGTCGGCGGCTGGATTGAGGCCGTTTATCCGTGGGAGGACAAAGCCGCAATCATCGTCAACGAAGAGGGTAAACTCGACCAGCTGCCGCTGAACCGGGCACTGCGGACGGAGGAAGGTGAGATTTACGATATCACTGCCGGGAATATGCTGATTGTCGGTCTGGGCGAGGAGGACTTTTCTTCCCTGACCAAAGATCAGCTTGCCCATTACGAGAAACTCTTTCATCAGCCGGAGACATTCATTCGTCTGGGTGGTCATCTTATGGCAATTCCCATCCCGGATAAGGAAGTTCGGAAGGCAGAGAAGGCACGAAAGCAGGAAGCTGCTAAGAAATCCCCAAGCCACGATCCCCGATGATGTACCTGTTGAGAGGAGGTGTGACCAATGCAGGAGGAAGTTGAAAACAGAACAGTCAACCTGGCAATCAGTACCACCAAGCTGACTGGCCGTTCTCTTGTCAATGCGTTCCGCGCCTATCTGAATCACCGCCGAAATGTGAAAGCAAGGAAAGCATCGATACAGGACACCCACATCGTAGGTGAGCAGACCATCGCTCAGCTGCTGGGGCAGAATCAGGGTGCCACCAACATCGAGATTGAGAAGACCGAGATTGCAGGCTTCAAACGGATTCTCAACAAGTATGGTGTGGACTATGCCATCACCAAAGACCGCTCTCAGGAGCCGCCGCGTTATCTGGTGTTCTTCAAGGCGCGGGATGGGGATGCGCTGACAGCTGCGTTCAAGGAGTACAGCGCTGCAATGGCGAAAAAGGCAGAGCGTCCCAGTATGCTGGAGCTGCTTGCCAAGATGAAAGTCCTTGTGGCCTCCCTGCCCAGGAAGGTTCGTGAAAAGGCACAGGAGCGTGACCTATGACAAAACGGGAAATCAAGCGGCTTCTGATTCTCTCCATCCCCTATGTCGTATTTGGCCTGGTTTCCACGAATCTTGGCGAAGCATGGCGAATGGCGAAGGTCAGTGTGTCCAACTCTCCCATACTTGGGCTCATGGGTGCGCTCCCTGCGGCGTTTGGAAACCTCACCCCCAGCTTTCAGCCATTTGATCTATGTGTAGGCGTGATTTGTGGTGTGGGGCTTCGGTTTGCGGTGTATCTCAAAGGGAAGAACGCGAAAAAGTACCGTCACAACCAGGAGTATGGTTCTGCCCGGTGGGGCAATGCCCAGGACATTGTCCCATTCATGGCACCGAAGTTTGAGGACAATATTATTCTGACGCAGACAGAGCGGCTGATGATGTCCAATCGTCCGGCCAACCCCAAGAATGCCCGGAATAAGAATGTGTTGATTGTGGGCGGTTCCGGTTCCGGCAAGACCCGGTTCTGGCTGAAACCGAACCTGCTCCAATGCCACAGTTCCTATGTCGTCACTGACCCCAAAGGCTCCATTGTGGTGGAGTGCGGAAATGCGCTTCTAAAAAAGGGGTATCGGATCAAGATATTCAATACCATCAATTTCAAGAAGAGTATGCACTACAATCCATTCGCCTATATCCACAGTGAGAAAGACATTCTGAAACTTGTCACCACGCTGATTGCCAATACCAAGGGGGAAGGAAAAGGCGGCGATGAGTTCTGGGAGAAGTCCGAAAAGCTGCTGTATACGGCGCTGATTGCCTACATCCATTATGAAGCCCCCAAATCAGAGCAAAACTTTGCTTCCCTGTTGGAGCTTCTGAATGCGATGGAGGTCAGAGAGGACGATGAGGAATTCCAGAATCCCGTTGACCTGATGTTCGAGGATTTGAACCGAAAAAAGCCAAATACTTTCGCGTATCGGCAATATAGGCTTTACAAACTGGCTGCGGGAAAGACAGCGAAATCCATCCTGATTTCCTGCGGCGCACGGCTGGCTCCCTTCGACATTGCAGAGCTGCGGGAGATTACAGCCTATGACGAACTGGAACTGGATACCCTCGGAGACCGCAAGACAGCATTGTTTCTCATCATGTCCGATACAGACGCCACCTTCAATTTCCTGATCTCCATGATCTACACACAGCTATTTAACCTGCTCTGCGAGAAAGCAGATGATGTGTATGGCGGTCGCCTGCCGGTGCATGTCCGGTGCCTGATTGATGAAGCGGCGAATATCGGTCAGATTCCCAATCTGGAGAAGCTGGTAGCCACTATCCGAAGCCGTGAAATCTCTGCCTGCCTTGTTCTTCAGGCGCGAAGCCAGCTGAAAGCCATCTACAAGGACAACGCAGACACGATCATCGGCAACATGGACTCCCAGATTTTCCTTGGAGGATCAGAGCCGACTACGCTAAAGGAATTGAATGCGGCGCTTGGGAAGGAAACCATCGACACCTTCAACACTTCGGATACCCGCGGCAATAGCCCGTCCTATGGCACCAACTTCCAGAAGCTGGGGCATGAACTCATGTCCCAGGATGAGCTGGCAGTCCTGGATGGTGGCAAGTGCATTCTGCAGCTGCGTGGAGTCCGCCCCTTTCTCTCCGACAAGTACGATTTAACGCAGCATCCCAATTTCAAGCTGACAGCAGACTATGACGAGAAAAACACATTCGACATTGGAAAGTTTCTTGACCACAAAGCCAAGCTGCACCGGCAGGATAGTTTTGTGGTTGTGAACGCCGATGAATTAGGAGGATAAGCTTCTGGAAAACACAAATACGCAATCCCCCAAGCGAGAAGAAGTAACCATCAAATTCGGAAAAGGACTTATCGATCAGCACTTCAAATCCAAAACCGGTAAGGACATGGTTCAGGTGAAGATTCCCAATCGTGATCCCAACGACAAGTCCCCTTGGGAGTCCTTTGCTGTTCCTTCCAACTTTGTCCATGAAAACAAGTTCACCAACGGCTTGTGGATGAAGCTCCCGGCTGATGGCACCACCAAAGTGTCCCGCTCCATGCCCCACGGGAAGGACGATATGGGACGCACCATTTGGCAGAACGAATCCAGAACTGTCTCCAACACACAGCTCAAAGCGATGGTGGAGGCATACAAAGAAAGACCCAGAGATTCCATGCTCGGTAATCTCGCAGCGAAGAAGAGTGAAAGCAGGGCCTCTGTGCCCCGCTCTGCTCCCAAACCCAGCCGCGATAACGCTCGTTAATCCATGACTTTGCCGCCTGAAATGGGCGGCTTTTTTCATGCCCTGGCTGGGCAGCAGTGTCAGCAGACCAACTCACTGCGGTTAGCAGATATCAAATCAGGTTCTCAGGACATTACGCAGACTGGGGCATAGCACACTATTTTTCGCCTCAATGGCAAGGAGATTACAATATGGCTTTTTTCAACAGTGCAATTACCGTTCTTCAGACCCTCGTTGTAGCTCTCGGCGCAGGCCTCGGCATCTGGGGTGCCATTAACCTGCTGGAGGGCTACGGCAACGACAACCCCGGCGCAAATGCTCATGTACGG
>ERZ1026850.1577-NODE-1577-length-11564-cov-11.063081_pt1 | contig 11564 bp, 13 predicted proteins | sample MGYA00380155_ERZ1026850 | MGnify/ENA primary metagenome ERZ1026850 (study PRJEB33269, sample SAMEA4719791) | human gut metagenome | biome: human-associated habitat; feature: organic feature; material: feces | place: Cameroon | collected 2013-10 ... | reverse complement strand
TTTGTATTTTTTTAGTTTCTTACTAAAAAGACATATAACATGGCAAGCAGCACGTCAAGTCTTCGCCTTTTTTCGCTGTTCGCAGTCGACGGAAAAGAACTTTCAGATAGTCTTCCACATTTCGCTTTATCATCTTACAACTCTCGATCATCGAAAACATGAATGCATTATGTTTTGCAAATATTTCTCCTCCTATATTGCAGGCATTCTTCAAGTTCATCTTTATCCTACGCATCATCTGCTCGCTCAAGTTGTTTGACAATTCAACGTCTCCACATTCCAGCACCCGCTTCATCGCCGGCCACTCGCCAATAGCGTATTTCAATGCTTTCTTCAACATCTGGCCACACCCTGCAAAGTCCGATTTCCTGAACGTTTCCAGCCGATCCTCTATCCTCTTCATGATGTCTGCCGTATTCCCAGGCTTCAGTCTCTCCACCAATCGTGCATCGCCTGTCAAACCTCTCATCGCACAATAATGTTCTATCGCAAACATCCTTCCATCCTCGTCCAATGCCACCTCACGCAGAGCCGTTAGGTCAACATTCTGAACGATACAGATGGATTGATTGTCTGTAGATATCATTAATCTCTCTTCTCAAATACGCTCAACCAGTATTCTGCGAGCATCATTGATGAATGAGCGGCTAGTAAAGCTTCGCGCTTTTTGATGTTAATCCTGCCAGAGCCTGCACCATGAGCATCACTATTCATATTGCGCATACTCGATATGGCATTCACTATCTTGTGCAATCCACCAAGCAGCTCGTTTATCCTTTTGTCCCAATCACTCTTTTGTCTCATATTCAGTAGCTCTGTAGCATCCTGATACATCTTCACCAAATCCCCACTGCTCTTATATCGCTCAAAGGTCATCTTTTCAATGATGAATATCAACACCTCTTCAAGCAGTGTCCTGGACTTGGTAATAACGCTATCATAGTCTTTATTATCAAGGTCATCCTTAATTCGATCCAGCAGTTCCCGAATGTATTGGGATGTGATGTTTTTTACCTTTGGTGTCTCTATCACAACTTCTTCACCAGCTCTGGTCAGAACAAAGGTTTTGTTAACAAGCCTTAGCTCTACCCGCGCAATTACAAGTTGGGCGTTTATTGCGTCTATTGCACTCTTGATAACACCTTTATATGTTTCATCTACTTTTTGGATATCCCCCACTCCTATCAAGTTCTTGAAACGGACCTGCTGCATCAAGTATGATAGCAGATCCGGAATCCTTCCCTGGGGGTTAAGATGCTTCATCAGGTCTTGCATATACTCCCAACGACTCTTATTGGCTACACCTCTATTCCCCCATGTATATGTACGCGCAAGCCCGAATGTTGTACTAACCTGACACAGTTCTGGGCCAGACATATATGGTAAAGAGAACTCACCATAAAGCTTAACATCCCCAATGAGGACATCGATAATCTTTCTGTTAATAAGCAGAGAAAAATCCATAAATCTATTGATACTAATTCACGTGAAAAGATACTACTGAAATGAGATCAACCCCGGGATAATTTCCGTCGATATAAGTTTGGAGAGCTTTCCCGAAGCTCGGAAATTGACTGTCGCCTTTAGCTCTATTCTATTGAACGCCTCCACATAATAATCATTGTGTTCTGGATTAATGATATAAGGCTTGACATTCTCGTAAGCCTCAACCATATTAGACCGTCCCAAGTAATAACTAATTTCAGCATCTATAGACACATTGCACGAAATCAGTACACTGCCATCGGACAATCTGATGACCGACTCCGCAGTGATTACTGGGTCATAGACCGATTCGACACATGGCGCTTCACAATACATCGGAAGTCGAGTATTCAGTCCCATGTCATCAACATCAGTAACCATATAATCAACGAAATCCGGACCGAATAAAGGGGCAAAATCCTCTTTAATTGATATTCGGTTATATGAACCTTTTGCGTTCAATGCCTGCTTTATATTGTCAAGTTCTTGAAACTGAGGGAAAATCTCGGTTTTAAAGAACTTATTGCAGTCCGTTCTTAACTCGATCACATTCTCCTTATAACCAAGATCCAGTAATTCCTGGATTAAATCAGGATGTAGAGAATTACCCTCCGCAAAGTCTCGTGTATTTTCAGTCAAGAACAGTATCTGGCACTCATCGAACAAATCCTTACTCGGAATCAGTGCCTCCTTTACTGTTTCCCAAATTAATGCGTCACGATAGCCTTTTTTGCTATCACGAAAAGGTTTTCTTTGATGTAACTCCTTTGCAACAAGATCTTTGTGCGGGACCCTAGGATATGGAAGTATACGTACTTTCATTGCGGCAAGCCCAGCCTCATACTCAACGCGGAAATCACGGCATTGAGTTTCACAAAAACCATTAGGCAAAGGATCCTTCAACTTAGCCAAGGACAATTCCACGATTCTTGTCAAACTCTTATCATATCCGTCAACAGCGTTTGATATTTTTTCACAAAACTGACTTTCAATTTCGTCTACAACCACCTCAGGAATCAAGACTTCGTAACCAAGCCTTGTTGCCACGTCTGTCAAAGTCAATAAATGTTTACCATGAAGATGATAGTCGCGATGGATAATATTTGTGTCTATTATAATTTTCATATCGACAAGACAGTAAGCACTCAATTGCTTCTACCCTGCTTATTATAGCAGGATAGCAGTTTGAAAAATTTGATTTAAGGGCGATTTTTATTCTTAAGCGTCTAAATGTAGGCGCCTTGAAGGATACCTTTGTAGTCGGTATTCCCATGAAGCATCTCGCGGATCATGCTAACAAGGTAATTCTTTACATTAAGGCCTCGAGCCTTACCTGTCTCTATCAATGAGCAGAAAAACATCGTATTCTCAACCCCACGCTCATTTCCGTGGAACATCGTACCATTGCGAAAAACCGTATATGGCCTTACGGCTCGTTCAGCTATTGAATTGTCAATTGTAAGCAGTAACTTTGTTTCAGCAGATTTCGGAAAAGTAAGTTTTCCGAAACGAGACAATCCGGTTCTGCAGGTACGGTTGGATAGAAAAAACATAAGTGCTATTTTTATAATGCTTGAAGTCATAAAAATAAGCACTTATGACACAAAACAATCTTATCACAATTGTTACTATGTGGAACAAAGTTAATGAATTGTCCAGTGAAAACCTATCTCAGCAGCAGATAGTGATCAAGCTCGGAATCCACCGGAACACAGTCCGCCGCTATCAGATGATGATGAGCGAATCGGAGTTCAACGAGCACCTTCACAAAGAGGCCAGACGTCATCCGTGCAAGCTTGATCCCTACAGAGACTTTATTGTGGACCAACTTGTTGCGGCGCCGTTTCTGTCGAGCGCGTAGGTATTGGATCACTTGAAGGAACACTTCCCAGACCTCCCGTCCGTATCTGAGCGGACCGTTTACAATGTCGTGAGGCGCATCCGAGAGGAAGAGGATATCGCCAAGGAGTCTGAACCCGGACGTTCTTTCTCTCACGTCGAAGATGGAGACTGGGGACAATGCAGACCTCACACCTCCAAGATACTTGTCAATGAAAATGTACGTAATAGTCTCATTTTCACTCAAATACCATAACTCGCCCGAATCTTGTATAATCCCACAGATTACACCAAAATTCGAGCGACTAATTCATCTCTCAGCTACAACCCCTTCACAATCTCCGCGAAATTCTCTATCACGTACTCGGCGTCCTCCATTGACATTTTGGTGTTCAGAGGGAGCGTGATTTCATTTTCGAACAGGTGATAGGCGTTCGGGAAATCGGCGATGTCGAAGCCGTGAGCCTTGTAGGCGGTCATCATCGGGAGAGGCTTGTAGTGGACATTGGTTGCGATGCCGCGCTCGGCCATCTGCTCGATAACTTTGTTGGCCTCTTCGCGGGTGCGGCCCTGAAGACGGACCAGGTAAAGATGGTGCGAAGAACAATGATCTGGAGCCCTGTGATTCAGATACTTGACCTGATGGGCTGCATCAAGGCCAGCGTTCAGAGAATCGATGCCGGCATTGTACAATGAAACCATCTCGTGACGCTTCTCCAGCATTGACGGGTAACGCTCGAACTGGACTAGACCGAGAGCCGCCATGATGTCGGTCATGTTGCATTTGTACCATGGGCCAATGATATCGTACTCCCATGCGCCTAGCTTCGTTTTCGCGAGCGCATCCTTGTTCTGGCCATGAAGCGAGAACAGCTGGGAGAGACGGTAGATAAACTCGTTCCAGGTCTCACCCTCAATGAAAGGTACAGGACTTCCGCAATACACCTGCTGACGCTCCACCTTCTCGTTTCCGAACGGCAGATTCCATGTCAATGCGCCGCCTTCGGCAGTAGTGAAATTCTTCACCGCATGGAAAGAGAACGAAGAAAAATCAGCAATCTCGCCAGCCATCTTGCCATGACGCGAAGCTCCAAATGAATGAGCGCAGTCATTGGAAATGGCGATACGGCCCAGAAGCTTCTGAATATCATTTGCAGGATGGAATTTTGCCAGAATTTCAGGACGGTTCACTATCTCACGAACCTTATCCACATCAGCGCAGATACCAGCAATATCCACAGGGACAATGACTTTGGTGCGCTCGGTGATAGCATCTGCCAATTTATCGTAATCCATCTCGACATTGTCCTTCTGCGAATCCACCAGGACAATAGTAGCACCGACATGAGCGACGACAGACGCCGATGCCGTATAAGTATATGCCGGAACAATCTCCGCGTCCACCCCAAAACTCACACCGCCTCGCTCCCGTCTTCGCCATACTTTCCGTCCTTGGCTTCATAGATGACGGACGGCTCCAGGACTTCGACCGTGTGCCAGGTGCCGGCGGGGACGACGCAGCCGTAACTGCCGGAGGACGGGTCCAGGACAATGCGTGCCGTTTCATGGAGGCGATGCCCAATTGCCACGCCCTGCTTCTGTTCAATGCCATCTCCAGGTTCAATGCCGTCTCCAGGTAGCCCTTCCTCGTAAAGCACCTCGACCAATTTTCCATGAAGCAACAATACATTCTCGGTACTGTGCGGATGCCGATGGATAGGAACCACAGTGCCGGGAAGAAGAGCATTGAGCATTCGCTGGCTGTTGTCGTCAGATGACGTGCGCAGATCATGGTTCTGACGAAGCCGTGGATTTTCCGCAGCTTCGGACAGCAACTTCGAGATGAACTTATTGTCAATTTCCATCATAATTCCCTAAGTCTATTAGAGACTCCAATGAGGTCTCATTATTCATAACTCTTATTGCTTTCGCAACGACATCAAGCTTCTAAATGTCGCGCCATGCTTCTAAAGACTTGGTACAAACGACATCTAAATTGGATTTAAATGTGTTGAGCGTTTCTGTAATATGTTGATTATCAGAATGTGCTGCCAAGCTATCGACTTGGTACAAACTTGATACAAGTCTGTATAGCATTACTAACAATACTTCTCGTATTGAAATAATATCTGATTGTTCACAAAACAGTTAGCCTCTGATAAAGCATGTGTCTCGATTTTGTCCCAAATCCCTGTCACAACAAATCAACCCAAGGCCATACAGAAGTCAATGTCAATGCGTTCGCCTCCCCTCCACTAATACGCTCTCACCACCACCTCAAAAGCCTCAGCATACATCAATCCCCACTGTCCGCCACGATACGCCGCAAGGCCCTCGATAAACTCCGCCGACCTCGGATGCGGATAAGGCCTCATCACGCCCAATTCTCTCCATTCTCACAAACTCCGACAAATGTAAACTTCTCTGTTTTCAATGAAATTCCTGAACAAGTTGGCAGATGTTGATGTGCTTGTTTGTGGTTATAACCTCTTGAAAGATAGGTGCTTATGGCGTTTTGCGCTCGATCCTATCCCTGCCAACTCTCATGAAAAAATAGGGGAGTGGGCACGCCGCTGATTCTGTAATACGCTGTTAGCCAATCCCTTCTATAATATTCAGCCTGCCAACTTGTTCGAAAAATTGACAGGCTGTTTACAAACGCGATGAAAACGGTCACGATCTCACCGATTAGATAGCCATTCCCTTCACAATCTCCGCGAAATTCTCTATCACGTACTCGGCGTCCTCCATTGACATTTTGGTGCTCAGAGGGCGCAATTCGCGGAGATCCCCTACCGAATCGCCTCCTTGATGCAATCTACAATGTAGCGGACATCATCGTCGGTTACGTATGGGCCGGCAGGGAGACAGAAGCCTATCTTGAAGAGGGCGGTTTCCACGTCGTTGGTGTAGGCTGTGGCACCTGCGTAAATAGGTTGCTTGTGCATTGGCTTCCAGACTGGACGGCACTCGATTTTCTTGGCCAGCATGAAGACGCGCAGGGCCTCCACATTTTCGTTCGGCTGACAATCGGTCGTCGCACAATCTACGGCGTGAATCACACCTGCAGCGCCGCCCACTGCGGTCTTGATGACCTCCTTGTATGCATTTTCCTGACCTTGAACGTGAACGGAAGGGTCCAATGTCGCTGCACAGAGCCAGAAATTCGCATCATAGCGCGGATCCGCAGGCTGCTTATGGATATGAACGCCAGGCACATCGGCCAGCAATTCCTCATAAAGCTTCTGAACATGCTGATGATGCTTGATATGCGAATCGAGAACAGTCATCTGGCCGCGACCGATACCTGCGCAAACATTTGACATGCGATAGTTGTAGCCGATGGCAGTGTGCTGGTAGTAAGGGTAGGCATCACGAGCCTGTGTCGCATACCACATTACCTCATTGGCATCTTCAGCATTGCGGCAGACAAGAGCGCCGCCGCCGGAAGTCGTGATCATCTTGTTGCCGTTGAACGACAGCACGCCATACTTGCCGAAAGTTCCGAGCACCTGGCCGTTGAAGCGCGAACCCATGCCCTCAGCGGCATCCTCGACAATCGGAATGCCGTATTTGTCGGCAATAGCCATGATTTCGTCAATCTTGTACGGCATACCATAGAGCGCCACCGGGACAATCGCCTTCGGATATTTGCCCGTTTTTTCTTTTCGGTCAATGATTGCCTTCTCAAGAAGCGCAGGATCCATATTCCACGTCTCCGGCTCCGAACCGATAAACACTGGTTTTGCGCCGAGATAGGTTATCGGATGAGACGATGCGCAGAATGTGAAAGACTGTACACAAACCTCGTCATCAGGACCCACTCCGCAAGCCAAGAGTGCGAGATGTACTGCAGCCGTGCCGGCGGACAAGCATACCACCTTCCTGTCAAGCGGCTCAGTCTCATTGGTTTTGCTATTCACGAACGCCTCCAAATCCTTCTCGAAAGCATTCACATTCGGGTCCATCGGCACCACCCAATTGGTGTCAAATGCCTCTTTGACATATTTCTGTTCCCAGCCCTCTTCTGACATATGCGCCAGACAAAGGTAAATTGTTTTTCTTTCCTCTGACATAGTATTGATTTTACTTTAGAACTCTTAAAAATTAGCCGTATAAATACTCGTATCTACACTTCCTCACCGGCGAACTTTACCTTGAAATGCAGCACTGTCGCGAAAATCATCTCGATATCCTTGATGAATGAATAGTGCCTGTAATAGTAGCAGTTAAGCCGCACCTTGTCCGGATAAATTACAGTATCATTGTACTCCGTTGCAATCTCCTGCATTGACCGGGAATCTCCTTCAGCCTGCTTCTTCGCCACATACTCGGAAATCATCTCATCTTCGAGTCGATATTTCAATGTAGCCGGACCTGTGATGCCAGGACGAAGCTTCAGCACATCCCTGTCATCACCGACGAGTTTGTCAGCATAACCAGGAACGTCCGGGCGAGGGCCCACGAAAGACATGTTGCCTATCAATACATCCCACAATCCAGGAAGCTCATCCAATTTATAATGACGCAGAACAGCTCCGAACGGAGTAATCCTCGAATCACCTGCGACAGAAACCGTCGAACCATTATGTTTGACCGTCATCGTCCTAAACTTGTGACAATTAAAGAGTTTACCATCTTTGCCCACACGTTTCTGCACGAAAAACGCAGGCCCGCCAGGCATCTTCACTTTCACCATAATTGCCACGACCACCAATACCGGCCACAAAACGAGCAAGCCCAACAAGGCCACCACTCTATCAAAAATCCATTTTAAAACCATAAGTCATTCGCAATACTTTTCAATATTATAACAAGCAGCAGCTTATTTAGTATACCTTTTCATATGTTCTCTCCACTCTTCTTTCTTCCTCACAAATTTAGAATATTCGTCGGCATTTCTGGTCATTGCGTCGACAAGATATTGCGCCATTTCATGCATCTGCGTTGCATATAATACAGGCACCATGCAGTCGTCTTCAGCATAATGGGCAATACTATGTTCTATTCCATCCAACATATTCTCAAATGCCAAACAAGGATTCAGCCCGCCAATGACTAGAGCGTTACCCATTGCTTTCAGTTTTTTGCTCCTAGTAGCGGCAGGTTCTGCTTTCAGACATTCCAAATCTTTCTCAGGATTATTCAAATAGCAATAATATAGCCAAATCTCAAAGCAAGGATTGCTGATTATCCATTTACCTTGTGTCTCATTTTGAATGCCTTTGAAAATTTTCACCAACTGATCATGGAATTCATCTACATCCGACAGGAGAAACACCTTATCCATGGCATCTAAATGGAACAATTGCGATTCTATTTTAATTTCACCAGTCAATTGTATTTGCTCCCACTTCTCTTGCATCTGATATGGTTGCAGTCCTTGTCCTTTCTCAGACATAAATACAACTCTCAAAGAGCGTAGTTCGCGTTTTAAAATCAGTTCCCGAAGAAAATCCTTTTCCTTTTTCTCTCCTCCAGAGAGTACGAATATAAGACTAGTGGATAGGACTCCTTCAGACTTTTGGTACGCCTGGGCCACGCCTGACGATTCATGCACCAGACCATCCTCTTCATTTTTAGCTATAGGTTGAAGTACAGGTGGTTCCGGAGTTAATCTTGAGTCGTTTTTTGAATAGGTCAGTTTAGATAAATCCATAACATCTTACATATTCAATTGGCCAATAAAAGGGATAGCGCCATAACGGCCTTCCATGTATCCGTTCTCAATGTTGATCGTGTTGTGAATCTTGAAGTCGTTTAATGAATACATGTGGCTTCCGCCATCCTTTTTTTCCACCATCCAAGCTTCATCGGTACGCAAAAAATCCTGGTTTAGCAGACATGTCTGATGCGTTGTGAAAATGAGCTGTCCATTTGTGTTCTGCACGGAAAAAAAACGGACAAGTTCCCTGACCAAATGTGGATGTATGCTATGGTCAAGTTCATCAATGACTACAGTCTTGGCAGATTTCATCGCGTCATACAATGCCGGAACAAGAGACAACAATCTGACAGTGCCGTCAGACTGTGCCTGGATATCCATGTCTTTTGAGAATCCGTCTTCTCCAAATTGCCGGAATAGCATCTGACTAATCTTCTGCACGCCATTTTCCACACTGATGGATCTGGTATTTCTGAAATCAACGACCTCCGACAGTACACCGGAACGCATTTCTTTAAGTTTCTCCACTGGCAGATTACTGATGTCATGAGTGCTCATCCAATCTTCAAAATTCTCAGTCTCTACATTGACACTGTCAATACCAAGTCCAAGCACCTTGAACAGGTCCGAAGCAAATTGATTGATGTCTTTGTCGTTTTTGAAAATTCCAATCAATGCGGGATTGAAAGAATGCAGACCGATTATCGTAAGTTCGTCTTCAAACCATTTTTGTGCAATGCTGATGTTTTCATCGGTCAATACCGGCATGTCATTGTTTATGGTCAAAAGACTGGAAAACGGATTTTTCTCTATCCATCCCTGAACTATATTGCCCACTTCTTCAGAAGGTGTTACTGCGTATTCGATTCTGCCTTCTTTGCGTGTGAAAACATTGCGGTTTTCTTCTGAACCCAAACCTGAGATCTGTAGTGTCTCGAAGACTATCCCGGTATTCATGATATCTACCGAGTATATATAAGGAATACCAGTTTTTGTCATGAATTCTATTGTCAGTTCCATGGGCTCTGATCCCGCATGTTCCTTAAGAGCAAAGACGTACTTGCTAAAAGTCTCCTTGTCAAGGAAACTTTTGTCCAATGCCATTGCTTTCAGGAAATTGATACCCTTCAACAAATTGGATTTTCCAGCGCCATTGGCTCCGTATATGGCAGCCATTTTCAATACAGGCAGTCTTCCATTAAGCATCGAAATATGGTCGGACAATGATGTCCTCTTCATATTAGGAAACATGTCAAACTGGACCTCATCAATGAAAGACAGGAAATTCTTCAATATAACACGCAGTATCATATAATTGTATTGAATTAATAATCAAACAGTAATCCACACGAGCCAATAGCCAATAACAATGCAAATATAATAAAAAAAGTCAAGCGTGAAAATATCACGTGAAAAAATCACATTTAGGAGTCAAAAACTGGCAAATATCATAATCTAGGGATTGTCGTTTAATCTTTTCAATCTGAGCAAAGCAGCGACCAATTTCTTCAATTTCTGCGTCCGACTCATCAAAATTTCAATTTTATATCTGTTTCCGATCGTTTCGGCCGGATTTCTTGTCTGTTTTTCCTGGCGAGGATACAGTTTTCCCCCCCCCACACACACAAGAGCTTCGCATTGACTGCAATTTTCAGTGTCAGGAAGAAGATGATGATCTCATAGAAATTGAACTCCGAAAACGTAATGTTTGGCGCTATCTCAGAAAAATTTAGTACTTTCGACATGCAGATTAATTTTGTGATTCCCCCCAATTCTCACTTTCGACGATTGTTGGGGGGAATTCTTTTCCTTTTTTCAAAGTTACGAAATTTCTATCACTTTATCAGTCAACTCGTTAGGAAAGTCAAAAACTTTTTGGATAATTCACGACAGCCCATAAGTATCATTACGTCTATCGTATTTTTCTACATTCAATGAGTCTTAAGTTCAGTATTCAGGAATCTGGTCCTCAATCATATATAACTAAACATATAGATATAACTAAACATATAGACCATAGTCCTTAACGAATCACTTGCCCCGAGCACAATCGTAATCGAACATTGATTGATCCGATTCTTCATAATGTCGTTCCGCAATTACTTCATTCACAACATCTTTCACTTCTTCTTTGTCCAAATCATCACCTGACAACCATACCGCACCTGTCGATGCACCTTGGATTTGTGACTTTTGGACATCCTTGGCTAATCCATGCTTCAACAAAATGACACCTAGAGGAGACAGCACGTACTTATCTCCCTCTTGACTATATATTGCCGGCCTCAAGACACCTGTTGAAAACAACAGTTCTGTGTCCCCATTCTCGTCATAATACTCAGTTTCATACAGATGGAGTTGGTCGAGGTCCACATATGGAATCCTCTGTAGAGCTGCCACTAAACGGAAAAAATCTTCTATTGAAATCCGACCTGCTCCTTTAGCTTTTACAAGATTTGCAAGAATCTTTTGTTTATTGATATTATCTAGCCTATCAATGATAGACAGCATTACATTTCCACTAGTACATTGTAACATCTAAATGTTGTATAAATCTAAAAATAATTGTATCTTT
>ERZ1026850.1574-NODE-1574-length-11569-cov-14.777488_pt1 | contig 11569 bp, 22 predicted proteins | sample MGYA00380155_ERZ1026850 | MGnify/ENA primary metagenome ERZ1026850 (study PRJEB33269, sample SAMEA4719791) | human gut metagenome | biome: human-associated habitat; feature: organic feature; material: feces | place: Cameroon | collected 2013-10 ... | reverse complement strand
GATGTAATCAACTTTATTGATTCTTAGTTGAATTTAAACATAATGAGTTCAGTAGGATTACAATAGTTATATACATTTTAGATGTTAAATCCGACTAATCTACAAAAACTTACTAGACTAGCCATGAAAGCTGCTTTTGTTAATCATTTATATTCAGAAGCAGGTAACAAATCTTTAATTGAATATCTTAGAAATGGAAACAAATTCGGAATCTATCGCATCTACGAAGAAAATAAAAATAGTAGACTATTTAGTAACCAATTTAAAAACTTAAAAATAAATATTGCTTTATATAATGATGAGACAATATAGAATTGGGGAGATGCTTATTCTATTTTAACTGGATAGGCTTCTAAAGCTACTATTAAAAATAAAGAGGGTAATGCTACTCCAAATAATACTATTAGTAAGCTTGGTACGGATGCTTTGTATTATATGAATAAATAGAAAAACACCAATGCCGAAAGCTTGTTCTTTGTTAAAGATAATACAAAAATAGTTAAAATACAACATGATTTGGAAGCTTCTTCTTAGTGGAATAAAGATAAACAAGTTAAGAATTTCTCACAACGTGAACTCTTTTATCATAGTCTATTTAATAAATTCTATGGTTCTTATATCAGTAATAAAACTCTATTAATTTAGCCTACTACTTTTTCTGATAAAACTACGTTCTTAAATTATGAAATAACATCAAATTTATTTGGAGAGGAAGAAGATCTAATAAAAGAACCTAATTATCAAAATATTATAGTTAAATAGTATCTAAGTACTATAGGAACTATGTATAAAAATATTTTCAAAGAATGGGAAACTAAATTAGATACATTACGCAGTATTTATAATTCAGAAACTGGTAACAGCTATGCTGACAATAAAAAGTTTTTATGGAATATAACTGAGGACTAGCTAGTAGACTTAGCAGTGAGAAATGGATATGATGTAACTAAGGATGCTGATTATAGAATTATTAAAGACTCTAATGGTAAAGCTCATTTAGTAATAAATGAAATATTAGACTATTATGCTAATCATCTTTATGATAATGAAGATAACCTAAAGGCTTTCTTACAAAAATAGAAGAATCTATTTGCATAGGAATTATTAGATACTGGTAATATATTTTAGGTATTAGATTATAAAGATAAGATTTCTAACTATCTAGGAAATAAATTACCAGAAGAACTTAAATCTAAAAACCCAATTATTTAGACTATCATTAAAGTATTTGATACACCAGAATCTAGAAAAGAGTTTATGAGTAATTGGATAGATACTTCTACAGGACGTTTAATAATTGCTAAATCTGGTGATACTAACTATATTACAAATAGCACTATAAAAGGAAATGTATAGTTGAATCCATTATTAGATAAATTCTTCTATATAGAGGGATTCCTAAGTAATAACTTGCGAATGAGCTTAACTGGCTCTGAGATTAATCATCCTGATAAAGCTTTTGATACATTATTTAATAAAGTTAAGAAAGCTAAATCTAAAGAAGAATATGCTGATTTAGGATTTAGTAAGAAGAGCTATGATAGTGTGAAGAAAATAATAGATAAAGCAAACTCTGTAGCAGACTTACGCACAGCATCAAGTAGAAGTGCTAAAGTTCAAAATGATATATTTAAAATATATGAGGATACTATTACTACTATAGCTAACACAGCACAAGGAACGTAGTTTAAACGTAATGTAATTATACCTGCTACTTTGTAGTATTGCGAATAGAATACTATTACTGGTATAAGTCCTAAAATTAAATGCGCTGTAATATACGACGAAAAATCACCAGTATTTAATTATAGAGGTTCACATGAAAAAAGTATTGACTCTGCTGATGGTTCAGCTAAGATAAATCCCTTCTAGTCAATCATGGAGAATAAAGCATTAGGTACATAGGCTGTAGGATTTACTAAAAAACCTATTTGGCATGCCTATGATTCTAACACATGTACTGCTTTCCTAGCTAAATTTGCTACTAATACTATTACTAATGAAGCAATGCGAGATTCTATGCTTGCTCACACTAGTCTTTATAATCTATTTAAAAAGATGACTAATTTACAATGGCAAGGTGATGTTAATTTGACTTAGAATCTTGCAACAGGTAGAGTATTAGGTAATAATGATTCAAAGAGTGACCTTCTAGCTACATGGTTTAGTAATACTATACTAGGAAATATAGCAGGTGACAATACTAATAAATTACTTTATAAAGATAAGTACGGAGACATTTAGCAAATACATGGATTAAACTATACTTTAGTAGATGGTAAAATGATTTACTATACATTAGAGCAAGCTTATATTAAAGGAGTTAGTGTAGTACATCCAACGCCTAAATATCATTTATATACAGATTAGCATTATACCTTCACTAATTTTGATGATGTAAAATCGTTTATTGAGGAGCATCCAGAAGCACATACTATTAATTCATTATTTGAATTACATGATGCTTTAGGTGGAGTTTATTGTGTTGATTCTAAGGGTGAATATTCTGAATTTAACAATGAAGTAGTTGTTAATTTTATGAATAATGTTGGTCATATAAAAGCTGATGCAGAATCCAAAATACTAAATCAAGAGAATTATGAACAACCATTAAAGAAATATCATATAGGATATGCTTTAAATAATACAGCTGTTAAAAATGGTGCTTAGAATATTAATAAATCAAGCGCATGGTACGATGATACTGTATTAAAATATTTTGAAGTTTCTTCAGCTGGATTAGGTATGCAGATGAACGCTGACCATGATATTATAAATTCAGAACTAACAGAATTTTCTCAGGTAATTACTGCAACAGCTGCTTATGGATATACATTTGATAATACTAATGAGATATTCTAGGGCTTGTCTAGAGCATCTCTTAGTAGTACTCAAATATTAAGATAGTCTGTAAAGAAATTCTTAAATGAAAATTTCGATAATCCAGAGCAAGCACGTTCTGACCTATATGATTCAATAGGTAGAATTATAATGGTTTCATCATCTATTAAAGATAAAGAATCATTGCAAGGTATTATAATGGAAGCTGTTAATCAGATCTTTTACAAGAGTCACAATCATATAGATGATGAAGCAAAAATACCTTTTAGTGATCCTAATGTATATTCTGATTTTATAGCTACATTAACTTCCACTATTAATAAAGAAGCTATTAAACGTAAACATCCTGGTTCAGGATGTGTAATGGTTCCTGCTTATAATATGGAGCAATATTATGAGTTTGGAGGTATTAAGTATATGTTTAATGATGTGCTTAAAAAAGCTTAGGCTGAATATAAAGATAATTTAAAATCTATATTGCGAACTTAGCCTAATTATGATAGTAAAACTGATAAACTTGGTGATTTTTTTATTAAGTTTGCCAGTACTGTGACATTAGAAAATGAAATTGAAAAACTTGGTTTAGAGAATCCATTTAAAATTGAAGTACAAGATACTGCACAATATAACAACATCTTAGTAACTAATTACCTAAATAAACTTTAGAATAGTCCAGAATTGGTGAAACCTAAATCTTGGTTTATGCCTACTGACATAGTAAATATAGTAAATGAAAATGGAGAAACACATACAGTTGCTTTAGATACTATGGATGATTACTATAAGTTTAAATTAGGAATATCTGATATTGAAGCTGCTAAAAATGTAAGTATTGATGTAGATTTTCCTAAAAATAAATATGTTATTAGAGATAACAAAGGTAATGTTTGCACACTAACATCAAATGAAGAAGGAAATTGGAAAGTAGATAATGGAGCACTATCTACAATAGCAGCATTAATTAAAGGTTCTGTAACATTACCTGATGGTTCAGTAGTAACAAGTGAACCATTAGTTGATAAACTCACTTATATAGAAAATGTAACTAGACCTAAAAACTTACGTCCTTCTACAATTCGTTGGCAAGATGCAGAAACAGATGAATGGTTCAATATTTTTGATAGTAATGTTATCAAAGATGCATATTTAGCTGGCACTACCGACCAAAAGGGAGTTTAGGATGAATTAGAGAATATATATAATGGAGTTTATACAAGAGCTGATGGTACTACTGGAACTATAAAAGAAGGTTCATTAGATAATCAAGCTGCTGAACTTATAATGTCTAATATTTATAAAGATAAGTTTGATATTGACTCTGAATCTTTATCAGAAGTACTTGAATAGGGAGAAAAATACTTTAAACGTAAATTTGATAGAGTAAGTACTCCTATAAATTGGGATTACGATTTAGCTTTCATTAAAGATACAGGTGCTTGTACTTTAGTAACATTTAGTCCAGTTAAACCTAATGAATTTAAGCAATTAGATGAATTTAATCCCGAACAGTTATATACTAATCAAGACGGAGAAATTCATTTGATGCGTGGAGGTTAGCCAATTCTAAAAGTTGGTAAATGGATTAATGTAGACAATGCTACTTACAAAGACGGTAATTTTTACGTTAATGATGAAGTTTAGGATAAAGATAAGTTCCGTTTACTAGATGCTAATGACCCAACTAGTATATAGAAACGTATTGATTTTGTGACAAGATATAAGTATATAGATAAGAAAGTAGACAAAAATGGTAATGCTTCTTATAAAGAAGATCCTATGTACACTATGGCATCTATTGACGATTTTATGGAAGCATTAGGAGGAGACGCAGCGTCTGCCGCCAATTAGAGAGCTGCTATAGTTGCACACATCTTTACTAATGATAAATTTAAACTTGCACAAATTAACACTTCTATTATCGACAAAAATAGATTGGGTACTGTTGTATCAGGAACATCATAGATTTAGTCAAGTGGTATTATATCATAGGATGTAAAGGACTTACTTAAATCTTAGATAGAAGACACTAATATTGTTAAATATAATGGTGAAGAACTAACAGACGAACAGAAAAAGAAAAATTTAGAGGCTAGAACAGGAAATTATAAAAAATATCAGGATAAACTTAAGGAGTTTTTAAATAAAGAAGCTCATAAGCGTTATATTTCATTCCTCGACTCTTAGAACTTCATAGCTTCACGTATTCCAGCATAGTCATTACAATCATTTATGACTATGAGAAATATAGCATGGACTGGAAATAATAAGAACATGGCTTATGTAAGCCATTTCTAGACATACTTGTAGGGCTCTGATTATAAGTTATTAGTTTTTTAACTAATTGTAATCATTAAATCTTAAGAATTGCTGGAAATACTAAATTAGTATAATCAGCAGCCTAATATAAGGTTCACAGACTATCTTAATAGAGTAATAATTTTTGAAGTATAAGATATAAAATGTATAATGATATAGTCGGCATTATACCGAAAGGTATAATAACAGCGGATATTGATAAAGCATATATAATGGGTCAATCCTATGACGATAATGCAATTTATATAGGATGGAGTCCATATTTTAATTATGATTCATTAGAAGCACTACAAGCTAGTAAAACCTTACCTATACCTAAAGGTATTAAAATAACTAAAGGAGATTACGACGTAACAGCACTTATAAATGATGTAGATTTTAATAATCTAGATGCAGTTAATATTAGACGTTTAGCAACTTTAATTAGAACAGTTGAATAGCATCCTAGTATAAAATACGAAGGAGATTAGAATATATTAAATGATGTAATAAAAAAACTTAATGCACATGAGTTTGCTAAAATTCCATAGAATTTATAGGAAGCTGCATTTAAAAATGTTGCATCTGCTAATATTTATCAAGTATCACATGATATTCGTAATAGAGATTAGGCTTATACAGCTATTGCTCTGGAAATAATGCATAAAGCAGCTGATAAATCTCCTAAAGGTAACTAGACAGCTACATTAAATATGTTAAATCCATATACTAAATATATTATGTAGTATTAGAATCTAGTAGGTAAGAATGTGATCAGTATAGCTGCTAATGGTGAAAAGGTTTGGTTTAATATGTTCTACTATTGGACTAAAATTCTTAAATCTGGTAAAAATATTGATAGATTAAAGTTCTCACAAACATTTAATCGTACTAAAGGAAGAGCAGAAAACAAGATAGATGATACTACTATTACAGCTTTGCCCGATTTGAATCTATATGATATAGCAATTAAGAATACATTACTGTCAGAGTTTAATATAGGTAGTCAAGAGTATAAATATGTTGATCAATTAATCAGTCAACTGCTGTCGGCGGCAACGGATTAGAGCTATTAAAAATAATTTTAACTCTACGGAAATATTAACATTAACAATTTAATAAAAACAAAAAAAAATGAGAACAATTTCCGAAGAAAAAATTAGTCAAATTAAAAATCTTTATGATGAGGGATTAAGCAATAGTAAAATTGCAGAAAAATTAGAGATTGGTAAAAGTACAGTTAGTAAGTACTTAAAAGAAAGATTTAATATAGTTGGTAAAAAATGTGTAAAGCATATAGAACAAGATAAGTTTGAGGAATTATGGTCTTTAGGTAAATCTGACAAAGAAATAGCAGATTATTTTAATGTATCAGAAACTACTATTAAGACGTACAGAACTAAAGGAGCAAATGCAGGTAAATTTAAGCAAATTAGAAACTTTTCACAAGAAGAGCATTATTTATCTGTAGAACAAGACCAGTTTATTAGAGGTTCTTTATTAGGAGATTTAAACTTATCAAAACCAGGAACAAATAGAAATGTTAATTCAAGACTAGCTATAGTACATAGTAAAAAACAAGAGGATTTATTTATGGAAAAAGTAAAAATTCTTAAAGAATTTATGGGGAGTTATAGATTAAATACTCCTTCTCCAGACAAGCGTACAGGTAAGATATATGAAACTTGGAGAGGAAATTCTAAGGCACATCCAGTATTTACAAACATCTATAATGAACTTTACATAAATAATGTTAAAAAACTAACAAAATCTTTCTTATATACAATAACCCATCCAATAGCGTTAGCCTATTGGTTCATGGATGATGGAACTTTAAGAGGAACTTTAGCTACACATTGTTTTTCTTTAGAAGAAAATGAACTATTGGTAGATTGGATGAGTGAGTATTGGGGAATAAATTGTACTATACAAAAAGAACTTACTAAATATAAATTATATATAACTTCCGAATCTAGATTTAAATTTGAAAAATTAATTTATCCTTATATGGTAAAATCCATGTATTATAAATTAAAATATAAAGATGAATTAGCACAGTCCGTTTAAAATTTAGCAAATTCAGGGAAACTCCTTAGAGCTTAAATTACTAAGTATAAATAGTAATATTTATATGGTTGATATAATTAATCAAGTAAGGTAACAAAATTTAAGATTGGATAACCTCTGAGCCAAACTTCCTTAATGGAAGTGGGTGCAACGACTAAAATTTCTATATTTATTTAAATATAGTGTAAGTTTTAAGAAAAACTGAAAAGCTAAAAACTTAATAAGTTATGATATAGTCTAAACTTATATGAAAATATAAGAGAATGTGTGGAATCGACACATTCGCAATAAAATTGAATGCTAAGGAGCTTATTCTAGCTAAGATTAATGCTGGCACTAACTTTGCTAAGATGTATGTTTATTCTATGATGGTAGGATTAGATATTAATGATACTGTAGCATTTATGACATGTCCAGTATCGGAATTAATAGATAAATTAGCACAGCCTAATATGTTTGAAAATTATAAAGGTTCTCCTAATTAGGCTATAAATATGGTTCAAGGTATAATAGGTGTTGAACGTCGTCTGCATGGAACTGTAGAGGTTGCCACTTTTACTGAATAGGAAGGAGAAACCACAACAAGTAAAACTAAAAGCGCCTATTTAGCTGATAAATTAAAAAATGTCTATCCTAAACTAATAGCAGAAGATATTAAGGGATTATCTCAAAGAATGAAAATAGTCATTAATGCAGCTATCGAAGATGAAACTATTAATGTGAAAGACATAAAAGTAATTAGTGATCTAGAAATTAATAGTTATATGCAAGAATGTCAAGACTTAATAGAGCAATTAAGAAGTGTTCGCAAATAGTATGCTTCTAAAGAAGACATGATTGCTGATATTCAAGAATTTAAAAAACTCTATAATTTATCTTCAGAAATATCTACTGTGTCTTCAGCTTGGTTAGGTTTAAATTAGGGTTTGCCCACTGCTGAGGTAGATATACTAAGTAGACTTAACAAAATGGGAAGAATTGTTAGTGATAGAGAAAGTGCATTAGGTGTTAATGACAGCGAAATGTTTAGAGAAAAAGCTCCAACATTAGAAGCAGTAGCTGAAAATCTAAGAGAAAACAATCCGACTTTAATGAATGTTGAGGAACGATTAGAGGCTGCCCATGAAGCAGGCATAATTAATAATTTTGATATTGTACGATACTTAAAAGATGATGATTATCGACAATAGATTATTGATTACTATGGATTATTAATGGGAACTGTTAATGTGTTTGATATGATGGAGAATCTTCCTAATTATCATACTATTCTTGAATTATTTAATTCTGTAGTTACAGCAAATAATAACTTAGCAGCTAAGAGTCGTCTTATTAGTAGTATAACTAGTAAAATGAGAGATATAGATGAAAAATAGCTTAGAGGAGTGATTAGATATGTAGATAATCTTATTGCTTTTAATTTCTTATAGGATAAGACTTCTATACAGGTTAATAATGTCGAAGGATTCGACTAGTACTTTAATAAAACTAAAGTATCTAGAATTGACTTATATAGTTTAAATGGAATTTCTACATTTAAGCATTGGGTTGAACATGAATTCTTAGATGAATTAAAAGCTATTAATAATCCGTTGGTTCCTCATTTAGCTTTAGTTCCTAATAATGATACAACAGTATTAGCTACAGATATTGATTTAATGAATCCAAGTATTACAGAAGAATCTAAGAAAGCTTATGAAGATATATTAAGAGGTATCGCTGAATTTGAAAATACTCCATATAAGAATAGTGGCTATTCTATAGCTGACATACTAATGTTATATAATATTGCAGTCAACAAGAATCAATATGGCGCTGAACGATTAACTACTATATTCAAATCTTGTAAGAATCCAAACAATATTATTAATTAGTATTTTAAATATGAAGCAGAGCTAGATTATTCTGGCTTAGATTTAGAATATGATAATAAAGATTATCTAATTAACGCAGCTCCTATAATAAGCAGCTTTGCAGAACGATACCATAAAGAACCATACATAAAGGTGAAAGATGCAGTTCAAGGTCTTATACTTAAACGTTATGATGCTCGTAATAATGTTTATTATGCAGACCCCAGAGTTCCTGTTTATGTTTAGAGTGAAGAGGAAACTTCCAGACTCAATAGACTATAGAACTTTGTAGAAAACTGTCCTTTTGAAATGCCTAATATGTATGCAACAGTAAGATTAACTTAGATAATTGACTATGAAGGTTCTTTATAGGAGGAAGATTTAGAAAATAATATATAGGATGTTAAAAACTTATTAGTACAATATAGTAGCTCAAGTAAAGCACTAATAATAGTAGATTGTTAATATGGCATGTATAGCTAAATTACAAATAACGAACCGTAGTGAAGATGGGGAGAAGACAACACAACTTCTCCCTATTTTAGAGGTTCCTAATGCTAATGTTACTCTAGATTAGATAGCAGAAGCAATACTGAGATTACCAAAAGAGAAGAGAACTTAGATAGCAGCAGCTTTAAGAGAAGCTAATGTGCAAACTTTAACGGAAGATGATATTAAAAATCATTAGTTTGTTAGTAATACAACCTTAGAAGGATTACAGAAAGAAATTAATGAACTAGCAGTCGAATATCCAAATTTTACTACAGACGAAACTCCTATCATAATAAAAGCTAGTAAAGTGCAATTAAATGGCTGTGAATATTATGGTAGAGTACTAGATTCAAAAGGCTAGGAAATATTTATTATTAGAGATAAACGAGGAGCTAAAAAGTTATTTGCATATTTGGATGCAAAAAATAAAATAAAGGAAGCTATAGCTGATTCTACATTGAATGACGAAGTTAAAGAATATCAAACAGAATTAGAAGCTATGACTGAAAAATTTGGGCTATCTTTAGAAGAATTATTATTAAATTATCTAGAGGATAAGAGATAGTATAAACCTTTTAAAACCAAAGATGGTTAGACTGTTATTCCATTTAAAACTTTAGGAGCTATATATAATAAGTTAACTAATAAATAGACTAAATCCGAAGATAAATCAGATATATAGTTATTACTGGATAATATAAATAAAGAGACAAAAGAAAAGTTTAAGTATGTAATAAATTTCAATACTCTAAATACTAACTTAGGATTATTAGTTGAGAATGTTCCTTAGTGGAAGGATATGACTAATGAGGAAGTTATTGCATATTTAAAAGAATTATTTAGTACTGATGCTCGATTATTAAGATCTCATATTGAAATAGTTGGAGGATAGAGAAAAATTAGTGAATGGGGAGTCATTGATTAGGCTACTATTAGAAATGCATGGAATAGCTTTCGTAATCAACATAAAGATTTAGCCTATAAAACTTTTAATGAACTAATCAAATTAGCTAAAAATTCTCCTGATTAGGCTATTGGACAACTTTCTTCTGTTTTTCCAGATGCTAAAATTAATTTTGATGGAAGTGAATTTAAAGTAGAAAATCCTATTTATAAGGATAAATAGAAAAAAATATCTTAGTCTGAATTAAAAGAAATTTGGAAAGAATTAAATTAGGATATATCTTTAGATAAAGCATTAAAAAATAATGTAAGTAACGTAATAAAATAGTTTAAAAAGATGTATCCTGAAGCTGAGATTAGCGTAAATAATAAAGGTAAACTACAAATTTCTTATAATGAAGCTTCTTATAAACCTAAAGAAGTAGTTATAACTTTTCCTTGGTCAACATTTGAAGAAGTATATGGTTGGGGTTATGATACACAACAACTATTCTCTCCAGTAAATGAAGACGATGTTAAAAACGGGATATATAATGGAGCTTATATTTACGCCTATAAAAAAGGAAATAGTACACATTATGCCATATCTAGAAGTTTAATATCTCCCAACTCGTATGCAGCTACATACAATACTCTTGAAGGAGCTAAAGCTAAAATTGATGATTGGAATAATACTTAGATAATAAACGAATATAGTTTATATAACCTAAAAACATTTGACAGTGTTCCAAGAACATCATTTTTAGATATGAAAAATTTGAAAGAAGGTCAAATAGTAACTACATTAGATGTAAAATTACCCCATATTAGTAGACTAACAGGTATTTTTTATAATGCTATAACTGGAACGGTACCATAGTTTAAAGAAATATTTCGTATGATTCCTAATATAAATAATATTAAAACTCCTGAATAGGCAGCAGCTTTTACTTATCTGTTTTTTAAATAGTTAAGAAGTTTACCAGCACAAGACATAAACAAAGCTTTATTTGAACATAAAAGTGAAGGAGAAAAAATAATAGATGATATATTAAGGGCCAAAACTAAAAGTTACTTCATTGAAAACTTAAATGGTAAAGAAGGAACTCTAAAATTATTAAAGAATAATGGTAATAACG
>ERZ1026850.1573-NODE-1573-length-11575-cov-4.425868_pt1 | contig 11575 bp, 8 predicted proteins | sample MGYA00380155_ERZ1026850 | MGnify/ENA primary metagenome ERZ1026850 (study PRJEB33269, sample SAMEA4719791) | human gut metagenome | biome: human-associated habitat; feature: organic feature; material: feces | place: Cameroon | collected 2013-10 ... | reverse complement strand
GCCCACCCCCACAAAGATGTTGACGAGCATGGAGCTGGAGTTGCACACCATCAGGCCGATGAAGAGCAATATGCCGCCCTGAATGCTACGCGACTTAAAGGCCTTGAGCATGAAGTAAGGCGAGCGGCGCGTCTTCTCCAGGTAGAAGAACAGCAGCGTCGACACCACACAAATGGCTGTGGACCAACGGATATAGGGACTGTCGTACCAATCGTAGACCTTGCCGTAGACCGTTACATAGACAAACGAGCAGCACATCACGCAGAACACCACCACGTTGCCAAACTTGGAGAACGACAGGGGGCAATGCTTCGTGGGGTAGGAATTGTAGGGCATGCACACCAAGGTGATGAGCAAAGCCACGAGGATGGCGCCCAGCATGGCGTAGTAGACCATCTGCCAATGGTAGTTGTAGGCAAACCATGCGGTGATCCATGTGCCGATCTGCCCTAAGAGCATGAAGAAGAAATAGATGATGGGCTGGCTCGCCTTCTTCTCCGTGTCGAGCGCGTCCCATCCCGCCTCGTCGGTCGGTTCGTTGCCCGGCGTCACGTTGCGTGTGGCCTCTATGCCGAAGCCATACTTGATGAGCGTGAACAGGTTGCACATGAGCAGCGTTTGGCGCACGAAGCCCATGATGAGGCTATTGAGCGCCAGGATGAACAAGCTGTCGGTATTGGCGCAGATATAGCTCTGCACCGCCAGCAGCGAGAAGCCCACCAGGCTCATCAGCTTCTGTCGGCGCACACTCACCAGCGCATAGAAGAACGGCGAGAACGCCGCCATGCCAATCGACGTTACGAAGCTGATGAAGGCTATATGTTCAGACTGGATGCCAAGCCCTCCCACCATCTCGCTACTGTTGACGGTGTAGGCACCGCTGACCGTCATGATAGGTATGAAAAGAATGATTAGGAAAGCGATGCCCAAGGGCTTGGGCACCCAGTTGTAGAACGGGAAATTCTTCGGCAGGTGCTCGGGCACCGCCGTGTAGATCTCAGCCTGTGTCATTTCTTGAGTTGGGCCTTAACAACAACCATCATGCCCGCCGCCAACTTGTCGTTGTCGGCCTTCTTCAGTCCCACAAACTCGATTCGGACGGGCACGCGCTGCTGAATCTTCACGAAGTTGCCAGCCGAGTTGTCGGTGGGCACGAGCGAATACTTGGAGCCGGTGGCGCCCGAGATGGCGGTGATGCGCCCCTCAAACTCCTTGCCCTCGAAGGCGTCGACGGTCATCAAGACCTTCTGGCCCACATAGAGTTTCTCCACCTGCGTCTCCTTGTAGTTGGCAATGACCCACTTCTGGGTGTCGGGCATGATGTAGGTGATGGTCTGTCCGGCGTTGACGGCCTGTCCCTCCTCGAGCGTTCTTCGCCCAAGCTTTCCGTCGCATGGCGCCGTCACCACACAATAGGAGAGGTTGAGCTTGGCCATCTCCAAGGCAGCCTGGGCGCGCTCAATGGCCGCTGCGGTGTTCTTCTTGCGCGTCTGCACCTCGTTGACACCCGAATAGGCGGCCTTCTGCTGGCGCCGCGTGGCGTCGAGTTTCTTCTTCGTGGCGTTGTATTCGGTCTCAATCTGTTCGAGTTGGATGGGCGTGGCGGCGTTGCGAGCCACGAGGTTCTGATAGCGTTGGCGGTCTTTTTCGAGTTTGGCGAGGCGAATCTCAATCTCAGCGATAGCCGACTCGTACACTGTAGCCGAAGTCTGCGTTGTCTGCACCGAAGCGTCTATCACGTTCGCACCGGCCATAGCGTCCTTCAGCGCAGCCTCTGCCTCCATCACGCGGATGCGATACTCGCGGTCGTCGAGCACGAGCAGCGTGTCGCCCTTCTTCACATCCTGGTGCTCCTTGAAATAGATTTTCTTGATATATCCCGACGCACGCATGTTCACGGGCGAGATATACTGCTCCACCTGCGCGTCGTCGCTCTGCTCATTGCTCTTGTAATCCATGAACATACATGCTATCTTGGCGATGCCCCACACGAGGATGGCCACTCCGATGAGGCTCACCAGCAGTTGGCGTATGCGCTGGCGCTTGAGTTGCTTGGCGGTTACTTCGTGGGCCGACGGCTGGTTATTGTCGACGGGATTGGTGTTGTTGGTCGTATTGTTGTTGTTTGTTTCCATGATGATTTATATTGTCGTTGGGGATTTTTTGACCTTATGGTCCATTAGGGTTTCAGTAGTTTGTCCAACTGTCCGGTGAGTTTCAGCAGCTTGAGGTTCGACACCTGATAGTTGTAATGCGCGGTGAGATAATTGTTTTGCGCATCGCTCATGCTCATCTCGTCTTGCAACACCTCGGTCATCGAGGCGATGCCCTCGCGGTAGCGGTCGCTCGTCACCTTATACACATCCTCTGCCAGCAGGTAGTTGTCGCGCTGCTTGCTGAAGTTGCGCTGGTTGTTGGCCAGGTCGTTCACGGCGTTGGCATACTGCGTCTGCATGCCCTTCATGGTGTTTTCGTAGGCGAGCTTGGCGTTGTCGATGTCGACCTGCGCCTTTCGGATCTTCGAACGCTTCTCGAATCCGTCGAACACCGGCACGCGCACCGACAGGCCGATGCCGTCGGAGCGATACCAATGGTTCGACTCGCCCGAGTGGAACCAATTCCTAAACTTATCGGTGAAGGCCGTGTAGGTCCAGTTGCCGCTGATGGCCACGGTGGGCAGGTAGCCGTCCTTGGCCAGTTTTTTCTGTTGCTCGGCCAGCGTTTGCTGGGTGCGCAAGAGCTGGAGCTCAGAGAGGTTCTCGTCGAGCCCGGTGAGGGCGGCCATGTCGATCTGCTGTATGTTGGCCTTCTCCACGGCGATGGCCTTGTCGGCCGGATAGTCGATCACATACTTCAGCATGTTGTATTGCTGGGTGAGCATGGCCTTGGCGTTGTCGTATTGCACGCTGAGGTTCTCGAGGTTCACGTTGACGCGCTTCACATCCACGCTGAGCGCCATGTCGTTGTCGTGGAAAGCCTGGGTGATGTCGCGCAACTCCTCCAGTCGCTTGATGTTGTCTTTGATGATGCCTATCTGCTCCTCGGTGTTTTGCGCGAGGTAATACATCTTGCTGATCTGCACGATAAGGTCCTCCTTGGCCTTGGCGTAGGAGAGGGTGTTGAGCACATCGAGGGTCTTGGCGATGTTGAGCGCGGTGCGTGCCGTCTGGCTATAGAGCGGCATCTGGAGTTGGACGCTGGCCGACGCGTTATATTGCAACGTGTTGGTTACGTTGTAGGGCTTGCCATAGGCGGAGCCGTCGGTCACCGACACGGGAGGGTCGAAGTTGTCGTTGAGCGCGGCGCCGATGTTGATTTGCGGCAACAGTCGCGAGCGGTTCTCACTGATGTTGTGCTTTCCCTTGAGCACGTTGCCCTCATAAGTCTTGAGGTTGAGGTTTCGCTCAATGCCCATTTTCAGGCATTGCCCCAACGAGAGCGTTTCCTGCGCCATGCCATAGCTGGCCAGGAAGACGAAGGAAAATGTGAACAATAATCTTTTCATACCTACATTAAGAATTCGGCTGCAAAGTTACCGAATAATCATGATGTGGAAATATTCATTTACAACCACAAGTTGTTCACATTTTCCCTTTGTACGCTCTTTCGCCCCCATGAAATGCGAATGGGGTAAGAAACGGGGGCGAAAGAGGTAGGATGCTTACGCCTCCACGGTCATGGCGATGACCTCCACGTCATCGCACGGGCGGTCGCCACGCAGCGTTTTCACGCCCTGGATCTTCTCCACCACGTCGAGCCCGTCGGTCACCTCACCAAACACGGTGTACTGACCGTCGAGATGGGGTGTGCCGCCCACGGTGGTGTAGGCCTGGGCCTGCTCCTCGGTGAAGCCGGCGGGATTGGCCTTGCAAATGTCCTCGGCCTCCTTCAGCAGTTGCTCCTGCATGGCCTGCAGTCCGGCGCGGTCGCGGTTGCGACGCATGTTCATAATCTCTTCCTTGTGGTAGCTCACGAGGTCGTTGAACGTCACGGCCACCTGGTTCTGTTTCATCTGTTTCTCCATCTGCTTGAGTTGGGAGGGATTGTAAACGCTTCCCCACACAATGTAGAACTGGCTGCCGCTCGACTCCCTGTTGGGGTTCACCTCATCGCCCAGTCGGGCCGCACACAGGGCGCCGCGCTTATGGAAGAGGTGGGGCTTGATCTCGGCCTGCAACGTGTAGTCGGGACCGCCCACACCGAGCTGCTTGCCTGCCGGCGCGCCCTTCGAGTCGGGGTCGCCCCCCTGAATCATGAAGTCGCGAATGACGCGATGGAACAGCGTGCCATTGTAATAACCCTCCGAAGCCAACTTCAGGAAGTTGTCGCGGTGAATGGGTGTGTCGTCGTAGAGGCGAACGGTAATGTCGCCCAAGGAAGTGGAAATCTTGATATTTGCCATGGTTTTGATATGCTTGTTTTCTATGATTAGGATGGGGGCCGCCCGCCTTTCCCCGGTTTTGTCGCCGAGGGAGAAGGCGGGAAGCCGTTGCAAAGATACCACTTTTTATCCAACCATCGGCCCAAAGCCGCAAGGATTCTGCCATCGACGATGGTGGATAGAGGGAGGACGACCGTTGCGGGCGACACCCAATTATCGCAACAATCTACATATAAAACTACACATTTCTTTTCCACGATGGAAACATTTGGCCGAAATACGCCATTCTCGGCAATCCTGGCCAACTGTCTGATATTCAACACATTGTGCTCCACGCATCCTATTCCACACGCCAAATTCCACGTTTCTCGTTGCGAAACATGCCTTTTCGCAATGCCATCCCTTACCTTTCAACAGGTGAAAGATGGTCTTTCGAGGCAGGGTTGGGCATGTTTCGCAACTCGAAAGATGCCTAAGGACAAATCAGAGCCTCCTGTTGGAGGGCAAAAGCGCATAAAAGCGACGTTCCCGCTCGCTATTTCGCATAAAAACGTCGCACAACTTTTTCACCAAAATATCCAACATATCCTACCTTTCCGCCAGTTGTCCATCAGCCCCATTGCGCCACCCTGCCACCATCCCATGGCCCACGCCCCTGCCAAGGCTCAGCGGCGCCCCCACAGCACAGGCAAGGAGCCTCGTAGCCCCGCCACCCACCGACACCCTATAATAATAGGTGGGGCACATCGAAAAAGGAGGTACGAAAGTTTGGTTGGCTACAAAGAATTGCCTAACTTTGTGTCGCCTAAAGATTAGCCCTTTGAAAAGCAATCAGTTAACCCACAGTTGCCAACACACAACAAGAACACCATAAATAGACTATGCTTACAATCGTAATGATTATGATTTGCGGAATAGGTACCGGTTACCTGCTCCGCAATAAGAAGATGGGCGCCATCGGGCGCATCATCACCGCCCTGATATGGGTGCTGCTGTTCCTCCTCGGCATTGAGGTGGGCGGCAATCCGCGTATCGTCAACGGCCTGCAAACGCTGGGCCTCGAAGCCATAGCGCTCACCATCGGTGGGTGCGCCGGCAGTGTGCTCTTCGCCTGGGCATTGTGGCGCTACGTGAGCGCCAAGGAGGCCAAGGCCCACCACCAGGAAGGAGGCGAGGCATGAAAGGCAGCCTGATCATCGTAGGATTCTTTGTACTGGGCATCATCGTAGGTCTGTACCACATCATTCCGCAATCGTTCCTCGATAGCGACGTGAGCTATTACGCCCTCTGCTGCCTCATGTTCTGCGTGGGCATCAGCATCGGTTGCGACACCACCATCCTCAAGAGCTTCAAGAAGGTGAACCCACGCCTGATGCTGCTGCCCGTAATGACCATCCTGGGCACCTTGGCGGGATGCGCCGCCGTGTCGGTGCTGCTGGGCCATCGCCAGCTCACCGACTGCCTGGCCATCGGCTCCGGCTTCGGCTACTACTCGCTGTCGAGCATCTTCATCACCGAGTATCGTGGCGCCGAACTGGGCACCATCGCCCTGCTGGCCAATATCTGCCGCGAGATCCTAACCCTGCTGGGCGCTCCCCTGCTGGCCAAGTATTTCGGCAAGCTGGCGCCCATCAGCGTGGGAGGCGCCACCACCATGGACACCACGCTGCCCATCATCACACGCGCCTCGGGCGAGAAGTTTATCATCGTATCCATCTTCCACGGGTGTTGCGTAGATTTCTCGGTGCCCTTCCTGGTGACGTTCTTCTGCTCGCTCTAACCCCTACCCACCACTACTAACGACAAAAACCTAATACCTATCATAACCTATGAGAAAATTACTCTGCTCATTCGTCGTGGGCCTCGGCCTATGCTGCGCCCACACAGCGGTGGCCATGGCGGCCCAAGACCGTAAGCAGGCTGCGGCCTCCGACCCCTGGCAAGACGCCACCGTGACCCACATCAACCGCATGCCCATGACGGCCCACTACCTGCCCTTCACCACGGAGAGCGGCGCCTTGGCCCAATTGCGCATGGACGACGCCCAACGCTTCCAACTGAACCCCCAGACGGAGCGTCGCCGGTCGCTCAACGGTGTGTGGAAATTCAAACTGGTGAAGAGCCCCGGTTTGGCCCTCACCGATTTCTTCAAGACCTCCTACGATGTGAGCGGATGGCAAAACATACAGGTGCCGGGCAGTTGGGAACTGCAAGGGTTCGACGCGCCCATCTATACCGACGTTACCTATCCCTTCGAGGCCAACCCGCCATTGGTGCCACAGGATTACAATCCCGTGGGCCATTATGTGCATGAGTTTACCGTGCCCGAGGAGTGGAAGGGCATGGACATCATCATGGACTTCGAGGGCGTGGAGTCGGCCTTCTATCTCTGGATCAACGGCAAGAGGGTGGGCTATAGCGAGGACAGTCGTCTGCCCGCCCATTTCAACATCTCACCCTATCTGAAGAAGGGCAAGAACCGCTTGGCCCTGAAGGTGTTCCGATTCAGCGACGGCAGTTACCTGGAGGACCAAGACTACTGGAAATACAGCGGCATCGAGCGCAGCGTGTTCATCCAGGCACGCCCGAAGAGCAGGCTGAACGATTATGTGTTGGGCAACGCGCTCATCAACCATTATAAGGACGGCAACTTCACGCTCGACGTGAGCATGTTGCAACCGCTGAAGGGGCAGAAGGTGGAGGTGAAGGTGCTCACGGCCGCAGGCAAGGCGCTCTACGCCCAAAGCCGGACCATCGCATCGGCCACCGACACGTTGCTCCATTTCGCCAATGTGATCAAGGGGGTGCAGCCCTGGAACGCCGAGAAGCCCTACCTCTACACGCTCGTCATCAACACCACCGACAAGAACGGACGGGTGCAGGAGAGCGTGGCGCAGCCCTTCGGGTTCCGAACCGTGGAGATGAAGAACGGATTGCTCATGGTGAACGGCGTGGCCCTCACCATCAAGGGCGTGAACCGACAGGAGCACAACGCCATCCACGGACGCACGCTCAACATCGACGAGATGGTGAAGGATGTGAAGATGATGAAGCAATTCAACATCAACGCCGTGCGCACCTCCCACTACCCCAACTACTCCGAGTGGTACCAGCTCTGCGACAAGTATGGCCTTTACATGGTGGGCGAGGCCAACATTGAGTGTCATGGCATCTTAGAAACCAAGTACAAGCAGCTTGCCGATCGCGACGACTGGTATCCCGCCTTCCACGACCGCATGTACCGCATGATCAAGCGCAACCGCAACCACACGGCCGTCATCATCTGGTCGATGGGCAACGAGAGTGGCTACGGCAAGAATTTCGAGAAGCTCTACGACCTCTCAAAGGCCATCGACCCCACACGCCCCGTGCAGTATGAGGGAGGTGGCTACAACGCCAAGTCGGACATCTATTGCCCGATGTACGCACGCATCTGGTCGTTGCACCGCCACGTCACACAGCGCGACGCCCGCCCCCTCATCCTCTGCGAGTATGCCCACGCCATGGGCAACAGCGAGGGCAACCTCAAGGATTATTGGGACCTTATCTACAAGCACGACCAGTTGCAGGGTGGATTCATCTGGGACTGGGTGGACCAAACATTCGCCAAGACCGACGACAAGGGCCATCGGTTCTGGGCCTACGGGGGCGACATGGGCTTCGTGGGTGTGGTGAACGACTCCAACTTCTGCGCCAACGGACTGGTGGCGGCCGACCGATCGCTCCATCCCCATATCTGGGAGGTGAAGAAGGTGTATCAGAACATCGCCTTCGAGCCGGTGCCCTTCTCGGCCAACCGCATCAAGGTGACCAACCGGTTCGACTACACCACGCTCGACAACTACCAGCTCGCATGGGCTGTGGAGACCAATGGCGAGACGATGGCCAGCGGCAAGATGAATTTCCCCTCGCTCAAGCCCCACCAGAGCGGCGAGATGGTCATCCCCATGGGCCAGCTGCCCGCCACGGCCCACAACGAGTATTTCCTCACCCTGCGCGCCTCAACAAAGAAGGCCACGGGGGCCGTGCCGGCCGGTCACGAGGTGGCCATCGAGCAGGTGCTGTTGCCCGTGCAGGTGGACAAGGCCGATGTGGCGGTGCCAGGACAACTGCAAAAGGCCGAAACAGCCGACGAGATTGCTATCAAGGGGCAGGACGCCAACTATAGCGTGACCTTCTCGAAGAAGACGGGCGAGATGACGTCGCTCAAATATGATGGGCAGGAGATGCTCATCGCCGGACTGCAACCCAACTTCTGGCGTGGCATCACCGACAACGATGTGGCCAACGGCACACAGGTGCGTTGCGGCACATGGCGTGAGGCGGCAAGCAAGATGGTGCTGAAGGGCATAGAGGACCTGACGCCCTCCAACAAGGACAAGGCTACCGTAGTGGCCACGTTCGACATGCCCGAGCAGCAATCGGAGCTGCAAGTGACCTATGAGGCCATGGCCGACGGACGCATCCACGTGGACATGCACTTCACGCCGGGCAACAAGGCTTTGCCCGAGATGCCTCGCCTCGGCATGCGCATGATTCTCAAGGCCGACTACGACCAGATGACATGGTTGGGACGTGGACCGCAGGAGAACTACGCCGACCGCAAGAGCGGCTACCTCATCGGCAAGTACTCGGCCAACGTGTGGGAGCAATACCATCCTTATGTGAGGGCGCAAGAAACGGCCAACAAGTGCGACGTGCGCTGGTTCACGCTCGCCTCGAAGGCCAACAAGGGCATCAAGGTGGTGGGCGACGAGCCGTTGAGCGTCAGCGCATGGAACTTCCCGCAGGCCGACCTGCTCTACGCACCGTCGATGCAGGAGCACCGCCACGGCGGATGTGTCGACAAGAAGCCCATGGTGTGGGTCAACATCGACCACAGGCAGATGGGTGTGGGTGGCGACAACACATGGGGAGCCATGGTGCATCCCGAGTACACCATCACGCCGCACGAGTGGAGCTACGGCTTCACCATCATGAAAAAATGATGCGGACGCAACCGTCGCAAATGCTACTTTCTTTCATCCTAAAAACGAAGAAGATATGGTAAGCCTTAAGAGAATGGCGCTGCTCACGCTGGGTATCGCCATGCTGTCGACCGATGGCATGGCGCAGACCACGCGCCAAGAGTACAACGATATCATCAACATCCACCTTACGCCGGGCGCGCCACGCCGCCACAACGGATGTTTCACCGACATGGGATCATGGATGGGCTTCACCCTTCCGGAGCAAGCCCAGCCCACCACGGGTTTCTGCGGACCCTACAGCATCTACTACCGCCATTGGTACGCCCGCTCGCTGGTGGCGCTCCAAGGCGGCACCATGCAGGAGCGGAGCTATTGTCCGGGCGAGGTGCGCATGGCGCTCACACGGGATGGCGCCACCATCCAGGAGAGCCTGCAGTTTGTAGACGCCCGCACGGCGCTCCTCACCATCGACAATCCCTCCAAGCGACAGCTCGTTTTCGCGGCCGACAGCGTCAGCCGCAAGATGCAGCTTTCGGTGGAGAATGGCACGGTGCTCATTGCTTGCCACGGGGGCGAGCGCGTGATGCTCACGTTCCCCGAGCCGGTAAGGGTGGCCAAGACGGGCCACAACTACGTGGCCACCGTGCCTGAAGGCATGGCCCATCTCACCGCCGCCATCAGCATCGTGACGCAAGACACGGAGGCGTCGGTGCAGCAGGTCCACACGGCGAGCCTACTGGCCAACCCCGAGGCGTCGCTCAAGGCCAACGAGGCGCGGTGGAACGGCTACCTGAGGAAGGTGATCCGACCCGACATGCCGGCCCAGTACAATAGGGTGGCGGCCAAGTCGATCGTCACATTGCTCTCCAACTGGCGCTCCAAGCGCGGAGCCCTCTTCCACGACGGCATCGTGCCCAGCCATGCGGTGAGCTATTTCGTGGGGTGCTGGGCTTGGGACTGCTGGCGTTTCTCAGCGGCCATGGCCTCGTTCTACCCCGAGCTGGCGAAGGACAACATACGCGTGATGTTCGACTATCAGCAGCCCGACGGCATGATCATCGATTGCATCTACCCCGACGCATCGGCCAACAACGAGCGCGACAGCAAGCCGCCATTGGCGGCGTGGGCGGTCAACGAGATCTACGAGCACACCCACGACACGGCCTTTGTGAGGGAGATGTACCCCAAGCTGCTGAAATACCACAAGTGGTGGTATGCCAAGCGCGACCACGACAAAAACCACATCTGCGAGTTTGGATCGGTAGACGGTACGCTGGTGGCAGCCGCATGGGAGAGCGGCATGGACAACGCCATACGCTTCGACGGAACGAAGATGCTGCAAAATGGACCCGACGCATGGAGCACCGACCAGGAGAGCGTGGACCTCAACGCCTATCTGTCGCTCGAATACACGCTGCTCAAGAAGTTTGCCGCTTTGCTCGACGAGCCGTTCCTCTTGCCCGACTATCGCTCCATGGTGGCCGACTATTTCTTCGACAAGAAAGATGGGTTCTTCTACGACCGCCGCATGAACGCCACACGCGACTTTGTGCGCGAGGCGGGATGTGAGGGCTACATACCGTTCTGGGCCAACATCGCCACGAAGGAGCAGTTTGCCAAGGCGCGCAAACTGCTCGACAACAAGAAGAAGTTCTCAACCTACATTCCCTTCCCCACCATCGCGGCCGACAACCCAAAGTATGACCCAAAGGGCTATTGGCGCGGACCCATCTGGCTCGACCAGACCTACTATGGCATCAAGGGCTACCGCAACTATGGCGAGGGCAAGAAGGCCGACGCCTATACCGACCAGGTGTTCCGCAACATAGAGGGCCTCACCGAGGGTGCGCCCATCTATGAGAACTACGACACCCACACGGGCAAGCCCATGCAAGCCTCCCACTTCAGCTGGAGCGCCGCATGCCTCCTCATGCTCTACAACGATTACGGCAAATGAGCGCCACCGCTCCCATAGCGGCCGGCAACAAGCGTGGCCCATGGGAGCCTACGCGCTAAGGCGAGCGGACAGCATCGCCCCCGCATAACCCCAACATCCCAAATTCGTCATTAGATTTCAATTCTTGGTAGTGTTTGTTTCGAGCAGGTTGCGACAGTCGCGTTGAAGGCATAGCGGGCTATGGCGAAACGCAAATGGAAGCAAGATGCCGAAAGAAACGCTGACAAGAGTTGAAAAGAAACCATAACATCCTACTATTTCTCCTAT
>ERZ1026850.1572-NODE-1572-length-11585-cov-4.927493_pt1 | contig 11585 bp, 15 predicted proteins | sample MGYA00380155_ERZ1026850 | MGnify/ENA primary metagenome ERZ1026850 (study PRJEB33269, sample SAMEA4719791) | human gut metagenome | biome: human-associated habitat; feature: organic feature; material: feces | place: Cameroon | collected 2013-10 ... | reverse complement strand
CCGCCAGCCATAAATAGGCAGTAACGTGCCTAAGAAAACCGATAACTGTTGCTTTTTACATTGGTTTACATAATATTCAATCCCGGCACACAACGCATCCAGGGAAGGAAGGTCACTCATAGGACGGAAAGGGTTTACCTCGGTTCCTACCGGGTGAATGATGTCATTGATGCCTTGCTGGATGATAATGCTGTCGGCACCGGCGACATTCAGTTCATGGGGAATCCTGTTTGTTCCTTTCAGACCATAGGATTCATACGTGATACAGTCGTATTGGCGCAGGATTCTGGTACCACTGGCGGCACGGCGGATAATGGCAGTGTCGCAGATTCCCTGCTCCTTCAGTGCCAGGGTCAGGTAGTCAGGCCAGTCCTGGGCGGTGATGGAATCGCCGTAGCAGATAAGAGCGCGGTTATGTTCCACCGTCAGAATGTCGATAGTATTTAAGAAGTAAAACCAGTTCGTGTTCCTGGTGGTATCCAGGGGAAGGGTTTCAGTGCAGCAGACATCCCCAACGGAATAGAAACCTTTGGAAAGAGGTCCGGTTACCAGGGTGGCGGAACGCATCAGGGTAAAGTCAGCCAGATAGAAGCTGACAGACAGGGTGCTGCCAGCGGTTACGGAAAAGGGAATCTCGTCACTGGTAAGACTACCGCCAGCCGGAAGGACGCCTTTTTCGGCACCATGAAAGGTAATGGAACAGGAGCTTTCTGGCTCGATACTCCGGTCATCGGTGGTAATGGCAACAGAGGCTCTGGTAATCGTAACCGGTTCTGTACCACAGTAGTTATCGAAGGTAAAGCGCAGTGCGCTGCCGCTAAAGGGTGCATAGACCGGGTAGCGGAGTGTTATATTTTTACTGTAGGTTTCGGCCCTGTGTTCGGCAATGGACATGGCATTGCCCCACATGGAAACCCATTTTGTATTGTCAGTCATAAAAAAACCTCATTTCGATTTTTATTTATCTGACCCATTAAGGTCTGTCCTATTGTAACACTTCAGGACAGGAAAGGAAAGCTAAGAGAAAAAATATGATTTCCACATATTATATGGATGTGACACAATTAGAAGAAGAAAAGCTTTATGAAGAAAAGTTCAGAAGCCTGTCACCTTACCGACGGCAGAAGATACAGATTCTGAAGCATCATAAGGATAAATGCCGCAGTCTGGGGGCTGGAATCGTCTTAGATTACGCTTTACAGCAGTATGGTCTGCGGGAGCGGCAGATGGACTATGCTATCGGACAGTGGGGAAAACCTTTTTTTAAAGAATATCCGCAGTTACATTTTTCATTGTCCCATTCCGGGGATTATGCGATATGCAGTATCGGTAAAACACCTGTCGGGAATGATATCGAGGGTATTAAAAGCGGGCATCTTAAGGTGGCAGACCGTTTCTATACGCCAAAAGAACGGGAATGGATGTATGAGGCAGTTATTGGTCCGGAGATAGAAAAGCGGATGTTCCGTATCTGGACGGTAAAGGAAAGCTTTTTAAAGGCAACCGGGCGGGGAATGTCCTTTAGTCTTTTGGATTTTTCCGTGCTGTTTGGAGAACAGGGAGTAGTTACTGTCGAGCAGACGTTGGAAGAAGCTTCTTTTCATGGAAGGGAATACCGGCAGATTCCAGGTTACTGCGTGTGCGTGTGCTGCCATCAGGGAGAAGAGATAGCACCGGAAATACAACCCGTTATTTTTTAAGGAAGGTTATAGCAGAAAAAATTATAGTAAGAAAAATCATAATAAGACAAGCATGCTGCGAATAGAGTTGGAAAAAGGCACCATACTAAGAATAAGAGAAAAGCCGTTCTGGCAGAATGGCAATCGTATGGAAAGCGAGGAAAAGGCATGCTTGGAAAACAGAGTATAGCATATACGAAGAAACCTTATCTGATTGGCAGTGGTTCAATTGTTGGGAATAAGGAAGCCCAGGGCCCCATGGGGAAGTTGTTTGATAAGGTAGGATATGATGATAAGTTTGGAGCCGATACCTGGGAAAGTGCAGAGAGCAGCTTACAGCAGGAGGCAGTGGAAATTGCCCTTCATAAAGCGAATCTGAACAAACAGGATATCCAGGTAATTTATGCAGGAGATTTACTGGGACAGTCCATTGCCAGCAGCTTTGGAATGTCCCAGTTTGAACTTCCCCATGTGGGATTGTATGGAGCCTGCTCTACCTGTGGATTAAGTCTGGCGATGGGCAGCATGAGTGTGGCTGCCGGTTTTGTGCCAAAGTGTGTCTGTGTGACTTCCAGTCACTTTGCCAGTGCAGAGAAAGAATTCCGTTTCCCATTAGCTTATGGTACGCAACGACCAAAATCAGCAACCTGGACGGTAACCGGCAGCGCTGCCTTTGTGTTATCGGAGCAGCCGGGAAAACAGGTGCAGGCGGTCATTGAAGGTGTTACGCTGGGAAAGATTGTAGACTATGGCGTAAAGGATTCTATGAATATGGGTGCCTGTATGGCACCGGCAGCAGCTGATACCATCAGGCAGCATCTGGAGGATTTCGGAAGGACGCCGGAAGATTATGATAAGATTATTACAGGTGATTTGGGAAAAGTAGGGCAGCAGCTTCTCTTTGATTTACTGCAGGAAGCCCAGATTGATATTACGAAACAACACATGGACTGCGGTATCGAAATCTATGACAGCGGGAAGCAGAACACCGATGCCGGTGGCTCAGGCTGTGGCTGCAGTGCAGTGGTACTGTCGGCTTATATTTTAAAGAAGATAGAAGAAGGTGTCTGGAAACGAGTGCTTTTTGTGCCAACCGGAGCGTTGTTGAGTAAGACCAGTTTTAACGAGGGACAGAGCATTCCGGGGATTGCCCACGGGGTAGTGCTGGAACATTATGAAGAGCCGTAGAATGGTTTGGACAGAAAAGGCTTCATGATTGAGTTATTAGAATGGGTATGCTATAATTTTTTATATTTACAGCTTTAGGCTGTTAATAGAAGTATCGGCTGTTGACAGGGCGGCTGATGTGACACGGAAGAAAGAGAGAAACGGAAATCTATGAGCAAGAAAAGACAAAAAGAAGGTGCTTCCAAAAAGCTGGTGGCTTTTCTCGTAGCAGTATGTCTGCTTATGGGAAATTTACTGACTGCCTGCTCCGGGGAGAACACTAAGGAAACGACAGGCAGCACGGAAATCGAATCTGCAGATAAGACAGACTCTGTAGATGGGACAGAAGCTGCGGGCGAAACCGAAACCACAGAGGAAACAGGGCAGGCAGCAGTTGGTGATAAGTGGATCAACTCCGATATTTTGGGAGTGGTAACAGAAAGTACCGAAGTCAGCGAAAAGGATGATTTTGCATCGGCAGTGAATAAAGAGTGGCTTGCGCAGGCGCGTATTCCGGATGGTTACAGCGCCTATGGTGCCTTTGCGGAGTGTGAGGATTTGCTGATGGAGAGGAAGATGGATTTGATTGGAAATTCATCGATTCAGAGCCATAATGAAGAACTGGTAACCCGGTTTTATCAGCTGGCTACAGACTGGGAAGGCAGGAATAACACCGGTGTAGAAGCGGCGAAGCCATATATAGATGCCATTCAGAAAATCCAAACGATGGAGGAACTGACGGAATATCTATGCGATACGGATAACAACTTACAGCAGGATATCTTTGGAAGTATTTATATGGGTACGTTATCCCAGGATTCTTCCCAATATGTGGTCGGGATTGACGAGATGACGTATCTGTATCCTTATCCGGAGGATTATCAGGAATTATCGGCTTATGGTGCCATGTTGGATACATCCAACCGGGCGATAGCTGTTTATGTGCTTGGAAAATTTGGATGGACAGAGGAAGAAGCGGAAGCAGCCTATGAGTCCTGTATTGATTTTGAAGGTGCCGTGACACAGTATGCTTACACGGAAGAAGAGGCTAGTTCCCCAGAGTTGGTTCAGATGACTCGTAATGAATGCAGCTGGGACGAGTTAGAGAAACAGCAGGGGGATTTCCCGATGACGCAGATTCTGGAATCCATGGGATATGATGGATCTGATGTTTACAATATAGCAGACCTGGAACTGTTCCAGCACATTGGCGATTTCTATAAGGAAGAAAATCTGGAGCAGATTAAAGATTATCTGCTTGTGCATACGGCGATTTTGCTGGGAGAGTGGATGGATCAGGATACATACGAGTATTGCCGCGATACAATGAATCAGGTATATGGAATCAAAGGGACGCGTTCCGATGAGGAGTACGGCTACGCATGTGTGACGAAATATCTTCCGTATGTCATCGATTATCTCTATCTGGATGAGTGGTGCACCAGGCAGATGCAGGAGGATGCTTTGCAGATGGTGGAGGATTTTAAAACAACCCTTGCACAGATACTGGCAGAAGAGGACTGGCTTTCCGATGAGACGAGGGAAAAGGCGATTGAAAAGCTGGAAGCGGTAGAAGCCAGGGCGGTTTATCCGGAAAAAAGATATGATTACAGTGGACTGGATTTAAGTGATTGTGATACTTACATTGATGCCATTATCCGGATTGGCGAGTTTGATGAGGAACGGGAAAAAGAGAAAATCAATGGTCAGGTGGATGAAAGATACTGGGCAATGGAATCCAGTGTTTGTAATGCATACTATGACCAGAGCCAGAATGCGGTAGTGATTCTGGCAGGTATTATGCTGCCACCGCTTTACAGCGAAGACATGAGTTATGAAGAAAAAATGGGATGTCTTGGGGAAACCATCGGACATGAACTAAGCCATGCATTTGATACAGCCGGTGCACAGTATGACAAGGATGGAAACCTGGTGTCATGGTGGACAGAGCAGGACTATCAGGCATTTCAGGAGCGGGCGAAGAAGGTCGTACAGTATATGGACCAGATTATACCGGATAATGGTTCCGGGGTTGCGGTCAATGGAAGCCGTGTCCAGCAGGAAATGATTGCAGATTTGGGAGGAACGAAGGCAGCACTTCGGATTGCCGACCAGATGGATGGGTTTGATTATGATGCGTTTTTCAGAATGCACGCGCTTCAATGGCGTGGGATAATGTCGGCGGAAGTGCAGCAGAGCATGATGGCAACGGATGGACATCCGCTTAATTATTTGCGGACAAATGCAGTGCTGCAGCAGTTTGAGGAGTTTTATACCACATACGATGTACAGCCGGGAGATGGTATGTACCTGGCACCGGAATTACGGCTTGAAGTATGGTAATTACCATTGCCTGCCTGAAAGGAAACGCACGATAAAAGACGAACAGAAGCAGGAAATAACAGAGTCAAGGAATAACAGAGCTAGAAAGCTGGTAAAAAATGAGGGAAATGGAATTTAAGATGGAACGCCCCGGACTGTTGAAGAAGGGGGATAAAATTACCGTAACGGAAGGTGTTCTTCCCAGTAATTATTACTATACGATAGACCCCTCGCTGGCAATGTCCGGCAACTACCCTTTCCGGGAAAGAATGTTAGAGCGGGAAGGCGTGGTAACGGAAGTCCTGGAGAATGCCAGAGGATTCTATGTAAAGGCAAGATTTGGTGAATAATTTCACTATCAAATAAGAACAGACAGAGGAGGACAACATTATGTTAAAAAAAGTAGCAACAAGTAAAGCACCGGCAGCAATCGGACCTTATTCCCAGGGTATTATCGCAGGAGATATGCTGTTTGCATCCGGACAGATTCCGATTAACCCGGCAACCGGCGAAATCACAGGAAAAGACATTACGGAGCAGGCAACCCAGGCAATCGAGAATGTAGGTGCGATTCTGGCAGAGGCGGGATGCGACTATACCAAAGTAGTAAAGACCACCTGTTTCTTAGCAGAGATGGCAGACTTTGCAGCTTTTAACGCTGTTTATGAGAAGTATTTTACCGAGAAGCCTGCAAGAAGCTGTGTCGCAGTGAAGCAGTTACCGAAGGACGTTCTGTGTGAAGTAGAAGTCATTGCGTATCTGAAATAGAAAGGATACCTGGAAGCGATGAAAAAGGGACAGACAACGAATGTGGTTCTGATTGGAATGCCGGGAGCCGGAAAAAGTACCGTAGGTGTGGTGCTGGCAAAGAAGCTGGGCTATGCCTTTCTGGATTCAGATTTGGTTATCCAGAGCAGGGAAGGAAAGCTTTTGCATGAGATTATTTCTGAGAAAGGTGTGGAAGGTTTCTGGCAGATTGAAGAAGAAGCCAACTGCTCCATTGACACCATCAGAACCGTGATTGCCACAGGCGGCAGTGTCATCTATGGTGCCAGAGCCATGGAACATTTTCAGAAGACTGCAGCCATCGTCTATCTGAAATTATCTTTGGAGGCGATTGCAGAACGACTGGGAGATTTGAATGAGCGGGGTGTTACTCTGAAAGAAGGGCAGGATCTGAAAGGACTCTACGAAGAACGAATCCCCCTGTATGAAAAGTATGCAGACATTACCATAGACTGTGAAGGCTTATCCATTCGCGAAATAGTGGCAGAAATTGTAAAGAGAATTGCATAATATCAGAAAAGGTGCAGAAAATAACAGAAAGAATCATCCGAAGGGATGAGGCTTTCTGTTTTTTTATTAAAGAAGACAAGGAGAAGGAAAATGGATTATTTTAATGCGTTCTGGGTGGGGGGAATGATTTGTGTCCTGGTGCAGATTCTGATGGAAAAGACGAAGATGCTGCCGGGGCGGATTATGGTTTTGTTAGTCTGTCTGGGGGCACTCATCAGCTTTGTTGGCTGGTATGAGCCTTTTATGGAATATGCCGGAGCCGGAGCAAGTGTGCCGTTGTTAGGATATGGCAACATTTTGATGAAAGGGGTAAAGGAAGCGGTGTCACAGAATGGTTTTATTGGACTGTTCCAGGGCGGTTTCAAGACAGGTGCCGTAGGATGCTGCGCGGCACTGGTCTTTGGTTACCTTGCAAGTCTGGTGTTTAAACCAAAACCGAAAAAATAAAGGAAAAAAGTTGAAGACAATGAAACGGTTCTGTCGTTATAATGATTAGAGTTGCTAAGGAAAGGAGGCAGATAGTTATCAATGTGGTAAATGGAATGAACCGGGAAGAACAATTGGCGGCACTGATTGATTCTTACCAGAATCTTATTTTTTCTATTTGTTATAAGATGACATCCGACTATTTCGCCTCCGAGGATTTGGCGCAGGAAACGTTCCTGTCTGCGTACAAGCATTTAGGCAGCTTTGATGGCAGATATGAAAAGGCGTGGCTTTGCACCATAGCTGCCAACAAGTGCCGGGATTATCTGCAAAGTGCAGGCAGGCGAAGCATTCCTATGGAGGAGATTGAGATGGGGGAGCAGGGCGATTCCAGACAGACTCCGGAGCATTTGTGTCTGGAAGAGGAAGTCCGACAGACGTTACTTGCACGATGTAAGGCATTGAAGCCACCCTATGATGAAATTGCCAGACTGTATTATTACGAAGAACTGGATGCCAGTGAGATTGCACAGAAAAAGGCTATGAAGGTTAAGACGGTGCAGACGCAAATCTACCGTGCCAGGGCAATGTTGCGCAAGGTATATGGAAAGGAGAGGGCGTATGATACATAGTTTTGAAGAAAAAGAACAAAGCAGCATAGAGCAGACGGACTTCTCTGTTCCTATGAGTGATGAACAGATTGCACGGCTCATTGCAGAAGTGGAAGGGAAAGAGATGCTGCCTGCCCCGGTACATCTGAAAGAAAATGTGCTTGGCAGGGTCAGAAGACTGAAGCGGGTAGAACGGGAAAAGAAGCTGTTTTCCTATCGTGCCCAGGTACTGGTAACCGTTGCAGCAGCCCTTACCGTCCTGCTTCTGATACCATCCGGAAAACAACAATCTGTTGTACAAGGGAAAACGTTAGAACAGATGGCACAGATAAGACAAGAGAACCGGGAAAATGACTGGCAGAAGTACCAGAAACAGGAAGAGTGGAAGTGGGAAAACAAAGAGAAGTATACGATTGAAAATATGATTGCAGCTTTATTAGAAAAGGGAGGACTAAGTGATGAAAAGTAAGAAAAGTAAATTTTGGTTAGGAGTATGGTCTCTCATACCGGGGGCAGGAGAAATGTATTTAGGGTTTATGAAAATGGGTGTAAGCCTGATGCTGGCGTTTGGGGTAACCATTGCATTGATAAATATGATGGGATTGGATGCACTGGCGATTCTGCCGGTAACGATATATATTTACAGCTTTTTTCATGCCAACAACTTAGGCAGGGTAGATGACCAGACCTTTCAGAATATTGAGGATGTCTATTTGTTTGGCTTAGAGGGAATTTCCGATATTCGGATAAAAGTAACCGGAAAATACAGAAAAGCAGCAGCGGTTGTACTAATTTTTATTGGTGTGATAATGATATGGAACACTATTTTTACGCTGCTGTGTGATGTTTTTGGATGGGATAATGCATATTTGAGTCAGGTTTACTATTTTGTGAGAGATGAGGTTCCGAGAATTCTTATCGGTATCGCTGTTATCTGGGGAGGTATTGTTATGCTGCGGGGCAAAAAGGCAGAAGAACCTGCCGTAGAGGCCACGATAGATGAGGATGCGAAGAATGTTTATGAAGCCTATATCAGAGTTACCGAAGAAGGGGAAGAGGGAAAAGAAAATGGAGCAGAAGAAAATAAGAACGCGTAGGGTAGGTACAGTTACCCTGGGGATTACCATGGTCTGCTTTGGCGTACTGTTCTTACTACATATATTCGTCCCCATGTTACCCTATTCGGTTATCTTTCGTTGCTGGCCGGTAGTCTTCATTGTACTGGGGCTGGAGATTCTTATAGAGCATAGAAGATGCGGGAAAGAGGAAGAGAGGTATGTCTATGACTTTGCGGCTATTCTTATGCTTCTTGGGATGATGATATTTGCCATGGTAATGGCGGCTGTTGATTTTGGACTGAATCATGGTGTAATATGGTAATGTTACAGAAAATGAATATCGGAAAGAAAGAGACAGCTTATGATTGCATTAAAGATAACCAACGTGAAAATGTTTATGGGAAAGTTACTGGCATCCGACAACTTTGACGTATTTATGCTGGAAGAGGCAATGATTTCTACCTATAATACTTTTTCCATTGATGGGCACCAGAACCGGGATTTTTATACCACAGAGGAATGGGAGAATAAGGAAATACGTCCCTATGATTTTTCCATGTGGAAGACCATCCGGCCTATCTGCTTTGATTTGATAAAGGGAACCCATACCCCCACTGCTTTCCGGTTCGTGCTGCATTTACTGCCAGAGCATGTGGCAGCCATCCTGCAAAAAGGGGATACGTCGGTTACTGCAGACCAGGTTAAGGCATTTGTCCTGAATATCAAATATGACGGCTCCACGCTGACGCTGGTTACCGGGACGGCTTTTCATTCCTTTTTGATGGATAAAACACCGGATCAGTTATGGGACGTGGCTATCAGGCAGTTCCTTTCCAAGAAAGAAATCGGCTATGAAGAACTGTAAGAAATAGCAGGCATATCGCAGAAATGTAGAAATACTATTTACAAGGCAAAGTAATATGTGCTATCATAAGTGGTAATGAAAACTACATTGAATAGTTGCGGAGGCCCTATGAGCTATAAAATTGTTGTAGACAGTTGTTGTGAACTGCCGGAAGAATATAAGAAAGATGCCAGATTCCAGATTATTCCACTGGGACTGGAGGTAGGAGAATATCAGGTTCTGGATGATGAGAATTTCAATCAGAAGGAGTTTTTGCAGAAGGTAGCAGCATATCCGCATTGTCCGAAATCAAGCTGTCCTTCTCCGGAACGGTACCGGGAAGCCTATCACTGTGATGCGGAGGAAATCTATGTGATTACCTTATCCTCCCATCTGAGCGGAAGCTATAACAGTGCAGAGCTGGGCAGGAAGCTGTATGAGGAAAAATATGGGGAAAAGCAAATCCATATCATAGATTCGGAATCTGCAAGCTGTGGTGAGACACAGATTGCCATGCAGATTATGGCAGACAAGGAGATGGGTCTTTCTTTTGCGGAAACCTGTGAGAGAGCGGAGAATTTTAAAATCCGGATGAAGACGTATTTTGTACTGGATAATCTGGAAACCCTTCGGAAGAATGGAAGACTGACCGGCGTGAAGGCACTGGTTGCCTCTACCTTAAACATTAAGCCGGTTATGGTTGGAAAACGAGGTGTTATCGAGCAGAAAGGGCAGGCAATCGGTATTAATAAAGCCCTTGCCAGGATGGCAGACCATCTTGTGGCAGACGTGGATAATCCGCAGGAAAGAACGCTGATGATTACCCATTGCAATTGTCCGGAGCGGGCAGAGTATATGAGAAACCTGATGGAAAAGCGGGCTTCTTACCGCAGTATCCTCATTATGGATACCGCAGGTATCAGCAGCATGTATGCCAATGATGGTGGCATAATTGTTACGTTGTAGGATGAAGAATATAGAAAAAACAGGCGGCTGCCCGTATCGGTTATTGCTGATACAGGGCAACCGCTTTTTTGATAAGAGAAATCTGCAAGGGTGACATAGTGAAATGTTTTCCATCTGTCATCGACAATTTTAGAAGGGAAACCTTTTTAATAAACATGACATTAACAAATACCTGTTCTGAAATCGGGAAAAAGTGCATAAATGGGGAAAGCTGACTGTAGAAGTTCCCCATGGTGCTCAGCAAATCCATCTGCCTGTCTTCTGTCAGCACCACATGGGCGAAATTGCCATCCTTTTGCACATACATGATTTCATCTTCGTGGACGTAGAGGGTTTCGTGGTCTCCACGAAGTTCTATCGTCTGTACGGTATTTGCCTTGACCTCCAGGGCATAATTTAACATATCTTCTAATCTGGCAACCAGAATGGGTTTATCCAGAAAGAGAATCTGGTTTCGTAACTGCCTGCGGAGAATATCGTGATTGGAGCTCTCCACCACATCTTCTGGCTTGTCAGCACAGGCTGTCTCAATAATGGCACGATAATCGATGGAAGAGATACATAGAACAATAGGGGCAGTAACACCTGCATCAATTAATTCCCTGGCGAGCTGGAAACCATTTACCGGACCATCTGTCATATCAATGAAAAACACGTCATAGAGCATAGGAGAACGCATAATAGCATTCTTATTCCCGTAGGAATCAATATAGAACACTCCGGTGGTACTGGCGTGTCTGTCGGAAGCACGCTGTAAGAGGCGTTCCATCTGTTTTCGGTCAGCAACGTTGTCATCACAAACTGCGATATGCATAGAAACCCCTCCTTTTTCCTTTATAACATTACCAGAAACTCGATAGGGGAGAAGATAAGGGCAACCACCAGAAGTATCTGCACAATTAGAATAGCAGGCATGCCATAGAGAAAATACCAGTGCCTTGTCTTATGATGGAAAAGATGCATGCCCAGAATGGAGCCGATACTGCCACCGATGATGGCAAGGACAAAAAGGGTAGACTCCGGGATACGCCAGGCACGTTTCTGTGCCCTTCTCTTATCCATACCCATAACGATAAAACTGATAATATTAACAGCAATTATATATATAACGATTAACTGAAATGCATTCATGAACTAACCTGACTTTCCATATTGCAAAATGATTTATGCGAAATAGATGTATATCTAGGAGTATCATACCATAGGAAAAAATATT
>ERZ1026850.1567-NODE-1567-length-11610-cov-11.905236_pt1 | contig 11610 bp, 10 predicted proteins | sample MGYA00380155_ERZ1026850 | MGnify/ENA primary metagenome ERZ1026850 (study PRJEB33269, sample SAMEA4719791) | human gut metagenome | biome: human-associated habitat; feature: organic feature; material: feces | place: Cameroon | collected 2013-10 ... | reverse complement strand
TCGAAAAAACAGTTGACATTTGTTTGTGGGCGCGGTATAATACTAATCGTCGCTGAGAGATGCGACAGGAAATGCTTCGGTATTTCTCCCTCAAGTTGCTCAGACAACTCATACATGCGACTGTGGCGGAATAGGCAGACGCGCACGTTTGAGGGGCGTGTGGGCAACCGTGCCGGTTCAAGTCCGGCCAGTCGCACCAATTTGCAGATGTGGCGGAATGGCAGACGCGCTAGCTTCAGGTGCTAGTGTTCGCAAGGACGTGAGGGTTCAAGTCCCTCCATCTGCACCAAACACGATTGAGTCTCGGTCGTGCAACAAAAGAAGAGACGCCATGCAGATGTGGCGGAATGGCAGACGCGCTAGCTTCAGGTGCTAGTGTTCGCAAGGACGTGAGGGTTCAAGTCCCTCCATCTGCACCAAAGACCTTAACGAAAGTTAAGGTCTTTTTGCTATATTCGGATATTTGCACGATAGGAGGGGTAACATGATTGCCATTCGAGGAGCGCACAACACGGCAAAATGCTTTTGCAAGACCTTGGAGCCGCAGGCGCGGCAGCAAATTCAAATGGTTTGCGATCAGGAAGCGTTCGCCGATGCGAAAATTCGCATTATGCCGGACGCGCACGCGGGCAAAGGCTGTACCATCGGCACGACGATGACACTGACGGATAAAGTGGTGCCGGGCATGGTCGGCGTAGATATCGGCTGCGGCATGGAAACCGTTGTGCTCAGGGAAAAAAGCATAGACTTTGACGCGCTGGATTGCGTCATCCGCGCACACATTCCGTCCGGTCGCGCCGTGCGCACGGCTGCGCATCCGCTGGCGAAGCAAATCAATCTGCAAGACTTGCGCTGTGCCGGACAAATTGACGGCGAGCGCGCTCTGCACAGCATCGGTACGCTGGGCGGCGGCAATCATTTTATTGAAATCGACCGCGACGAAGATGGCACGTTGTATCTCGTGGTGCACTCGGGAAGCCGCCATCTCGGCGTAGAGACCGCGAATTTTTACCAGAAAGCCGGCTGGAAGGCGCTGCAGCACGGATACCGCCCGCATGTGCAGGAGGCGATGCGGCAGCTCAAGGCGCAGGGGCGCGAGGGGGATATTGCGCAGGTCACAGCGAAAATCAAGCGGGACTATGCGCCGGATGTTCCGCAGGAACTGGCGTATGTCACGGGAGATCTGTTTGCGGATTATATCCATGATATGAAGCTGGTACAGCAGTTTGCGGTTTGTAATCGGCAGGCAATGGTGCAGACGATTTTGCAGCAGATGCATTTGACCTGCACAGATACGTTTTCGACCATTCACAACTATATTGATACCGATGCGATGATTCTGCGCAAGGGCAGTGTGTCCGCAAAACGGGGCGAAACGCTGCTCATTCCGATCAATATGCGGGACGGCAGCTTGATTTGTGTCGGGAAGGGAAACGAGGACTGGAATCAATCGGCACCGCACGGTGCAGGCCGTCTGATGAGCCGCGCGGATGCGAAAAAGACCCTGACGCTGGAACAGTTTCAGCAGTCTATGCGCGGCATTTATACAACCTGCGTCCAGCGTGATACATTGGATGAATCACCGATGGCGTATAAAAGCATGGATGAAATTGTGGAGCAGATTGCACCGACAGCGGAAATTGTTCGGCACATTCGTCCGGTGTACAATTATAAAGCGGCAGAATAATGAATGTTTTGTGAATCTCGACACGGAACGCTTTACAGTGCGGTGTATCCTGTGATATGCTACATATATTCATATAAATAGGAGATGAGATGACGATGGAGCCGGAAATAAAAAAGAACTATCAGGTCAAGCTGGTAGAAGAAGACACGAAGCCGGTTGAGCCGGAGCGATTGGAAGAAGATCCGTTGGAAAATCTTCCGGACCTTTCGAGCAGGACAGGCGGGCTGCCGATTGTCACATTTGTCCTGATTTGTCTGTCTGCGGGTATTATCATGCTGATTGCGCGTGTTCTGACGGCGGAGTCCGTGGCAATAGCAGCGGGATGTATTGCCTTTGTGCTCATTGCGCTGTTTGGCATTGTGACTCTGATTCGCGGCATGTTTCAAAAGCTGCACGCGCAAAAGGAGCAGAGCAGCGCGTATCTGCTCAGTGCCGTCGTCATGACGATTGGCATTTTGGCGGGATTGATTATCGGCGTAGTGAGCGGGTTTTGATTTTACAAAACCGTCATAATTGCAGCAAATGAAACGGGAGAAGTTTTGGCATACTAAGGACAACAGCGCACGCGCTGTTTGGTTCCGTCCCTACCTTTTTCATGTTTTGATACAGGAACCCCGAGCGGAAACGTTCGGGGTTCTTTTGTATGCATGCGCCGCATATGCTGCTGTATATGACGCATCCTGTCAGAAAAACTTGTCATTGTTTCTGAGATGCCGTATAATAGAACCAATTCAATGATAGGAAAAGGAGGAGATGTGTATGTATTGCATCCGATGCGGAAAACAGCTGGCAGACGGAACCAAGTACTGTATTTATTGCGGTGCACCGACTGCGGCGCCGAAAAAAGACGAACATGTTTCGACGGAGGATGATTTTACCATCGCCGTTCCAAAGGGGTATGTACAGAGCGACGCAAGCGGTATGGATGCAACACAGCACATTTCGTTTGGAAAGGATTTTGTTCCGGATCCGGCAGAAGAGTACATGCCAGAGGGATTGCAGGATGAAATCAGTCAGGTGATTGACGAGGAATTGGGAGAGCGGGAACAGGCGGAGCACGAGTACACCCGCGCCGTCTCGCGAGAGGATCTTGCGCGTGCGATGGAACAGCACACAGAACAGGCACAACCGGATGAGGATTCGGAGCTGCAGCAGTATGTGCAGGACGTCATGACCAGTGAACATACACGACCGGCGGAGCAGGAGAACGCAGCACCGGAACAGCCGGAGGCAGAGGACGAGACGCAGGTATTTGCGGCGGATATTCAGGAAATACTGGCGCAGCGGGAACAGGCATCAAAACAGGAACTGACGGCACAGCCGCAAGAAGATAAGCAGGATACCGGCGAGCTGCTGAAACAATATGTGCAGGAAGTTATGGCGGAGAGCGGCCGCGAGGTGCCGCCGGAAGCGGATGAAATCGAAGATGAAGGGTATACCCGCGCGATTGCCCGCGAGGACATTCATCAGGCGATGCATACCTATGCGCAGCAGCCGACGCGTGTCATCTCGAAGGAAGAAATACAGGAGGCAAAGCAGGCTGTACCGGAACCGGATGAAACAGAACAGACAAGCCAGCCTGTCCGAGAACCGGATGAAACAGAGCAGACAGGTCAGCCTGTTCCGGGGGCGGAGGACGCACAGCCGATAGAGAGCGAAGCGTACACGCAGGTTTTGGCGAAGGAAGACATCAAACAGGCGATTGAACAGCAGCAGCACAAAGTGGACGAGTCGGTCTTTGAGGATGCTGTGGAACAACCGCCGATAGAAGTGGAAAGCATTCCGGATATTCCGATTCCGACGGATTTTGTCGCAACGGAGCAGGTAGAGCAGCCGCCGATGGAGAAGCCGCCGAGACGCAACCGCATCAAGCGGGAGGCGGATTTGGAAGGTGACAATGACGGTCCGGAGCAGCTGATCAGCGGCCGCGGCATTGCGGCGGTTGTCGTGATTGTTATTTTGCTGTTTGCGTTGGCGGTAGGCGCCTGCGTGATGGCGCTGAACAGCGGCGGTGCGGCGGATGCCGGCTCCGGCAGCGGCGATGTGGGATTTTCCTATGGACAGTCGGACAGTGCGGCAAAGGGCTGATGACGGAATAAAAATCCATATTTGTGCACGAAAGTCGACTATGTGTGCAATAAAATGCGGAAAAGACGGGAATATGCACAAAAACTTTAACGACTGCTCGTTTGCATCCGTTGACAATGCTGAATGAGTATCTTATAATAGAATAAAATAGTATGATGCAATGCCTGCGAGATATGCGCAGCTGTATGGAGGGAAGAACAAAGGCGGGAACTGCTTGTTTCACCCGAATGGAGGGAATCTATTATGAAGAATATATTGTTTGCAGCATCGGAGTGCGTGCCGTTTGTCAAGACGGGCGGCTTGGCGGATGTTGTCGGAGCGCTTCCGAAATCCTTGGATAAAGACAAATACGATGTGCGCGTAGTCATTCCAGATTACACCAGCATTCCGCAGAAGTATCGCAGTAGATTCTCCTATCTCGACAGCTTCTATATGGATTTGGGAGAACTGGGAAATTTCTACGTCGGCATCATGACCTGTGAGTTTGACGGCATTCGCTATTATTACATCGACAATGAACATTTCTTCCAGGGAGAGCGGCTGTACAGCGATATTCTGTGGGATATTCAGAAATTCAGCTTTTTCTCCAAGGCCGTGCTGTCTATGCTGCCGGTCATCGGATTCCGTCCGGACATTATCCACTGCCACGACTGGCAGACGGCGCTGATTCCGGTATTCCTGCATGAAATGTTCCAGAATAACCCGTTCTTCCGCGGTATCCGCACGATTATGACCGTGCACAATCTGAAATTCCAAGGCGTTTGGGATATTCAGACCATGCGGCGCTTCACCGGCCTGCCGGGACATGTATTTACACTGGGACGCATGGAGTTCCATCGGGACGCAAACATGCTCAAAGGCGGCTTGGTATACGCAGACCGCATTACCACGGTCAGCAATACCTATGCGAATGAGATTCGCATGCCGTATTATGGCGAAGGTCTGGACGGTCTGCTCAATGCCCGCTCGGATTCGCTGTGGGGCATTGTAAACGGCATTGATTATGATTTGTACAACCCTGCAACCGACAAAATGATTGCGGAGAACTACGACGAAACCACCTTTGAGGAGGGCAAAAAGGCATGTAAATTGGCGATTCAGCGCGAGCTGGGCATGCCGGAAGATCCGGATGTCATGATGATTGCCATGATTACCCGCCTGACCGACCAGAAGGGCTTGGATCTTGTCGAATGGGTCATGGAACGGTTGCTGACCTCCCGCGTACAGCTGGTAATCATCGGCACGGGCGATCCGCGCTATGAAAATCTGTTCCGCTACTATGAGTGGACGAGAAAGGGACAGGTATCCGCGAACATTCTGTTCAATGAAACGCGCGCACACCGCGTGTATGCGGCAGCGGATGCGATGCTGATGCCGTCGCGGTTTGAGCCGTGCGGTCTGACCCAGCTCATTTCTCTGCGTTACGGCACGGTTCCGATTGTGCGGGAAACCGGCGGTCTGCGCGACACAGTACAGCCGTACAATCGGTTTGAACAGACAGGCACCGGCTTCTCGTTTGCAAACTACAATGCGGATGAGATGCTCAATACCATTTTCTATGCGGAACAGGTATTCTATGATGAGCCGGATGCTTGGAAGGCGATGGTAGAGCGCGGTATGACAAAGGATTACTCGTGGACGGCATCCGCGAAAATCTACGAAGAATTGTACGATTCTCTGCTGTAAAATAAGAAATTGTTTGGGTGACTGCGGCAAAATTGCCGCAGTCACTTTTTTGTGCATGGATTGCGGGAAAACGGTGCATACTAACGCAGAGAAACGGAGGGATTGGTATGCAGCCGACACCGGAACAGTACAATCAAATGATACAGCGCAGCTGCGAAAAATCACCGCTTGGAAAGAATGCGCTGTGGGCGTTTGCCGTCGGCGGCGGCATCTGCGCGTTGGGACAGGGCATTTTTGTTTTTTGGCAGATGGCGGGACTGGATGAAAGCGACGCAGGCACAGCTGTGTCTGTCACGCTCATTGCGCTGTCTGCGCTGCTTACCGGACTGCATGTGTATGAAAAGCTCGCCAAACATGCGGGAGCGGGAACCTTGGTGCCGATTACCGGATTCAGCAATTCTGTCGCGGCACCGGCGCTGGAATTTAAAAGTGAGGGCTTGGTGCTCGGCACGGCGGCGAAAATGTTTACAATTGCCGGACCGGTGCTCGTGTACGGCATCAGTGCGTCTATCGTGTATGGCATTGTGCTGGCAATATGCGGCGGTGCGTGAGGAGGTCATCATGATAGGAAAACGAATGGGCGTGAGCACGATTGCCTTTGAACAGCCGCCGATGCTGTCCGCGTGGGCGGCTGTCGGCGGAAAAAAGGAGCAGGAAGGGCCGCTCGGCGCACAGTTCGACCAACTGTTTCCGGATACCCTGTGCGGAGAAGCGACATGGGAGAAGGCAGAAATGCATATGCAACAGGCTGCTGTGCGGTTGGCGGCGAACAAATGCGGTCTGCCGGTTTCGGCGCTGGATTTGATGATTGCGGGCGATTTGCTCGGTCAGTGTGTTGCGTCCAGCTATGCGGCGCGCGGCACACAGGTGCCGTATCTCGGCGTGTATGGTGCGTGCTCCACAATGATAGAAGGGCTGCTGCTGGCGGGCTGTATGATTGACGGCGGCTATGCCCAGCGCGTGTGTGCGGCGGCATCCTCGCATTTCTGTACGGCAGAGCGACAGTACCGCTTTCCGCTCGCCTATGGCGGACAGCGCACGCCGACCGCTCAGTGGACGGCAACGGCGGCGGGCGCCTGCATGGTAAGCCATGCAGACGTACAGGCATCCGTGCGCCTGACACATGCCTGCTTTGGGAAAATTTGCGATTTGGGGGTGACCGATGCCAATAATATGGGTGCGGCCATGGCACCGGCGGCATATGACACCATTCGCACACTGCTCAGCGATACGGGAACACATCCGGGGGATTATGATGTCATTTATACCGGCGATTTGGGGCGCGTCGGTTCGCGGCTGCTGTGCACGATGGCGCAGGACGACAGCATTGTGCTGGCGGACAAGCATCAGGACTGCGGGATTTTGCTGTTCTCGGAAAAACAGGATGTCCATGCGGGCGGTTCGGGCTGCGGCTGTGTGGCATCCGTGCTGTGCGCGCATATATTGCCGAAATTGGCGGCGGGAGAGCTGCGGCGCGTAATTGTCGCGGCGACCGGAGCACTGATGAGCCCGACCAGTGTGCAGCAGGGAGAGAGCATTCCGGGCATTTGTCATGCTGCCGTGTTGGAACACGTGGGAAAGGGTGAGTCCTAATTGCAATATTTCTATGCGTTTATAACAGGAGGGACTATCTGCGCGCTGAGCCAGATTTTGATTGATAAAACCCGATTGACACCGGCGCGTATTTTGACTTCCTATGTGGTGCTTGGCGTGATACTGACGGCGATAGGGGTCTATGAGCCGTTCAAGCAGTGGGCAGGTGCGGGCGCGACTGTGCCTCTGCTGGGATTTGGCTGCACGTTGGCGGAAGGTGTCAGACAGGCGGTGGCGCAGCAGGGCTTGCTCGGTGCATTTACCGGCGGTGTTCGAGCGGCGGCAGGGGGCATTTCTGCTGCCGTGTTTTTCGGTCTGTGCACCGCAATTTTGTTTCAGCCGACGGATAAAAGCTGACAGCAGAATTGGAATATTGTAAAAATTACAAGTTGATTTTTGTGCATACTGGATAAAAGAAAGAAAAAATAACCGCAAAAACGGACAAAGAATAACCAAATGCAAGACCTTACACAAAGGAGCATATGACAAAAGCGGTGAATAAAATGGCAATTTCGATAAAAAGTATGCGAAAAATATAACAATCTTACCAAAAATAACAAAAGCGATGAACAAAGAAACAAAAAAGCGTATGTTCACTGCCGCGTTTCTTTGGTATGATAGGTGCAACAGAAAGACAGTTCAAAAAAGTAACTGCTTTGCGAGGAGAAATCTTCTCTGCACATGCCGCGGCGGAGATTGGACACTCCTTATTCATTCAACAATGAATCTGTGACTCAACAGAAAGAGAGGAAACAAGGATGAAACTGAAGCGAACAATGGCGATTTTGATGGCAGGTGTGACATGTGCCGGCGCGCTGGCAGGTTGCGGCGGTTCCGGTTCGAAGGATACCGGTTCGGCGGCTTCCAACAGCGGTGGTCTGACGGAACTGACATTCGTTATGGCATCCCGCGATGAATTTATGTCGTCGATTGAAGAGGCGATGGTAGCGGAAGCAGAGCCGCTCGGCTACAAGATCGTATCGCAGGACGCACAGAACGACTCGTCCAAGCAGATCCAGTACATCGAAACCGCAGTAAACGGCGGCGCAGAGGCTGTTATTTGTCTGCCGGTTGACGCAGACGGCACGCAGTCTTTGATTGATGCGGTTGGCGAAAAGAACCTCGTGTTTGTAAACCGTCCGCCTACGAATTATTCCGAATTGGCAGCGGACAACGTAACCTATGTTGGTTCCAACGAGGACACCTCCGGTTACTATCAGGGCGAATATCTGGCAAACTACTTCAAGCAGAAGGGCCAGAAGGAAGTGAAGTACCTGATGATTCAGGGCACACTGGGTCAGGTTTCTACCACCAAGCGTTCGGAAGGCGTTATCAAGGCGCTGAAGGACAATGGTATCAATCCGGTAGAGGCTTCCGCTCCGGTTGTTGCGGACTATGACCGCCCGACCGCACAGGAAATGATTCAGCCGCTGCTGACTTCCGGCAAGGAATTTGACTGCATCATTGCAAACAATGACGCAATGGCACTGGGCGCAGTAGAGGCGTGCAAGGATGCCGGCGTGGAAATCAACTTCCCGATCGTTGGTATCGACTGCACGGCTGACGGCGCAAAGGCTGTTCAGGATGGCGATATGGCGATGACCGTATTCCAGAATCCGGTAGGACAGGGCAAGGGCGCAGTTATTGCTGCGGACAATATGATTAACGGCAAGAAACTGGGCACTGGTATGGAAGACCTCGGCGCACTGGACGATTCCGGCAAGGATTACAGCGATTCGATTTTCTGGATTCCGTTTGAGCCGGTAACCAAGGACAACGTAGCTGATTACATGTAATCGGTATCTTTCTCCATTTTTTAACAATCAGATAATTCAATTTTCTCTTTTCATGGTAGGCTCATTCTCTTAGAACCTGCATCTCGACTTTTGATTTTTTGACTGTTCGCTTGGGATTTTAGAACAGCCAAACCAACGCGGCATAGCAGCTGTTGTCACTCTCATTCCCCGATGAGGTTGACGGCAGCTGCTTTTTTTAAACGGAAACAGTCAAGCGCGAGACGCATGGATGATGGCAAATATGCGCAATTTTTGCGCAAGATTTCGATACAAAAAGACCGAAGCGGCTGGCTTCGGTCTTTTGCGTTTAGAAAATTTCGATGTCGTTGCTGGCGAGTACATTGCCGCTCTGCTGCTGCGTGCGGTATGTTTTCGGCGTGCAGCCGACTTTTCGTGTGAACACGTTGATAAAGCTGCTCGCGGAGCCGTAGCCGACTTCATACGCGATTTCTGCCACGGATTTTCGGCTGTGCGTCAGCAGACGCTGTGCCTTTTCTAGACGCGTATTGATGATGTACTCGGAGGGAGAATAGCCGGTCTGCTTCTTGAACAGATGCGATAAGTAGTACGGACTGAAGTTTGTCAGCTGTGATAAATCGTCCAGCGTGATTGGATCGCCGACATGCGCGAGAATATAGCGAATGGCTTCGCTGATGGGCGCGTTTTCTTCGATTGGCGGAACCGCAGACAAGGAAAGCTTGTATAAAAGTTGCGTAATCCATGTAGAAATATACAAAGGCGGCTGTACCGTGCCCTTTTCGTGCATGAGTGCAGTTTCATATAATTCCTTGCCGATTTCCATATTTTCATCCTGCCGGAATACCGGACCGCCGTTTAATTCTATTACATAGTCGACGAGCGCATGAGAATTGCCGCCGTCAAAGTGGATGTAAACGAATTCGGTTCCGTCATGGGAACGGTAGTAGTGCGGGTTGACGCAGTTGAGCAGCAGGACATCACCCTTGTGAATGGTATACGCCTTGTTGTTGTATTTGACATCCATCTCGCCGTTTCGCACGAACAAAAGCAGTGCTTCCGGATAACTCTCCCGATCCATGTAATATTGTCCGGTACAGTAGTAATGCCCGCACCAAGTCATATAAATCAGGTTCTTCCGTGCGAACTCAGACGGCTGAAACGTCGAGCAATGGGACTGCGGAAGAATGCCTGGATCAACACTTTTCATTTTTTTACACCTCTATTTCTTTCAAAGCAAATACGATGAACTCTATAGCAACCACGCGTATTTACCATTTGCACTTCTTAGATTATACTAGTTTCAGAAAGAACACAAGAAACAAAAACGACAAATAAACACAATAATATTTGTTGAAAATGACGATGGTGTTCGCTTGAGAGAAAAAGCAAACACGCAATAATCCAAACAAAAGTGTTCTGAATTTGTTGAGACCATTCAAGTTATTTTAAAACAAAGTGAGAAACAGGAAAGGAAGTAACTATTATGTACATTGGCGAGAAATTGATTGACAGACCGTTCCGTTGGGGTATCGTAGGCGGAGGCAAGACCTCTCAGGTAGGCTACAAGCATCGTCTGGGCGCGATGCGCGACAACACCTCGTTTGTTCTGACAGCTGCTGCATTCGACGTAGACGCAGAGCGCTGCAAGGAGTTTGGCCGCAACCTGTGCATGGATGAGGATCGCTGCTATCCGGATTACAAGACCATGTTTGAGGCAGAGGCAAAGCGCGAGGACGGCATCGAAGTGGTTGACGTAGCAACCCCGAACTTCCTGCATTACGAAGTAACCAAGGCTGCGCTGGAAGCTGGTCTGCACGTTATCTGTGAGAAGCCGTTGTTCTTTGAAGTAGAACAGGGCGAGGAAATCAAGAAGCTGGCTGAGGAAAAGGGCAAGATTGTCGCTGTAACCTACGGCTTCTCCGGTTTCGAACTGCTGCAGCAGATGCGTGCCATGGTAACCTCCGGCAAGCTGGGCAAGATCAACATGATCGACCTGCGCTATGCACACGGCTTTGGCTGCGATCCGGAAGGCGACGTAAAGTCTGAGGGTCAGAAGTGGCGTGTAGATCCGTCCAAGGTAGGCAAGGCGTTTGTTCTGGGCGACCTGTCCACCCATACCTATTACATGTCTCAGCTCATCTGCCCGGATCAGAAGCTGAAGCAGGTTCTGTGTGACCGTCAGGCATTTGTAGGCTCCCGTTATCCGCTGGAGGACAACGCTTACGTGCTGATGCGTTACGAAGACGGTGCTGTTGGCCGTATGTGGTGCTCCTGTGTTAACGCCGGTGACATGTCCTCCCAGCACATCCGCATCGTAGGCTCCAAGGCTTCTTTGGAGTGGAACGACATGCATCCGGACGTTGTTAAGTATCAGGTGCAGGGTCAGCCGGAGCAGCTGCTGTACCGCGGCATGGATTATCTGGATCCGATGGCACAGGAAGATGAGCGTCTGGGCGCGCTGCACTACACCGGCCTGATTGAATCCTGGTCCAACCTGTACAAGCGCTTTGCAGTTGTTATGGCTGCGAAGGATCGCGGTGATGAGGAAACCGTGAAGAACGTGATTTATCCGGATCTGGAGCACGGCATTGACGGCATCAAGTGGATTGACGCTTGCGCAGAGTCCGCAGATAAGGGCGCTGTTTGGGTAGACGTAAAGTAAGATTGACGCATTCGCTATCGGGGCAACAGCCCCGATAGCTTCTCAAAATTTGGAGGATATACACATGAAACTTTCTATTTGCACCGATGTATTCGGAAAGATTCCGCTGACTGAGATGC
>ERZ1026850.1566-NODE-1566-length-11612-cov-8.914943_pt1 | contig 11612 bp, 10 predicted proteins | sample MGYA00380155_ERZ1026850 | MGnify/ENA primary metagenome ERZ1026850 (study PRJEB33269, sample SAMEA4719791) | human gut metagenome | biome: human-associated habitat; feature: organic feature; material: feces | place: Cameroon | collected 2013-10 ... | reverse complement strand
TTTTTACGCAAAAGCCTGAAAATAGGCGCCATAGCTGGTGCGGTAAGCCTTGGAGCTGCTAGCGTTGGCTCTTCAAGCAAAGAAACTTCAAGCAATGGCGTAGTAAGCGGTAAATCAAAGAAAAAAGAAGTGCTTTATCATAAAACAAAAATATGGGAGCAATATTATAAAATCGCATACTAATAAATATAATTTAGTAAGTTATAAAGATCAAAATTTATGAAAGGATAAACATGAGCGAGAGCAAAATCGGTAGGCGTTCGTTTTTGAAGCTAGCCACGCTTGGTGCGGCTAGCTCTACTTTATTTGGTGCTAGCAACCAAACACTAAGCCAATTACCAGCAAATGCGCCAGATCCATATCCTGGGTCAAAAAAAGTGCGCACAATATGTTCAATTTGTAGTGCGGGTTGTGGCATAGAAGCTGAGGTAAAAGATGGCGTTTGGGTGCGCCAAGATATGGCTATAAATCATCCTATGTCACAAGGTAGCCATTGCTGTAAGGGCATAGATCAAATAGATCTAACCAAATCAAAACAGCGCATAAAATTTCCTATGAAAAAGGTAAATGGCAAGTGGGAGCGTCTTAGCTGGGAGCAAGCCATAAACGAAATAGGCGATAAACTCTTACAAATTAGAGCCGAAGACGGACCTGATTGCGTGGAGTTTTTAGGCTCAGCTAAATTTAGCAACGAGCAAGCCTTTTATTTTAGAAAATTTGCGGCATTTTGGGGCACTAATAATATAGACCATGTAGCCCGCATTTGACATAGCGCAACAGTCGCCGGTGTGGCGAATACTTGGGGTTATGGCGCTATGACAAATCACTTTGGTGATGTGGCTGCGAATTCAAAGGTAATTTTACTAATAGGCGCAAATTCTGCCGTGGCAAATCCAGTTGGTGCTATGAAGCATTTTTTACAAGCCAAAGATAGAAATAATGCGAAGTTAATAGTAGTAGATCCTGTTTATACAAAATCAGCAGCAAAGGCTGATTATTATGTGCGTTTGCGCCCAGGAACTGATATAGCATTTGGCTATGGCATGCTTCATTTGATCTTTAAAAATGGCTGGGAAGATAAAAATATGCTAAAAACTCGCACCTATGCCATTGAAAAAATCCGTGAAGAAGCGGCAAAATGGACGCCAGAAGAAACGCAAAATGTTACAGGCATACCAGCAGAGCAGTTAATACAAATCACTCGCATTTTTGCTACTACTAAGCCTGCTACCTTGGCTTGGGCTCTTGGCGTTACTCAGCATTCTGTTGGTAGCTCTAATACAAGGATTTATTCTATCATTCAGCTAGTCCTTGGTAATATGGGCATAAAAGGCGGTGGCTGTAATATAATCCGTGGCCACGATAATGTCCAAGGCGCAACAGATATGAATAATTTAGCAGATTCTTTGCCGGGTTATTATGGCTTGGGCGATGATGCGTGGAGGCATTATTGTAAGGGCTGGGGGCAAGACTATGATGAGTTTATCAAGCGTTTTGCAACTAGCGTAAAAGAGCCACGAGATAAATTAGGCCAAGCTGTAAAAGGGACAAATTTTAAACAATATTTTTATTACAACCAAAATCACCCAGAAGAGCGCACTTGGCGTAATGAAAAGGGTTATTCGCTTTCTAAATGGTGGCAAGGCGTGCTAAAAGAAGAAAATACCTTTTCTAGCGGTAATTTACGCGTGCTATGGGTTCAAGGCACAGGCATAACCTCTATGGCGCATTTAACCAAAATCAAACAAGCCATAGATAAGCTTGATATGCTAGTGGTTGTAGAGCCTTTTGTTAATGAAGTGGCGATTTTGAGCGAGAGAAAAGATGGAGTTTATATCTTGCCAGCTTGTACTCAGTTTGAAAGTAGCGGTTATGTAAGCGCTACTAACCGCTCAGCACAATGGCGCTCACAAGTTATTAAGCCTATATTTGAAAGCAAACAAGACCACGAAATAATGATGCTTTTTGCTAAAAAATTTGGCTTTTATGATGAATATGTCAAGGGCTTGATGATGGATATTGTAGATGGAGAGCCAAAGGTAGTAAAAGATAGTTTTATTTGGCCAGATGATGCTACAAATGAAATCGCAAGATGCACTCAAAGCATAGGCAATATGGGGCGCACAGCAGATAGATTAAAAAGACATCAGCAAAATTGGGAAAATTTTGATCCAGATACCTTAAAAGGGCGAGAAGGCACCCCAGTAGCTGGTGAATACTATGGCTTACCGTGGCCTTGCTGGAACAAAAACCACCCAGGCACGCCTATAATGTATGATATAAGCACACCTGTATGGCAAGGCGGTATGGGATTTAGAAATCGTTTTGGCTTAGAGCATAATGGCATAAGCCAGCTTGCTGATGAGAGCGTAACAATAGCTGGCTCAAAAATAAAAGGTGGCTACCCGCAAATCACCAAAAATAATATAGAAAAAGTCCTTGGCATAACCCTAAGCAAAGAAGAAAAAGAAAAAATGGGTAGCTCGTGGAGTATGGATTATAGTGGCACAATCTTAAAATACTGCGAAAAATACGGCATTAGCCCTTGTGGTAATGCAAGAGCGCGCGCTATGGTTTGGGAGTTTGTAGATCCTATACCAAAACATAGAGAGCCAATTCACAGCCCGCGAAAAGATTTAGTAGAAAAATACCCGACCTTTGGCGACCAAGAGCGAAATTTCCGTGTATCTACAAAATTTATAAGCGAACAAACAGCAAAAGATTGGAGCAAGGATTTCCCTGTGATAATTAGCTCAATGCGCCTTGTAAATCTTAGCGGTGCTGGTATGCTTGAACGCACTAGCAAATACCTAGCAAATATCACGCCTGAAATGTTTGCGCATGTAAATCCTGCCCTTGCTGGCAAATACGGCATACTTGATGGAGAATATATGTGGATTCATAGCCCACAAGGCACGAAAATTAAAGTCAAATGCATTTATTCGCATTCGGTTACGCCTGATAGAATTTGCTTGCCTTATAATTTTGCTGGTGTGATGCAAGGGGTGGATTTAAGCGCGCGCTATCCTGAGGGCACAAAACCTTACACCATAGGCGAAAGCTCAAATACAATAACAAATTACGGTTTTGACATAGTTACGCAAATTTCAGAATTTAATGCCGGACTTTGTCAATTAGAGCGTTGTAAAGATCAAAGTATGTTTAAAACGCAATTTTTTGACGAGGAGGCAAAATAATGGCAAGAATGAAATTTTATGTAGATAATAACCGCTGCATTAGTTGCTTTGCTTGCCAAGTAGCTTGTAGCTCAGCACATGAGGTGCCAGTAGGCATAAATCGCCGTAAGGTCATAACCCTAAATGATGGCATAGAAGGCAAAGAAGTATCTTCTACCATAGCTTGCCAGCATTGCACCGATGCGCCTTGTGCGCAAGTTTGCCCTGTAAAATGCTTTTATATCCGCGAAGATGGCATAGTTTTACACGATAAAAAAACTTGCATAGGCTGTGGGTATTGTTTGTATGCTTGTCCTTTTGGCGCGCCACAATTCCCAAGAGATGGTGCTTTTGGCATTAAAGGCGCGATGGATAAATGCACGATGTGTGCTGGCGGCCCTGAGCCTACAAACTCTCACGAAGAGCGCGAACTATACGGACAAAACCGCATCGCTGAGGGCAAAATCCCTATGTGCGCGGCGATTTGCTCAACTAATGCTTTATTAGTAGGCGATGCCACCGAGGTTTCAAATGTATATCGCAAGCGCGTCCTTAGCAAGGCAAACTCAGGGCGCACAAATGAATTAGGATTATAAATAATGAAAGGAATTTTGGCTCTTTTATTGTGCGCGCTTTATGCCTTTGGTGCTAGTGGCTCAAACCAGCAAAATAGCGCTATTTGGGGCGATGCCCGCATAGAAAATATAAATAAATACCAAGACGGCCTAGCACCACTTTGGGTAGAGCTTCAAGGCGGACATTATTTTGCTTATGCCTTAGTGATTTTGGTTGCTGTGGTGGTTTTTGCTTTTGTTTTGCATTATTTAATAGTTGGGCCACGCCATTATCGCCACGATGGGCAAAAAATTTACGCCTTTAATTTATTTATTCGCATAATCCACGCCCTAGCTGCTATTAGCTGGGTGATTTTAGTGCCAACTGGTGCAATTATGATGTGGGGCGAAAGTTTTGGTGGCGGTGCTTTTGTGCGCTTTTGTAAAAATGCCCATGGCTTTGCTACCATACTTTTTGCCATTAGCGTTTTGCCTATGGCAATTTACTGGTTTAAGGCAATGCTACCAGCCCTTTATGATATAAAATGGATGATGATGGTAGGCGGATATTTAAATAAAAAGCATCAAGCCATACCAGCTGGCAAGTTTAATGCCGGGCAAAAAGCTTGGTTTTTCATAGCAGTGCCTGGTGGAATTATTATGATAATAACGGGCGCGTTTATGTATTTTATGGATTTTGCCAATGGCGATGTTGCTAGCTTTTTTGGTTTAAGCCAGATTGAGCTTTTGCGAGCTAGCGCGATAATTCACAATACTCTTGGCATAGTTTGTGCCGTGTTTTTGCTAGTTCATTTATATATGGCAGCAGTTGCCGTAGCTGGGGCAATACACTCAATGATAACTGGCTACCAAGAAGAAGAAGAAATCTACACCCTTCATCACTACTGGTACCAAGAGCTAAAACGCAAGGGCATAGTCAAAAAGTCCAAATATGAAGATATTTATAAACCATTAGAGTAGGTTAAAATTTGCTTAAATTTTAATCTTTTTAGCGCGCTGGTTTAATTAGCACGCTAAATTTCAATTAAAATTTCTCTAAAACATTTAATAATTTATATAAATTTCAATTAAAATTTCTCTAAAATTTCATAATTTGTATTACGCTTAGCAGGAATTTCGCCCAAATCTTTAATAAGAGCAATCATTTCATTTTGGCTCATTGAATTACTTGCGCCAGCTGCTTTTACGACATTTTCTTCAAGCATAGTAGAGCCTAAATCATTTGCGCCAAATTTTAAAGCCAACTGCCCTATTAAGCTACCTTGCGTTACCCAGCTGCTTTGGATATTTTTTACATTATCTAAAAACAATCTAGCCACTGCTAAAAGGCGCAAATAACGATTAGAGCTTTGTTTTTTAATTTCTGGATGTTCTTTGATTAGTTTTGTGTTTTTGCTTTGAAAACTCCATAAAATAAAAGCACGAAAGCCACCAAACTCATCTTGGAGTTTTCTAATTTTTTCAAAATGCTCTACTATCTCGCGCTCATTTTCAAGCGTCCCAAACATCATAGTAGCCGTTGTTTTCATACCTATTTCGTGCGCTGCTTTATGGACATCAAGCCAAGCTTGGGATTTAATTTTTTTTGGCGCGATTATTTGACGCACTCTATCACTTAAAATTTCAGCCCCAGCACCTGGTATGCTATAAAGCCCCTTGGCTTGTAATTTTTTAAGCACATCTTTATAGCTTAATTTTGAAATTTGCGCGATATAATCTATTTCTTCGGCTGAAAAGCCGTGAATTGTGATTTGTGGATATTTTTTGGCTATATGATCTATTAAATCCTCATACCAGCTTAATTTAAGGCTTGAATGAACGCCACCTTGAAATAAAATTTGAGTCCCGCCAATAGCTAGCAATTCATCAATCTTAGCATCAATCTCATCATAGCTTAAAATATAAGCATCATCGTCTTTTACGCGCCTACAAAAAGCACAAAATTTACAATCCACCCAACAAATATTTGTGTAATTTATATTTCTATCAACTATAAAAGTGGTGATTTTTTGCGGGTGCAAGGCTAATTTACGCTCATAAGCCATACGCCCAAGCTCGCATAAATCGGCATTTTGTATTAAATCAATGGCTTCATTTACGCTCATTCTTTGCATCTTTAATCCTTAAAAGCCGTGATTTTACACCAAATTTACAAATATTTAGCGCATTTTAAAGCAATTTTTTATACAATCAGCAATTCTATCACTTAAAAAGAGCGCAAAATATGGGTAAGGTATCATCAGCTACCATTGATACAGAAAATGTTTATGAAGATCTAAAACTTGCATCCCAAGCATCGCAAGTGCCTATAAATGATGTGGATGTCGATATTTTAGCAATTCACACTAAATATATTTTAGGCGATGAAAATGCCATAAGCGTAGATGATGTAAGCATTTTTGATGATGATGAGTTTTTTAGCGACCCAAAGCTTTTAATAGAGCAAAGCTACCGCGTGCGCTATTATGATAAAACCGTAACGCCAAAAACCAAATTACCTAAAATTTCAATTTCTGTAAATAAAACCCTTACCAAACTACTAGCCAAAATAGACGCTACAAATAAAATCAAATACACCAGCGATTTTAGCGCAGAATTAGAAAATGCCATAAACCGCCAAATTTTAAAATATGGCTTTTTAATAGGCATAAGAAACGCAAGCCTAAAAAAAGAAATCAAACGCATAACAAGCGTGCTTAGGGTAAATGGCGAGCTTGGAGAGGATATAGTTTTTGAAGTAGCAAGCGGAGTTTTACCAAAATATCCAGTAGATGATGCCCTAATCTATCATTATAAGGAAAAAATTTGTAACGAAGGTGATGATCCAAACGCAAGCGTGCTAGCTGTTGTAAGCGAGGGAGAGGTGGTAATAGAATATATAAAATCTCAAACCGGTCATCCAGGACGCAATCTAAAAGGCGAATTAATCGCTGTGGGCGAGCCAAAAACCCAAAACCAAACAGAAATAAAAACCACAGATAAAATCGAAAAAATCGAAGATGAAAATAGCATAAAATACATCTCCAAGCAACAAGGCTATGTAAGCGAAGAAAATGGCGTTTATGATATTAAAGAAAAGCTTGATGTAAATGAAATAAGCCTAAAAACCACAGGTAGCATAGATGCTGGGCTTGATTCTGATGTAACAATAAATGTAGCAGAAAGCGATGTGATGAAAGATGCTATTGGCGCTGGAATGAGCATAGAAACTAGCATTTTAAATGTGCAAGGCTCAGTAGCCCAGGGCGCATCAATTACAGCAAAGCAAGTAAATATCGGCGGGCAAACACACGGCAAAAGCACAATCAAAGCCAACAACGCCACAATAAATGTTCATTTAGGATATTTAGAATGCAGCCAAACAGCCATCGCAAAAAGAGTAGAAAGTGGCACAATAATTGCCAAAGTAGCGCGCATTGAAAGCGCATTAGGCGCTACCATAATAGCAGAAGAAATCTACATCAAAGAATTAGTCGCAAATTGCAACCTAATAGCCTCAAAGCTAATCGTAATAGATCAAATTTTAGGCTCTGATAATCGCTTTGTAATAGATTTAATGCAAATCCCCGAATACGCAGCCAGCCTAGAACAATACAGCAAAGAAAAAGCAAGCCTAGGCAAAGAATTAAGCAAAATGAAGCAAATTTTAGAAAGCAAACACGCGCTAATAACCCAAAACACAAGCTCGGTAAATTTTGTAAAAAAACGCATCCAAGAGCTTGAAAATAACAACGAGCAAGTGCCAATGGGGCTAATAAATAAATTAAAAGATTACCAAAGCTTAGTTTATGAATATAACGAAAAAGCAAAACAATACAAAAACAAAAATGAACGCTACTGCGAGGTTATAGCCAAGCTTGAAGAATTACAAGATATGATTTTTGATAGTAAGATAATCAATAAAGGGCGCTGGGCTGAATTAAATGATATAAAATTTGAACTAATCGAGCCAAGGCGAACCATCACATACAGCACGCGCGAAAATGAACTAGCAAGAATGATAACCTTAAAGCATTTAGAAATAGCTGGCGAGAGCTTATATGAGCTTAAAAAATCCAACGAACTCCCACCAGAGTTTATGTAAATTTTAAATTAAGGCAAAAAATGATCAAGGCAATTGAGGGTGTAATTAGCAAAAAAGAGCCAGCTTATATTTGGCTAAAAACTACTAGCGGGGTTAGCTACGGCATAGCAGTATCTTTACAATGCTCGCCCAAACTTACTCTTGGCGCAAAATGCGAGCTTTTAATCACTCAAATAATTAAAGAAGATGCTAATTTGCTTTTTGGTTTTATAGACGCAAGCGAACAGCAAATTTTTGAAATGATGCTAAAAGTTAGTGGTATAGGCCCAGCTACTGCTATGGCAATTTGCTCTACCCTAAGCCCAGCCCAAGCCCAAAAAGCCGTGCTTAATGGCGATTTAGATGCCTTTAAAAAAGTCCCTGGAATTGGCCCCAAAACAGCCAAACTCTTACTAGCCCAGCTAAGCGACGCTAGCTTTATAAATAGCCAAAACGAAAACCCAGTGTGGCACGATGCGCTTTTAGCCCTACAAGCCCTTGGCTTTAAAAAAGAGCAAATTTTACCAGCGCTAAATGCTTGTAAGAGCGAAAATACCGTGGATTTAATCAAAGAAGCTTTAAGGATATTAAAAAAATGAAATTTGGCATTGTTTTTGGCGGAGCTAGCTGGGAGCATGAAATCAGCATAGTTTCAGCAGTGGTAATGAAAAGAGCGTTAAAAGCTGATCTTAGCTTTATATTTGTAGATGCGCAGCGCAATTTTTATGAAATTTCGCCTGAGGATATGAGAGCGAATTTTTTCTCTCTTGGCAAATATAAAAAATGCCCCAAACTCCATCTAACGCACGGAGGATTTGGAAAGCACGGGGTTTTTGGGCTAAAAAAACTTGATGTGGATTGTTATATTAACCTAATTCACGGCTGCGATGGTGAAGATGGCAAGATCGCAGGGCTTTTTAGCTTTTATGAGCTTAAATATATTGGCCCGCGCCTAGAAGCTAGCGTGCTAAGCTTTAATAAACATTTAACCAAACTCTTAGCTGCTGCTTGTGGGGTAAAAACCTTACAATACCAAACCTTGCGCCGTGGCGATGATTTAGCTTTACAAATGCCAGTAATCCTAAAACCAGCAAGACTTGGTTCAAGCATTGGCGTTAGCGTAATTTCGCAATTAAATCAATTACAATATGCGCTAGATGTGGGTTTTGAATTTGATGATTTAATTATCGCAGAGCCGTTTATTCAAGGCGTTAGAGAGTTTAATTTAGCAGGTTTTAAAGCAGATAAAGAGTTTGTTTTTTCAATGATTGAAGAGCCAAGCAAAAAGGCTTTTTTAGATTTTGAGCAAAAATATCTTAGTTTTAGTGGCGATAATGCCAAAAAAGCCGATATAAGCGATGAATTACAAAGTGCCTTAAAGCAAGCTTTTATTAAAATTTACGAAGCTGGTGGCTTTGATGGCGCGCTGATTAGGTGCGATTTTTTTAGCATTGATGAGCAAGTATTTTTAAATGAAATCAACCCAAATCCCGGCTCGCTGGCTAATTATTTATTTGATGATTTTACCAGCGCTGTTATCAAGCTAGCACAAAGCATAAAAATCGAGAAAAAAATTAAAATAGAATATAATTTTATCAGCCAAATTAGCGGGCAAAAAGGCAAAATGGCATAAAATTTAGCCAAATAAAATTTACGAAAGAAACTATGAAAACATTAAAAAACCATCTAGGCGTGATTTTTCCGCTTTTAATTTTGTTATTTTCAATAGAATTTAGTGTTATGGCAGATAGAGTGCTAAGCCAGTATGAAAACTCAATGACAAGCGATTATAACATCATCGTAGTCAGCAAAAAAGAATTACCAAAAGATCTTATTAGTGCTAAAATTTTAGCTTTTAAAGAGCTAATTCGCCTAGACACCTCAAATGTATTAGAGCGCATCAAAAACGAAATCCCAGAGCGAAATTTTAAAGAACTACAAAATAGCATGCCGTATTTTTATTCTCTAAAATTAAGCATTTTCCCAAGTCCTGAGATAATGAATAAAACGGCCAAAGATTTAGAAAAAATCAGCGGAGTAATGAGAGTAGAAACCTTTTCTAAAACGCATGATAAAATTTATCGCATCTTAACGATTTTTAAACTAGTAGCACAAGGCTTTACGATTTTAATCGCATTAATGGGCGTGGTGCTGATTTTTAATCAAATGAAAATTTGGCTTTTTGAGCATAGACGCAGAATCTCAGTAATGGCGGATTTAGGCGCGCCTTACTGGCTAAAATCAGCCATGCTTTATAAACTTGCCATAGTTGATAGCGCAATCGCTACTATTATAGTTTGTGCGATTTATTATTATCTACCATCGATGCTAGATCTAGCCTTAAAAGATACAGGCATAAACACGCCTAGTATAAATATTTTTAATGATAGTGCTGTGCTATTTAGCGCTAGTATTTTAACATCAATAATTTCTGTTAGCCTTGTAATGATTCGCACAAGGCAAAAATGATGAGAGTTTTTATAATATTTTTGTGCTTAAATTTTATCTTTACAGCCACGCTTAATAGCGCGCCAAAACTTAGCACCAAAGATAAAATCGCCACAAATGAAAAAACCCTAGCCACGAATAAAAATTTAGAAGAAAAGCTAAACAAAAAACTAGACGAACTAGCGCGCGATATCGTAAATAGCGAAGCCGAGCTAAAAATCACACAAGAAAAAATCGATCAAATGCAAGCACAAGTAAATAAACTAGAATCCATCGCAAAATCCGCTGATACCGAGCTACAATCCCTAAAAGAGCAAAACGCCAACTTAATAAAATCCCAGCGCCAAATCGAAGAAAATATGCTAAAAGCCATCAGCGAAAAATTTGCCTATGATTTAATCGCCCCGCAAGATTACGCAGAAAACCAAGAAAGCATCATAGCAAATGAATTATTAGCCAGCCTAAACACAAATATAAACGCGCAATTAAGCAAAATGGCGGTGGATTATTCTAAAACAACAAATCTTATAAAAAGCCAGTCAAAAAGAATAAGCGATATTGAGTTTAGCTTACAAGATTTTCGCTCAAAGCAAGAAAAATTAAAACAACTAAGCCAAAAACAAAATGAAGAATTATCCAAGCTAAAAAATGATAAAGAATCTTATAGCGAGCAGCTAGCAGCAATTAGCACGCAACAACTCGAACTTCGCGCCACGCTCGAAAATCTAAAAATCATAGAAAAAGATGAAAAAGCCAAAGAAGAAGCCAGACTAAAAGCCGAGCAAATCAAAGCCGCAGCAAAAGCCAGCAAAAAAACGCTAACAGATAACGAACCACAAAATGTGCGCAAAATGGGTTCAAGCTATCAAAGTAGCGCGGTAAAAAAATACAAAGGCGCAAAAACAATCGCCCCGCTTGAAAACTTCACCCTAAAACAAGCATTTGGGGATTATACAGATCCTGTTTATAAGATTAAAATTTTTAATGAATCCGTGGTGCTTCGCTCAACCACGCCAGATGCAACGGTAAAAAATGTGCTTGATGGCAAGGTGGTATTTGCCAAGGATACAGCCGTGTTACAAAAAGTAATAATTATGGAAAACACAGATGGCATACACACGATATACGCGCATCTTAGCAAAATCGCCCCAACCATAAAAGTAGGTTCTAAAATTAAAAAAGGCTATGTTATAGGGCGCGTGGAGCGTGATTTGACCTTTGAAGTAACGCAAAAAAACTACCACATAAACCCAATGGAGCTAATCAGCGCAAAATAATTTAGCACCAGAAAAATTTTAAACTATTTTGCCTGTAATTAAAATTTGGGTTTTTATATTATTAAAATTTGCC
>ERZ1026850.1556-NODE-1556-length-11669-cov-7.673239_pt1 | contig 11669 bp, 8 predicted proteins | sample MGYA00380155_ERZ1026850 | MGnify/ENA primary metagenome ERZ1026850 (study PRJEB33269, sample SAMEA4719791) | human gut metagenome | biome: human-associated habitat; feature: organic feature; material: feces | place: Cameroon | collected 2013-10 ... | reverse complement strand
CATTAAAATTTTATAAATTTAAGTCTAGCCTTAGGGGGGGGGGGGGTACAATATATAGCTAATATTAAGTTTAAGGATTAGCTATGACATTAGAGCAAATTTGTAATATCGGTAAGGTTGAAATAAACGATGAAAATACCAAAATCATAAAATCTTATCAACAATACATAATTCCTTGGCTAAATAGCGATAAATTTAAAGATCACTGGGCAAACAAACCCTATCCACCGCTAATTGATCCAGATAAAATGGAGTGGGGCGGCTCAGATGCCTTACATGCTTGGACGCTTAATTTGCCTTTGCCAAAATTTTATGATTTTGTGGTTTTTGGCTCGCACGGGGTTGGCATAAGCACTGCGATGAATAGGTTTTTATGGATGTGTAAGGCTGTGGCTGTGGGTTGTAACAGAAGCGCAAAAATAAATGAAAAAGACGAAAAAGAAAACCCATCAAATAAGGCAAATTATGTAAATATGCTAAAACATCTTGTTTTTTTTGAGGGGTTTAGAAAAGCTCAGGCTAAAAGATTAGAAGATAAAGAAATTGAGGCTATGAGTTTTAAGTATGTTTATTTACAGCTAAATGACTTTATAAACGATAGCGATGCTAAGAAATTTTATAGCCTAATCGATGCTAGCCTAGCCCTTCACATCGTGCGCGATCCTATCTCAAACCTAAAAAGTTTGGTAAATAACCCGCAAATGATAACTCACACAAAATACGAAGACGATGAAAATCTTAAAAAATTTGCTCTAAATTTTAATACCAATGCCAAAAAAACATTATCAAAGGTGATAATCTACCCACAAGGCGGAGCTTTTGAAAAGAAAAAAATGCAAAAAATCGGCGAAGGCGGAGAAATGAATGTGCGCCCTTGTATTGATAGCATTGATTACTGGATGCTTGATAACACACAAACTTTTCACGATGGCGCGCTTTTTACCTTGCTAAGTGGCTCGCTAAATAAAATCAAGCTAAAACAAACAACTGATTTTATTGGAGAAAAAAGCTATGATTGTATGTGCGAGATTTGCGAGTTTTTTGGCTTAGATAAACCAGATGAAAAATTTGCGCCTATTTTTGCTAAAAGAGCAGCAAATAGCGTGGGATTTTTACCACTTAGCATTTATGCAGATGATAAAACTGAGTTTTTTGATAAAAAATTTGGCGCAGGTGCTAAGTTTAATGCCGCTTCTATAAAAAACAGCGCAAAAATAATCCTTAGCTCAGCAAACGACCCAGTAGCCAAGCTTTCGCGCTATGATATAAGCGAGTATTTTAAAGATGTAAAAGGCTTTGATGATAGTGCGATGCTAATAAGCACTGGCGCAGATGATCTAGTAAAGCTTCTAGCTCCAAATATGATGAAAAAGCTTAAATATTATATAAAATCTTTACTAAAAGCTATTGATGAAATTTTTGAAGAGCATTATAAATATAGATTTAGCGAAGATGATGTTTTGGAGTATTTTAGGCAAAATAAACGCTCGCGCCAGGTGATGAATTATATTTTAAATCAGCATTTGTATTTTTTAAATACGCACAAGCCCGATGTGGTAAAAAACTATAAATGGTATCAAAAATTTTTAGAGCTTTGTAAAGACGATGAGCCACTAGAAAATAGCGATGTAAATTTTAGTGTAACTTCATTTTAAAATTTGCTAATAAGCCCTAAACTTTTGCTATAATCGCGCATTTTGCAAAAGGATATAAATGAGCCTATACATCGCTATTGGTATATATTTTGCCGTGCTTTTAGTAATTGGCGCGCTAAGTTATAAAAGAGAATCTAATTTAAATGAATATTTGCTTGATAATCGCCGCTTAGGCCCAGTTACTACTGCTTTAAGCGCTGGGGCTAGCGATATGAGTGGCTGGATGCTACTTGGCATCCCTGGCGCGCTTTATCTTAGCGGGATTAGCACGGTTTGGATACTTTTTGGGCTAGTAATTGGCGCGTGGGCGAATTACCGCTATTTAGCGCGCAGATTACGCATTTATACAGAAGTAGCAGATGATTCAATTACCATACCAGATTACCTTGAAAAACGCTTTAAAGACCGCACAAAAGCCCTTCGCATAATCTCTGGCATTTTAATTTTAATTTTTTATACTCTTTATGTTAGTAGCGGGATAATAGCTGGGGGCAAAAGTTTTGTTAGTTTTTTTGGGCTAAATTTTGAATACGGCGCGATTTTAACGCTTGGGATAGTTGTTTTTTATACATTTTTTGGTGGGTTTAAGGCTGTTTGCTTGACAGATGCTTTTCAGGGTGCGTTGATGTTTGCTGTGATGGTGGCAATACCGCTAATGGCATATTTTAGCCTTGATTTTAATTCTACAAATTTTAATCCAAATGGATTTATCGCCACGATAAACTCCCTTGATAGCGAGCATTTAAATCTTTTTGCGGGGCAGAGTTTTTTGGGGATTTTAGGGCTTTTGGCTTGGGGTTTTGGTTATTTTGGACAGCCTCATATCATCGTGCGTTTTATGGCTATAAAAAATCACACAGAGCTTGATTTTGCTCGTAAAATCGGTATTTCTTGGATGGTTATAAGTTTAATTGGCGCGAGCGTTACTGGATTAATTGGCTTTGTGTATTTTAGCCAGCAGCCTTTAAAAGACCACGAAACCGTGCTTTTAGAACTTGGCAATGCTTTATTTCATCCTTTCGTGCTTGGCATTATCATTTCAGCGGTGCTAGCAGCTATTATGAGCACGATTTCTAGCCAGCTTTTAGTAAGTGCTAGCTCGATTACGCGTGATTTTATTTTTGCTTTTTATAAGCACGAAGTGAGCATAAAAACGCAAGTAATAACTGGGAGAATCGCCGTTGTGGTAGTGGCTTTAATAGCTACGATTTTTGCTTTTAACTCCACAGATACGGTGCTTGGAGTAGTTGGCAATGCTTGGGCTGGTTTTGGTGCTAGTTTTGGGCCTGTGCTGCTTTTTAGCCTTTATTCGCGTAATATGAGCGCATTTAGCGCGCTTGTTGGTATGCTAGTTGGCGGAATTACCGTGCTTTTGTGGATTAGCTTTGGGCTTAATAGCGTGGTTTATGAACTTTTGCCGGGATTTATTTTTTCAGCTTTTAGCATTTGGGTGATAAATCACTACACAGGCTTAATCTCTAAAATGAATAACGAGCCAAGCCAAAGCGCGGTAAATATGGAATTTGATAAAATGGATAAATTAAGCAAGGATTAAAATTTGCCTAATTTTCATTAGGCAAATTTTGTAAATTTTTCAAGTTCTTTAAACGATAAAAGATTGTCGTTGTGTCGCTTTTTGATCCCATCTAGGCTTTTTATATTTTTTATGCTTAGTTCAAAAAAGCTCTGCTTTAAAGAGCGCAAAAATTTCACACAAAAAGGCGCAGTGCCGATAAACTCGCTCTCAAACTCATAATAACTAAGCTCATTAAGCACGCGCTCGCTGATTTCATTTTCTTTTGGATAATAAAGGCTAAAACTAAGCGGCTCGCTTTCATAATCTTTTCTTGCGCGCTCTAATTTATTTGCTAAAAAATCCACGCTAAGGCGGATTGCGTTTTGATAATTTGTAGAAATTTTAATATTTATGCGCTCAAAAAATAGCCCAAGATGCGCGTATTTGGCATTTAACTCAGCTTTATAAGGACTAATGAAGCTTGCATAGACATCACAGCTAAATTGCCTAATATCAGCAAAAAGCCTATCTGAGTGTAATTCATCGCTTTTTCTTAGCGTTTCATAGCGCGCTTTAAAAAGCTTGATTTCATCATTAAAACTAGCAATAATCTCATCAATATCGCCTTTAATTTTAGCGTGTAGATTGTCCATTTCGCGTTTAAAATTTCTAAAAATTTTACTCATTTTATCGTCATTATAAATTAGCTTGCTTAGGGCTTCGTTGCTATCAAGCACAGGGCAAGAATAGCTGATTTTTTCGTAATTTTGCGCCCCTAAAATGCTTTTTTTTGGCTTAAAATATTCGCATTTTTGCTCTTTTATTGCGTTTTTTATCTCAGCACTAATTGTTAAGGCGTGGCGTTTAAGCTCATTAAAAGCTAGCTCAAAATCTTTTTTGTATTCGTTTTCTAGGTTGCTTAGCTTTTTTTCAAAAGAGTTTGAAAATCTCATAATGATTGATGTTAGCTCGGCTATTATGCTACTAGCTCTTATTTCTTGGGCGTTTAATGAGTTTAGGATTAAAGCGCAATTAGAGCGAATGAAGTTTTCTTTATTATTTTTTAAGCCCTTTAAAAAGCTAAAAACTTCGCTAAATCCGCTATTTTCTTCGCCTTTAAGCTCCATTAGAGCTGAAATCGCATAAGTTGCGCTAAAAAAATCTTTATAAGTAAGGGCGCAGTGGGCTAAAACGCGCTTTATTTCATCATCATTTAATCTATCTTTTTGATTTAATAAGCACAGCGCATTTGCTTTTAGCGTGCTTGGGATTAGCTCTAATTCGTTAATCTCGCTAGCGCGCGCGGCGTTATTTATCAAGCTAATCCAAATTAGCGCATTTGCTTGGCGCAGGATTTGCATGGTTTCTTTGGTATCGGCATTTGAGCGCGAATTAAGCCCTGGCGTATCGATAAAACTAACATCTTTTAAAATTTCATTATTTAAATAAATATAAAGATGCTTTACATCTTTTAGGGCTTTTCGCTGATCCACAAAGGCCCCAAGCTCGCTAAGGCTTAAATACTCTTGCCTGCCATCATTGTATAAAGCCATTAAAAAATTATGCGGGGCGTATTTGATAAAAGTCGGCTTTGCTGTAACTGGCACCACACCAGTTGGTAAAATTTCACTTCCTAAAAGTGCGTTTAAAAAGCTAGATTTACCACTGCTAAATTGCCCAACAATCGCCACAAAAGGCGGTTCATAATTTAAAAAATCAAGTGAGTTTAAGCGCTCTTTAAGCTCGCTGCTTGGGTGGAGCTTTGGCTCTAAAACGCTAGCACAAAATCGCTCAAACTCGCCCTTAAATCCTTGCGAAAAACTAAAATCATAAAGGCTTTTATACTCAGCAATAAACTCTTTTAGCATTCTTTTAACCTTGTTAATAAATTTTGTAAAAACTCTAATTCATTTTCTTTATTTTCTTTTAGTTCTTTTAGCTTGGCTTTGTCTTCTTTGGCTTGATCTAAGAGCGTTTGGAGCTGGCTTGATTGCTCATTTAGGTTTTGTTGTATGGAATTTATGGCTAGATCAGTGCTGTTTTTAAGCTCATCTACGCAAATTTTAAGCAAATCGCTAACTAATTTAAGCGGATTTAGCGTGCTAATAAAATCATTTAGCAAATTTTGAATATTTAAATTAAGCTTGCTTAGATCGCTTTCGTTTTTTATGGCGTTTTTTAATGCGTTGTTAAGATCATTAAAGCTTGGGCGTGGGGCATTTTTTTGTAAGTACTCTCTTGCGTTAAAGCTAAGATCAGGCAAGTTTGTAAGATTAAATCTAAGCTTAATATCATCAAAAACAGCGCCTAAATCAAGCTTGGCTCTGCTATCGCGCAATAAATCAAGCAACATATCATTTATGCCACTTGCACAAATTATATTTATGCGATCAAAATTTATCTTGCTTTTTTTATCTTTTGTGTATTTGATATCGGCTATCACGCGCCCTGCTAGATTAGCGCAAATACTAGATATTTCACTTTTTTGCTCTATTTGTTTTGCCAAATCATTAAAAATATTTTCTAGCTTTGCGTTTATTTGGTTTTTGGCGTTTAAGATGGCGTTTTGTTTGGCTAAGAGCGAGTTGATGTTGTCATCTTTGTTTTGGCTTATAAGCGCGCTTAGGCTTTGGCTCGCCTCGTTTATCAAGCTTGAAATTATAAGCCCTAGCTCTTTTTTGTAATTTTGTAAAATTATGCTAGCTTTTTTAGAATTTTGACCAAAAAAGCTTTCATACAAATGCGCTTTTAGCTCGTTTATGCCTATGTTTTTTGGCGCGCTTAGCATAAAATAATGAACCTTATTAGCCAAGTTCTCATCAAAGCCACATTCTTTTAATTCTGTTTTTATGCTTTGTTTTGTGTATTCTAGCGCGCTTTTTAGCTCTGTTTGGTCTAATTCATCAATATGGGTTAAAACCACGCCAAATTCGCTACTCTTAGCATTTTGTAGCACTTCGCAAATAAATAGCATATCTTTTTTGCTAGATGCTTGGGCGGCGTTCATTAAATGCAAGATATAATCGCATTTATTGATATAGCTTTTAGTTAGCTCTTCGCGCCAAATAACAGCATCATCAAGCCCTGGGGTATCTACAATGCTTAATCCATCTTTTAAAATTTCTAAATCTAAAAAAATCTCGCTTTGTTTTATGTATCTTGCAAGGGCGGAATTTGCGCTAGTGTAGTTTTTTAGTTCATCTAAACTCACGCTAAGATCGCTTAAATCTTTTATTTCTAAGCCCATTAGCTCTTGTAAGCTCTTATCCCAAAACTCGATTTTAGCGTGCTTTTGTTTAGCATAGCTTAGCACGCTTATGCTAGCAGTTTCTGGGATATTTGATACGCCAAGGATATTTTGCCCCATTAAGGCATTTAGCGTGCTTGATTTGCCAGCATTTATTACGCCAGTAATTGCTACATAAAAGCGCGAATTATTAGCATTTTGCTCGGCGTTTTCTAGCCTTTGATAAAGGCTTTTTTGCTTTGAAATTTTAAAATACTCACAAAGGCTTTTATAAATTTCATTTAAACTGGCTAAATTTTGTAAAAAGCTAGTATTTAGCTGGGCAGAAGTTGCTAAATCTTTAAGTTTTAATTCGTTTAAAAAGGTGCTGATTTTTTCAAAATGGCTAAACTCACAAAGATTTTCTTTACTTAAAATTTTAAGTGCTTCTAAAAGCTCGGCACGCTTGATTTTTAGGGCATTTACATTAAAAATCGCGCTTGATTGTAAAAGTTCTAAATTATAAAGATTAAGTTCTAAATCAAGATTTTTAAAAAGCTCTTTAAAGCTATCTAGGCTAGCAAAACGCTCATAATTTTGCGGGTTGGTAGCTAGTATGATAGCAGCAGTTTGTGCGCTAAGATTTTTGATCTCTTTATAATCGATGTAGAGCTTATTAAAACCCCAAATTTGTTGTAAAAGCTCATCAATTCGTGCTTTCATATAACCTTCTTAAATAAAATAAAGCCAAAATGTTAGCTAAATTGAGATTAAAATTTGTTTTATAAGCGCAAAAACACGCTATAATCTAGCCTTTAAGGATAAAAAATGCGTTATATTTTAATTTTTTTAGCACCGCTTTTATTAAATGCGGCTATGCTTTTGGGCGTTTATAAGGATCAAAATTTAAGTGGCTGGGTAATGAGCGAAAAATACGATGGCGTGCGCGCCATTTGGGACGGCAAAAATCTAAAATCGCGCAATAATCTAAAATTTAACCAGCCTAGCTTTTGGAGTGCGGATTTTCCGCCGTTTTGGCTTGATGGCGAGCTTTATACTAAGCGCGGGGATTTTGAGCGCATTAGCTCTATTGTAGCAAGCACTGATGAGCGCTGGAAAGAAATTGTATATTTGATTTTTGATGTGCCTAATGCTAAGGGCGATTTATTCGAGCGTTTGGCGGTTTTACAAGATTACTTAAACAAGCACCAAAACTTAAAAAATCGCATAAAAATAATAGAGCAAATCCCGATAAAATCGCGCGCTCACGCATTTAGCTTTTTAGATGAAATTTCAAATGCTAACGGCGAGGGCGTGGTGCTAAGAAATCCTAAGGCAAATTACGAAAATACAAGAAGCAAAAATATCTTAAAACTTAAAAAATTTTATGACGCAGAATGCGAAATAACCGCGATAAATGAAGGCAAGGGCAAGCTAAAAGGACGGCTAGGATTTGTGCTTTGTAAGGATTTAAAAAGCAAGATTAGTTTTAAAATCGGCTCAGGTTTTAGCGATGATGAGCGCGCACTTTGTGATGATTTTGGCATAAAAAGCACAGAACAAAACAAAACCCAAGCTATAAAAAGCGCGCCCAAATGCCTAAAAATCGGCGATATAATCACTTATAAATATCAAAATTTAACCAAAAACAAAAAGCCACGCTTTCCTGTTTTTTTAAGAATTCGCAATGAAATTTAAGGTTAAGTTTAAAATTTAGCCTTAAACTGAGCAAGCACCGATTTTAGCGTGCTGATTATAAAATTTGCGTCTTCTTGGCTCATTAGCTGATGGCAAGGCAGGCTAAGTTCGCTTTCATAGAAATTTTTTGCGCTTGGGATATTGATTGTGCCGTATTTTTGGCGGTAAAAACTAAACTCATAGCTTGGTTTGTAATGAACTTGCGCGCCTATGCCAGCTTTTTGTAATTTTGTAAAAATTTCTGCCTTATGTGGCCTTAAATGCGGGGCTAATTTAATAGGGTAAAGATGCCTTGAAGATTTAAGATGGCTAGGAATTTTAATAATATCTAAGAGATCATTAAACGGCTCTTTATAAAGCTCGCTATCATAATACAAGGCGATTTGTTCGCGTTTTGCTATGAAGCTATCAAGCTTTTTGAGCTGGCTTAGTCCTAGCGCGCAAGCCACATCGCTTAGGCGGTAATTATATCCTAGCATGCTTATATCGCTATCCCAAAGCTCTTTTTTGCTAATGCCGTGAGAGCGAATCAACCTTGCTTTTTTAGCGATTTGCTCATCATCTGTAAGCAAGGCTCCGCCTTCAAGCGTGGTAATAGGCTTAATCGCATGAAAACTAAACACGCTTGCATTTGCTTTTTTACCGACTTTTACGCCTTTATAAGTGCTACCTAGGGCGTGGCTAGCATCATCAAGCACTAGCAAATTGTGCTTTTTTGCAAGACTTAAAATTTCGTCCATATCCACGCTTAGCCCGCCAAAATCTACAGGGACGATGATTTTTGTGCGCGGGTTAATTAGGGATTGAATGCTTGAAATATCGATATTGCCGCTGTATTCATCAACGCCTGCCCAGCGCACATCTGCTCCGCACATAATAGCAGCATTTGCTGTGGCTGCAAATGTGATTGGAGAGGTGATTATTTCATCATTTTGGCTAAGTCCTAGGGCTAGATAGCCTGCGTGGAGAGCCGAGGTGGCTGAGTTCATCACCACGGCAAATTTTACGCCGATGTATTCACAAAGTGCGCGCTCAAACTCATCTACTCTTTTGCCACAAGTTATAATATCATCTTCTAAGGCGGCGCAAACCGCGCTTATATCATCGTTTTGTATGTTTTGGCGAGAATAGGGGATAAACATGTTAATCCTTTTAATTTATTGTTTTAAAACAAAATCAATGCTAGCGATTATATTTGTGCCATCAAGCACATCAAGGCGGTAAAGCATTTGGCTTTGGGTACAACTTGCTAGCATTATTTTTGTTTGGTAGGTTTTATTTGCTTGATGGAGCTGGGATTTTATTACGCCCATATCCATATTTAGCCCATAAATTCGCACGCTTGGCTTAGCTAGCGTGCCTAAATCACTAAAAGAAAAAAGACTTTCATTCATAGCTTTTAGCGGTTTTGGATCAACGCTTAAAGTGGCGTTGATATCAGTAATTGCGCTATTTAAAGCGCAGGTGTTAAGGTTTATATCACAGCTTATGTTTGCTGGGCTTTTGTTTAGGTTTTGTTCGTTTTTGTATTGTAGGGCTAAATATGCTAGTAAAAAAAGAAAAGCAGTGGCTACAAAAAAAATTTTTTTCATCTTTTACCTTAAAAATTTATACAAAATAATAGCCAAAAACGCGCCAAATTCCAAAAATATTTAAAATTTATAGTAAAATACGCGCCAAATTTTAAGGATTTGGATATGAACTCATATTTTGGCTCTTATGGCGGACAATTCGTCCCTGAAACCGTAATGAACGCGCTTTGCGAGCTTAAAGCTGCTTATAAAAAAATCAGCAAAACAAAGCAATTTCAAAATGAATTAAAAGCTCTTTTAAAAACTTATGTGGGCAGACCAACGCCACTTTATCACGCTAAAAGGTTAAGCGAGCATTTTGGGCATAATATTTATTTAAAGCGTGAAGACTTAAACCACACGGGCGCACATAAAATCAACAACGCCCTAGCCCAAGCCCTGCTAGCAAAGCATATGGGCAAAAAAAAGGTGCTAGCAGAAACTGGCGCGGGCCAGCACGGGCTAGCCACAGCCACAGCAGCAGCTCTTTTAGGGCTTGAATGCGACATTTACATGGGCGCACTCGATGCTAAACGCCAAGCCTTAAATGTGTATAAAATGGAGCTTTTAGGCGCAAGAGTAGTGCGTATCGAAGATGGATTAAAAACGCTAAAAGAAGCCACCACAGCAGCAATTCAAGCATGGGTTAATGAAATACAAACGCGCTTTTATATCATTGGCTCAGCTGTTGGACCACATCCTTATCCGCATATAGTGCGTGATTTTCAAAGCGTAATTGGCAAAGAAACAAAATCTCAGCTAAAAAAATACGGCATAAAGCCTGATATTATAATGGCTTGCGTTGGTGGTGGCTCTAATGCAATAGGTATGTTTAATGAATTTTTAAGCGATGAAAAAGTGCGCTTAATTGGCCTAGAAGCAGCAGGCCTTGGTATAGACACGCCCTATCACGCAGCAACTCTTAGCAAGGGTAGCGATGGCATAATTCATGGTATGAAAACCAAGGTTTTACAAGATAAATATGGCAGGATTTTGCCAGTTCATAGCATTTCAGCAGGGCTTGATTATCCAGGCGTTGGCCCACAGCACGCGCATTTAAATAAAATAAAACGCGTAGAATACTACGCCGTAAGCGATGATGAATGCATAAATGCGCTTAAACTTTGTAGCCAGATTGAGGGCATAATCCCAGCCATTGAAAGCTCGCATGCGCTAGGTTATTTGCCAAGGCTGTGTGCTGGACTTAAAAAACGCCAAAATATTATAATAAATTTAAGCGGGCGCGGTGATAAAGATATGGATACGGTGATGAATTATAAAAAGGGAGAGATTTATGGATAGGTTTAAAAAAGCTTTTGAGAATAAAGCAAATATCGGCTATATAGTTGCTGGTTATCCAAGCTTGGAGTATTCAAAAAATTTTATAAATGCCCTTGATGATAGCGCGCTTGATTTGCTAGAAATTGGCATACCTTATAGCGATCCCTTAGCTGATGGGCCTGTAATCGCCCAAGCTGCCTTTGATGCTTGCCAAAATGGCGTTAGCACCGATAGTGTCTTTGAAATGCTAAAAGAATGTAAAACTAGCAAATGCTTGGTGTTTTTGGTTTATTATAATATGATTTTTGCTTATGGCGAGGATGAGTTTTTATTAAAATGCCAAGAATGCGGTATAAGCGGGCTTATAGTGCCGGATTTACCTTATGAAGAAAATAAAAGCCTAAAAAATAAATGCGATAAAATCGGCATTGCGCTAATTGCGCTAATAAGCGTAACATCAGGCCATCGCGCCAAAAAAATCCTAAAAAACACAAGCGGATTTGTGTATATGGTATCAGTTCTTGGCGTAACAGGTGGCGAGCAAAGCAGCCAAAATAGCCTAAGAAATCTTTGCTCGCATATTCGCAAATATAGCGATTTGCCAATAGCTGTGGGCTTTGGGCTAAAAAACAATGCTGATGTAAAAGCCACAAAATGCTACGCAGATGGAGCCATAATCGGCACGCAAATCGTAAAAGCCAGTAAAGATAAAAGCGTAAGCG
>ERZ1026850.1555-NODE-1555-length-11673-cov-6.884404_pt1 | contig 11673 bp, 10 predicted proteins | sample MGYA00380155_ERZ1026850 | MGnify/ENA primary metagenome ERZ1026850 (study PRJEB33269, sample SAMEA4719791) | human gut metagenome | biome: human-associated habitat; feature: organic feature; material: feces | place: Cameroon | collected 2013-10 ... | reverse complement strand
TCGACCACCTCATCACTCTTCACCATCGTAAGCAAAAATACTGTAAAAAATATAAAAAAAGATAAAAATATACATAACAACGTCGAAAAAAGGGGGATACTATGGCAGAATTAGAATCAATTATAGAACAGAAATTGATCGATCAGTTGATTTATGGAGAATCTCAATGGACATACCGGGCAGATTTGAAAACCGAGGAAGAACTTTGGAATAATTTCCGTTATATTCTTGAGCAGAACAATAAGGATAGATTGAATGGAGAGCAGCTGACAGATGCAGAATTTGATCAGGTTAAGAATCAGTTGCAATTTTCGTCATTTTATAAGGCGGGAGAATGGTTAGTAGGCGAAAATGGTAAAGTAATGGTTCATGTACAGCGAGATACGGAGAAACTTCATTTGGTTGTGATGAATCATGAGCATATTGCGGGCGGAAGTAGTGTATATGAGGTAATCAATCAGTACAGAGCGTTGACTGATGAGAATGTACAGATAAAAGCACAGGACAGACGTTTTGATGTAACACTTATGATTAATGGACTGCCTATGATCCATATTGAATTGAAAAATAAGCAGCATTCCTATATGGAAGGATTCAGGCAGATTAAGAAATATATTGGTGAAGGGAAATTTGCGGGTATTTTTTCTGCTGTACAGATGTTCGTGATCAGTAATGGATTGGATACCAAGTATTTCAGCGCTGCATCGGATACTGAGCTTAATCCTAAATTTATAAGTGGTTGGCTGGATAAAGATAATAATCCTGTAACGGATTATCTTGAGTTTGCAAAGAGTGTATTACGGATTCCAGAAGCTCACGAAATGATTGCCAGGTATACAGTATTGGATGAAGATGCCAAAAGACTTATTTTGCTTCGTCCTTATCAGATTCATGCGATTGAAGCAATACGGGATGCATCAAGAACTGGAAGATCTGGATTTGTATGGCATACAACAGGTTCTGGCAAGACATTGACGTCTTATAAAGCAACAAGAAACCTACTGATGGACATTCCGACCATTGACAAAGCTATTTTCCTGATAGATAGAAAGGATTTGGATACCCAGACCACTATGGCATTTCAGGCATATGCCAATAATGACCTGATTGATGTGGATGAGACTGACAATGTCACGGACCTTAAAAGAAAGTTGAAATCCGATGATCGGCAGGTAATTGTTACCACTATACAGAAGTTACAAAGACTTATTACGAAAAGATTGGAGGAAGGAACGGCTGATTATAATAAGATTAAGAATCGCAGGATAGCTTTTGTAGTGGACGAATGTCACCGGGCAGTGACACCAGGAACAAAGCGGGAAATAGAAAGATTTTTTGGAAACTCTTTATGGTATGGATTTACAGGAACTCCAAGATTTGCGGAGAATCCTTATCCACAGATGGGAGATTTGCCACGTACGACAGAAGAACTATATGGAAAGCGTTTGCATAAATATACGATTCAGAATGCTATTCATGATAATGCGGTATTAGGATTTCAGGTAGAACATAATGGACCTAAAAATTTGTCGGATGAAACCAATAGCAGTGTTTACGAGAATGAGACTCATATGCTTAGGGTGTTGGATGTTATACTGAATAAATCATTTCATAAGTTAGGGTTTCAAAATGGAAAAGGACAAACATATGAGGGACTATTGACAACAAGTTCTATTCAGATAGCGCAGAAATATTATGAATTGTTAAAAAGAGTCAAAAATGAAGAAACATCTTTGCAAATTGATGAAAAGATAAGACAGGTATTGCCGGATTTCCCGAAGTTTGCAATTACTTATTCTGTAACTGAGAATGAAGAGGGTTCTCATGTGAACCAGCAAAGAATGCAGGAATCATTAGATGATTATAATGAAATGTTTGGAACAAAATACGATCTTGCGCAGATACAGGGGTATAATAGCAATCTAAATAAGCGTCTTGCGAGGAAAGATCCTAAGTTTAAAAGCAGGACTGAGCAGCTAGACCTAGTTATTGTGGTAGACAGATTGCTGACAGGATTTGATGCACCCTGTATGTCCACGATATTTATTGATAGACAGCCTATGGGGCCACATGATTTAATACAGGCATTTTCACGGACTAATCGGATCTTTGATAAGAATAAGACATATGGACAGATTGTGACATTCCAGGCACCAAAGCTGTTTAAGGATAGTGTTGATAATGCAGTAAAACTATACTCTGCAGGAAGTACAGAAACAGCACTTTTGGCGGAATGGGAGGAGATAGAACCAGCTTTTCGCAAATCATTAAATGCACTCAGAGCATCAGCAGAAACACCGGAGGAAATTCCGACGATGTCAAAAAAGGAAAAACAGGTTTTTGTCAAAATGTTCCAGAACTTTGACAAACTGTTTGCACAGCTTAAATCTTTTTCAAAGTATGATGATAATATGCTGGAAGGTTATGGTATTACCGAAGAAGAATATGATGATTATGCAGGATATTATCTAAATATCAAGGAAGAAATTAATGCTGATAAAGATGATCCGCTAGAACTGGATGTACCGGTAATAGATATGGATTACGAACTAATGGCATATAGTCATACTAAAATTGATTATGAATATATTATCAACCTGATTCAAAATATTGTGACACCTAATGATGAAGTGGATATTACTCCGGAGCAGAGACAGAAGCAGATTGGAGAAGTAAAGCAATACATAGAGGATTTGAGGAAGGATAATGCTAAAATTGCAGATATTATGAATAATCTTGTATGCGAAATTGAACAGGATGAGAATAAATATAAGGGACAGTCGATTCTAAATCTTGTAGAAAATATGAAACATGATTGTATTGAAAAGATTGTGAGTGAATTTTGTGACACATGGTATGTATCAAAGGATGATGTTATGTATGCAGCTACACATTATAAGAATGGTGAAATCCTCAATGAAAATGCGATTAAGGTAACGGCAGATTTCGCTCAATATAAGGCTAAACAGGAAAAGGCGATGCCAAAGTTCAAATATTATACTCAGATGATGTCAGAACTAAGAAGTACTTTGGATGAGGAGATAAAACCTTTGATAAATAACTAGTTACATTGATTTACAGTCTGAAATGGTCTTTACTGTTCCTATCAGCGTAAGCATATGCAGAAAATGGAGACAGCTTATGTTAAATGAAAGGAACAATACAGAATTATTTTGCGATTATTACAAACAGTGGATAGAGGTGTACAAAAAGGATGCAATACGGGAGGCAACTCTGGCCAAGTATGTTATGACACATAAATGGGTAAGAAAGCTTGTGCCAGAACTACGAGTGTCAGATCTTACAAGAACTGCTTATCAGCAGCTTTTGAATAACTATGCAAAAGAACACGAAAGACAAACAACTCTTGATTTTCATCACCAATTAAAAGGAGCCATTCTTGATGCTGTAGATGAAGGGCTGATAGATAGAGATCCTACCAGAAAGGCAATCATCAAGGGAAAAGCACCAAAGGTAAAAAAGATTAAGTATCTGAATCAGTTTGAATTGCATACATTGATAGCGCATCTTGATATAAGGGAAAAACCAAACTGGGACTGGTTTATATTGCTCGTGGCTAAGACAGGAATGCGATTTTCGGAAGCATTGGCTATTACACCGGCAGATTTTGATTTCGCAAGGCAGACTTTATCCGTTAGTAAAACATGGGATTATAAAGGAAATGGTGGGTTTTTACCAACTAAGAATAAATCTTCTGTAAGAAAAATTCAGATTGATTGGCAGATTGTCGTAAAATTTTCGGAATTGGTTAAGGCGTTGCCAGAAGATAAGCCGATATTCGTAGGTGAGGAGAAAATTTATAATTCAACGGTAAATGATGTGCTTTCCAGACACTGTAAGGCTTGTGGAATATCCGTGATTTCAATTCATGGATTAAGACATACACATGCATCATTATTGCTATTTGCAGGGGTGTCTATAGCCAGTGTGGCGAGACGCTTGGGACATGCGAGTATGACAACTACACAGAAGACATATCTACATATTATTCAGGAGTTAGAAAATAAGGATGTAGATCTGGTAATGAGAACATTGTCGGGGTTGTAAAATAAAAAGAAATAAGTAACTAAAGGTAATGTTTACGCTGATAATTGAAATAATATATTTGAAAGGATACCGAAAAATATGAAACATATTTTAAGAGATAATGCTGCTATGGCATGGATTATGGCTATAAAGTATTGTGAGTATATTCGGGAAGGAAAATTTAAGCAAAAGTGATATATGTATTCAGGAGGACAAAAGTATGGAACGGGTATTAAAATTCTTAAAAGAGGCAGAAACTTATTATCTGGCAACCGTTGAAGGAGATCAGCCAAGAGTGCGGCCTTTTGGAACAGCGCATATTTTTGAAGGGAAACTGTATATACAGACAGGAAAGAAAAAAGAGGTGTCAAAACAGATCCATGAAAATCCCAAGGTGGAGATCTGTGCCTTTAAGAATGGAGAGTGGCTGAGCCTAGCAGGTGAACTTGCAGCGGATGACCGAAGGGAAGCAAGGCAGTCCATGCTGGATGCCTATCCATCCCTTCAGAAGATGTATTCTGCAGATGATGGGAATACAGAAGTGTTTTATTTCAAAAACGCTACAGCTACCTTTTCTTCCTTTACCCATGAACCGGAAACGGTGAAATTCTAAGGGGCAGCAGACATATGGAAGAGAATGGGAGAACAGAGATGATGGAAAAGACAGTTGACAGTAAAGCCTATGTCGCTTTTTATAAAAGCATTATAGATCAGGACAGAGCATCTGTTGTGATCTGCAGCTTAAAGCATGAGATCATATACATGAATCCGGCAGCGGCTGCCAGCTATGCCAAATATGGTGGAGCTAAGCTGATTGGACGAAGCCTTCTGGAATGCCATAATCCTGAATCAAGGGAGAAAATAAAGCAGGTAATGGACTGGTTTGCAGCAGACGAAAGCCACAATATAGTCTATACCTTCCATAATGTAAAACAGAATAAAGACGTTTATATGGTGGCGCTCAGGGAAGAGGGAAAGCTGATCGGATATTATGAGAAGCATGAATATCGAAATGCAGAAACTATGAAGAAATACGACTTGTGGTAAGGTATGTTTACAAAAAAACTGCATAATGGTACGATAGACATAGTTGAAAGTCTACAGAAAAAGGAGCGTGTGCATGCAGAAAAAAAAGTACGACAGTCTTTCCATGGAGCTGCAGGAGAGGATTCTGGAGGATCGGAAAAATCATGTGGAGAATCCTTATGCATTTCCGGATGAAAGGGTGATCAGAAGAAGACCGGATCATGACAGAGCCAATCTCTGGCGGCCTGCTTTTGTCAGGGATTGTGAGAAGATCATGCATATTCCCTATTACAACCGGTATGCAGATAAGACACAGGTTTTTTCTTTATATAAAAATGACGATATTTCAAGGCGTTCCCAGCATGTACAGTTAGTAGCCAGAATTGCCAGAAATATTGGAAGAGTCCTGAATCTGAACCAGGATCTGATCGAAGCGATTGCACTGGCACATGATATCGGGCATACTCCCTTTGGACATGCCGGTGAACGGATGCTGAATGATCTTTATCATGCACATACCGGACGGTACTTTAACCATAATATCCAGAGCGCAAGGGTGATCGACAGGATCTTTCCTTTAAATATCAGCCTGCAGACACTGGATGGCGTGATCTGCCACAACGGAGAACTGGAGCTGAAGGAATACAGGCCGGTGCCTTATGAGGATTTTGCACTGTTTGATCAGAAGATGGAGCAGTGCTATACCGATACGGAAGCGGTGAAGAGGCTGGTGCCGTCCACGCTGGAAGGATGTGTTGTGAGGGTGTCTGATATTATCGCTTACCTCGGCAAGGACAGACAGGATGCCATGAAGCTTGGACTGTTTGAAGAAGACCCTGACTATGAGATCAGCAGTATCGGAACGACCAATGCGGAGATCATCAATAATATTTCTGTCAATATCATGGAGAACAGCTACGGACAGAATTATCTGAAGATGGATGATCAGTATTTTGAGGCACTGAAGGGAAGCAAAAAAGAGAATTACAGACGGATCTATGGAAATGAGAAGCTGGAAGCTGTTTACCGGGAGCAGATCAGCCCCATGTTCCGTGATATTTATGAGAAGCTTCTTTCTGATTATGAAAAGAAGGACAGAAGCTCTGTGATCTTTACTCATCACATGGATTATCTGTATGATATGACCCATTATTATGCGGATTTTGCAGCCTATGAGACGGAGGATGCCAATGATATCGTAGTGGATTATATGGCGAGCATGACGGATGATTATTTTATTGACCTCTATCATTATCTGTTCCCGAAGGGCAGGTATCAGGTCAGCTATGTGGGATATTTTGACCACGAGAAGAAGATGAAGGGGGAAATTTAGATTGAATATTATTTTATTGTCAGGAGGCAGTGGAAAGCGTCTGTGGCCCCTGTCCAATGATATCAGATCCAAACAGTTTATTAAGATCTTTAAGACAGAAAATGGAGACTATGAATCCATGGTTCAGCGGGTATACCGGCAGATCAGGGCTATGGATGAGACAGCTACAGTAACGATCGCTACCTCAAAGACACAGGTATCAGCGATTCATAATCAGCTTTCGGAAAATGTCAACGTCTGTGTGGAGCCTACGAGAAGAGATACCTTTCCGGCCATTGCCCTGGCAACGGCATATCTGCATGATGTGCTTGGTGTATCCAGGGATGATTCTGTAGTAGTATGTCCGGTAGACCCTTATGTGAATGAAGATTATTTTGCAGCAGTAAAGCGTCTTTCCGATATGGCAAAGGAAGGAAGCTCGAATCTGGTACTGATGGGAATAGAACCCACTTACCCAAGTGAAAAATATGGATATATCATCCCGGGGGATAAGGAAGAGGTCAGTCCTGTAGTTGCCTTTAAGGAAAAGCCGGATCTGCAGAAGGCAAAAGAATACCTAAGCCAGGGGGCACTCTGGAATGGAGGCGTATTTGCCTACAGGCTTTCCTATGTGCTTAAGAAAACGGAAGAACTGATTGGTTTTTCTGATTATCAGAAGCTGTTTGACGGTTATAAGGATCTGAATAAGATCAGCTTTGATTATGCTGTGGTGGAAAAGGAACCGGATATCCAGGTGCTGCGTTTTGGTGGTCAGTGGAAGGATATGGGAACCTGGAACACCCTGACAGAGGCTATGGAAGAGCCAAGTATCGGGGAGGTCATGCTGAATGAAAGCTGTGAGAATGTCCATGTCGTGAATGAACTGGATGTGCCGGTACTCTGTATGGGACTGAAAAATATGGTCGTGTCTGCCAGTGCGGAGGGAATCCTTGTTTCAGATAAGGAACAGTCCAGTTATATCAAACCATTTGTGGATAAGATCAGTCAGCAGATCATGTTTGCAGAAAAGTCCTGGGGAAGCTTCCGGGTACTGGATGTAGAGGAAGAAAGTATGACGATCAAGGTCATACTGAATCCCGGGCACAGGATGAATTATCACAGCCATGAGCACAGAAATGAGATCTGGAATGTGATCGCAGGAAACGGAAAGGCGATTCTGGATGGCAGGGAGCAGACAGTAAAACCGGGTGATGTGCTTTATATGCCGGCAGGCTGCAGGCATACCATTATTGCAGATACAGAGCTTAAGGTCATTGAGTCACAGCTTGGCAGGGATATTACCGTACAGGACAAGATCAAGTACCCGATGCCCTGAGAAGAATTTGCAAGACAGTACGGTTTGAGGTAATATATAAAGAGAAGATAGAATACCACTGCGAAGGCAGGGATAAGAAAGGTAAGAAGAAAATGAAGATAGCAGTAGCAGGAACCGGATATGTAGGACTGGTAGCAGGTGTATGCTTTGCAGAGAAAGGTTATGATGTTACCTGCGTAGATGTAGATGAGAAGAAAATAGAAATGATGCGTCAGGGGATTTCGCCTATTTATGAGGACGGCCTGGAAGAACTGATGCAGAAAAACAATGCAAGAGGAACGCTGCACTTTACCACTGATCATGTAGCAGCTTATAAGGATGCAGATGTTATTTTTATCGGTGTCGGCACGCCGGAAATGCCGGATGGCAGTGCCAATTTAAGCTATATTGCCACTGTATCCAGACAGATTGCAGAATCTGTGGAGAAAGACTGTCTTGTTGTTGTGAAGTCCACAGTACCTGTAGGAACCAATGACAAGGTAGAGCAGTTTATCAAGGATTTCCTTGTCCATGATGTAGAAGTGGAGGTTGCTTCCAATCCGGAGTTCCTGGCACAGGGAACTGCAGTCCATGATACTCTTCATGCAGCAAGGATCATCATCGGTACAGAGAGCAAAAAGGCAGAGGAGCTGCTGAAGAAGATCTATGAGCCGTTCGGACTTCCCATTGTATCGGTCAAGAGAAGATCAGCAGAGATGATCAAGTATGCCTGCAATGATTTCCTGGCACTTAAGATCTCCTACATGAATGATATCGCTAATCTCTGTGAACTGGTTGGTGCAGATATCAAGGATGTGGCAGAAGGCATGCGTTATGATGAAAGGATCGGTTCCCGTTTCCTGAATGCCGGTATCGGTTATGGCGGAAGCTGCTTCCCCAAGGATACTAAGGCACTTAAATTCCTGGCAAGAGAGCATGGCTACCAGCTTCGGACGGTGGAAGCCTGCGTGGCAGTGAACAGTGACCAGAAGACCAGACTGTTTGAAAAGGCAAAGGACAGAATGATCTCCTTCAGCGGACTTAAGGCAGCAGTCCTTGGACTTACCTTTAAGGCCGGAACAGACGATTTAAGAGAAGCACCTTCCATTGACAATATCAGACTGCTGTTACAGAACGGTGCTGATATCTATGCGTATGATCCCAAGGGAGAAGCAAGGGCAAAGACTCTTTTCCCGGAAGGAAAGCTGGATAAGGGAACCATGAATTATGTGTCCTCCCCGGAGGAAGCACTGGAAGGAGCCAATATCTGCTTTGTGTTTACCGAGTGGAAGGAAATGAAGGAGCTGACACCGGCAGATTATAAGAAAATGATGCATACACCACTGGTATATGACGGACGTAATCTTTATGCACCGGAGGATATGAAGGCAGCAGGTGTTGAGTATTATAGTATCGGACGATAGAGGGCAGGCATATGGAAAGAGATAAGCAGGATGAAAAACGGATTTTTCTGTTTCTTGCAATTACATTCCTGATCACTTATGTAATAGAGATTGCTTTTATAGCACCTATGGCGGGAAGTGGGGATGCAAGCAGAGCCATGATGGCACAGAGCCTGATCGCAGCGGTGATGTTTGTGCCGGCGGTCAGTGTGGCGCTGACAAGGCTGCTGACGAAGGAAGGCTTTGCCATTAAGGAGCTGCATCTGGCATTTAAGTGGAAGGGCAACCAGAAATATTATATGCTGGTCTGGCCGGGACTTGCCGGAATGATCCTTCTTGGGGCTATTCTATATTTCCTGATCTTCCGGAAACAGTTTGACAGTAACCTTGGTTATATCGGGGTATTGCTTACCGCGCAGGATGGAAATACCTATACGACAGGCCAGCTCTGGCAGTATATGTTCTTTCAGCTCCTGATCGGGGTAGTACTGTCACCGCTTGTCAATCTTGTGAACTGCTTTGGCGAAGAGTGGGGCTGGCGGGGCTATCTGCTTCCGAAGCTTTTGAAATGTATGCCGGTGGTACCAGCGGTACTTCTGGATGGTGCGATCTGGGGACTTTGGCATGCACCACTGATTGCTCTGACCGGCTATAATTATGGAATCGGTTATGCAGGATATCCGGTGACCGGAATCCTCGCAATGTGTGTATTCTGCATGGCAGTGGGTACGATCTTTTCCTACACGGAGATCAAGACGGGAAGCTGTATTCCTTCCATTCTTGGACATGGAATGATCAATGGTTTTTCCATGATAGGAGTATACTTTACTTCTTTGGAACATCCTTACAATGTATTCCTTGGACCTATGCCGCTTGGCCTCATTGGAGGTCTGTTTATCCTGATCATGGCCGGGGTACTTCTGTATCAGCTGGATCAGGAGGAAAAAGCCGCAAAATCAGCAAAGGAACAGGTAAAAGATTTGTAAACCCCTTGCAATTTGTAGACAGGAGTGCTACAATGCAGATGTTGTTAAATGATTACAGTTTTAAGTGGACTTGCGAGAGTCCACTTTTTTACTGCCGTGTGTAATGAAAATACAGGAGAGGAAGAGAGATGTCCAAGAAGGAAAATTATGAATCAAAGACAGAAGCGCTTCTTCTTCCCATCGCAGAAAAGAATCATGTGGAGATCTATGATGTGGAGTATGTGAAGGAAGGAAGTGAATGGTATCTTCGGGCATATATTGACAAGGAGGGCGGCGTCAGCATCAATGACTGTGAGGCTGTGAGCCGGGAGCTGTCCGATGCCCTTGACAGAGAGGATTTCGTAGAGGATGCTTATATCCTGGAGGTAAGCAGTCCCGGACTTGGAAGGGTACTGAAGAAGGATAAACATCTTCAGAGAAGCCTGGGAGATAAGGTAGAGCTTAAGACCTATAAGCCGGTAAACGGAAGCCGTGAGTTTGAAGGGATCCTGAAGGGCTTCGATGGCAGTACAGTGACAATACAGAATGAGGAAGAGGAACTGCAGTTTGACAGAAAAGATATTGCCGTAATAAAACTGGCATTTGATTTTTAGCGAGGAAAGGATAAGAAAATGAACAAGGAATTAATGGAAGCACTGGACATTCTGGAAAAAGAAAAGGAGATCAGCAAGGAGACACTGTTTGAGGCGATCGAGAATTCACTTCTGACAGCCTGCAAGAACCATTTCGGAAAGGCAGATAATATCAAGGTAGAGATTGACAGAGATACCTGTGATTTCCTCTGTTATGCAGAAAAGGAAGTGGTGGAAGAGGTAGAAGATGACTGTCTGCAGATCTCTCTTGAGGATGCACAGAAGATCAAGGCGGATGCCAAGATCGGTGATATGATCCACGTAGAGATCAAGTCCAAGGAGTTTGGACGTATTGCTACCCAGAATGCAAAGAATGTGATCCTGCAGAAGATCCGTGAGGAAGAAAGAAGCGTGATCTATAATCAGTATTATGAGAAGGAAAAGGATGTTGTTACCGGTATTGTACAGCGTTATGTAGGAAGAAATATCAGTATCAATCTTGGTAAGGCAGACGGTATCCTGAATGAGAGTGAGCAGGTAAAGGGAGAGGTATTCAAGCCTACTGAGAGAATCAAGGTTTACATCCTTGAAGTAAAGAATACACCTAAGGGACCGAGGATCCTGGTGAGCCGTACCCATCCTGAGCTGGTAAAGAGACTGTTTGAGGCAGAGGTAACTGAGATCAAGGACGGAACGGTAGAGATCATGAGCATTGCCAGGGAAGCAGGAAGCAGGACCAAGATGGCAGTACGTTCCAATAATCCCAATGTAGATGCGGTAGGTGCCTGCGTAGGTATCAACGGTGCAAGGGTAAATTCCATTGTAGATGAGCTGCGTGGAGAAAAGATCGATATCATCAACTGGGATGAGAATCCTGGTAATCTGATCCAGAATGCACTTTCACCGGCTAAGATCGTGGCAGTATTTGCAGATCCTGATGAGAAGACAGCCAAGGTAGTTGTTCCGGATTATCAGCTTTCACTTGCAATCGGTAAGGAAGGACAGAATGCAA
>ERZ1026850.1554-NODE-1554-length-11680-cov-4.188817_pt1 | contig 11680 bp, 11 predicted proteins | sample MGYA00380155_ERZ1026850 | MGnify/ENA primary metagenome ERZ1026850 (study PRJEB33269, sample SAMEA4719791) | human gut metagenome | biome: human-associated habitat; feature: organic feature; material: feces | place: Cameroon | collected 2013-10 ... | reverse complement strand
AAACAGCGGTAGCGGTACACTTTTCTTTTGTGTACCGCTACCATCATTTTTCCAAATTATTAGCACATCAACATTTTCCCCTGTTCTACTTCCAGTTTTAATCCCGTATCTGCCTGATATTGCTCCTTATCAACCAATTCATAAAAATCCTGTGCTCCACCTACTACTGGTTGCAACATTCCATCATAATACATCTTCTCAAACAAACCTTCTTTTCCGTTTTCTCCTCTATATACATTGATACAATACTGTCCAGCTCTTCGCATAAGTTTTTTCGACAGTCCTTTTTGTCTGATTTCCTGAAGAAGTTTCTCTGCCTCCGGCTCGCAATTTACATATACCGTCACTGTATCTTCTTCAATGAGTTGAAACTCCTTACCTACTTTCGCAAAATTATACTCATGGTCTTTGAATTCCTCTAATATTTTCTTTTTATCCAGACTTTCCCCTTTAATATGATACAATCTTTGGAAATACTCTGTAATACTGTCCAGTGCAGAAATATCCTTCCCTTCTGCCAGCAAATTTTCTGTGGTATCAATCTGTTGCCGCTGTCCCGGTACTTTCTCTCTTTCCTCCCACCTAAAAATGCTTACCACACTTTCTTCCTTTTTTCTTTCTCCATTTCTATTGCAGCGTCCTGCTGCCTGAATAATCGAGTCCACACCGGCTAACTCCCTATATACCGACATGAAATCCAAATCTACACCAGCCTCCACAAGGCTCGTAGAAATTACGATACATCTCTCATTTTTCTTCTTTAATCTATTACGGATTTCTTCCAGAATTCTCCTTCTGTGTGCAGGATACATACTGGTAGACAAATGATAGATTCCTTCTCCCTCCAGTAATTTATATAGTCTCTGCGCTCTTTTCCTTGTGTTAACAATACAAAGTGCCTGTCTCTCCCCCTGCAGCTTCTCTATCATTGTTTTCTCTGCTATTGTTCCAATATTTTGATATGTTACCCGTTCAAAGAACCGAAACTGTTCCTCTTTTCTTGGACATAATTCTATTGCCGTATTCCTTTTGGAGAAAAATTGTAATAATGCAGGCTGTGTTGCCGTACATAACACAATACTGGTTCCATATTGCTGCAATAATTCTTCCATCATGGAAATACATGGCTTTAAATAATTTAACGGAAGCATCTGCGCTTCGTCAAAAATAATAACACTGTTTGCAATATTATGTAATTTTCTGCACTTAGAAGATTTATTCGCATAAAGAGATTCAAAGAACTGAACATTTGTTGTAACCACAACCGGTTTGTCCCAATTTTCTGCCGCCAGCTGCATTGGTTTGAATTCTTCCGAACTTTCGTAATCTACATTACTGTGATTTTCCAATACATTTCCATCCCCTAATATCTTACGAAACACAGCCGCATTTTGTTCTATGATGCTCGTATAAGGAATCACATAGATTACACGTTCCATATGATTTTTCGCAGCATGCTGTAAGGCAAATGCCAATGATGCAATCGTTTTACCACCACCAGTAGGCACTGTCAGTTGGAATAATCCTTTCGACGATTTTCCTTGTTCCAGGCAGTTTCTGAGAATTTCTGTTCTTCTGCCATTAATTGTAGTATCATCTTCATTCAGTAACCATTCTGCTATATGGTTTTGCATTTTCCCTATGAGATTTTCTATTGTATCCCCATTATCTCTTTTTATCTGTCCATCTCTCATGAACCTCTCTGTATCCAGAAAGTCTGCATCTACCAGACAGGAATATAACATACGAATAAAAACACTCATGGAAAAGTCCGGGTCCGCTACCTGATTTACAGAAAAAGGTATGGTATTGATATCAGGAATCTGAATTTCCTTCTTATATTCACTATAATCACATAGCTTTTTCTCCATCCTGTCGCATAAGGAGGAAGATACCCCTTTTCTACCAAAGTCTGGTAACCCCGCATGATGACCTGCTATACAATAACTCATAAACTGATAGTATCCACCCAAATTCCTACAAACCTTTGCCCCTGCTGTGGAATGGTCTACCCTTTTATCTGTATTTTCTTTTATTTTTTGTTGAAATTCTGTCGAATATTTTCCTACATCATGTAGCAAGCCACAACAATATCCCCAATCTTCTTTTCCAAATTTTGCTGCAAATTCTCCTGTAAGTTTTGCGGTTCCCTGTAAATGCTCTGCCAACAATTGCTCTCTTTTTCCATCTGTATGCGCAATGTATTTCATATAAATCCCCTTTCTGCACACCCCCTTTGTGCATGTATAATAATTATTTTTAATTATACTTCTTTATATTTCCACTCACAATACTCAAATTACTTTTGTAGTGCATGTGCTATCAAAACAGGCACTTTCTGATCTTCATCTGAAAGTGCCCGACTTCTCATTTCCTATTCTTTTCTCTTCTGCCCTACACAATCCTTCTCACGGTAATAATACTCCGGTAAGTCGCCGCTGTAATCTTGATCCCGGTCCGTTCTGTGCTGGCGTGGACAATCTGTCCATTTCCTATGTATATGCCGACATGCCCGCCGTAATAAATAATATCCCCCGGTTTTGCCTCGGAATAGGACACTGCCGTTCCTACCCCTGCCTGGGCATAGGAGCTTCTTGGCAGGGAAATTCCAAATGCCTGATAAACCGCCATGACGAATCCGGAGCAGTCAGCACCATTTGTCAGGCTGGTTCCACCCGCCACGTAAGGATTTCCGATAAACTTGCAGGCATAATCTGCTACCTGCTGCCCTTTTCCGCCTCCTGAGGAGGAAGGTGCCGGTGCCTGGGTAGTGGATGAGGATTCGGAAGATGTCTCTTCTGTCTTGGAGGAATCATCTGACTGGCTTTCACTTTCGCTGTTACCCTGACTTTCCTGGCTTGCCAGCAAGGCCGCCTGGCGTTGCCGTTCTTCCTCTTCTTTTCGTTTCCGCTCTTCTTCCTCTTTCCGCTTCCGTTCCTCTTCTTCCAGCTTCTTAATCTGGGCTGTTTCCTGTTTAATCTTCGCGGTATAAGCAGCAGCTTCCTGTTTTGCCTTGGCAAGTACGACGGTATAATTATCATACTCCTGCTGTTTCTGATCCAGGACTTCCTGCACATACTGCTGTTCGTCTTTTAACTCTGCCTTGGAGGTCTCCAGTTCGGATTTTTCTTCCTCCAAAGTATCCTGCAGTTCTGCCACCTGCTGTACCGTAGCTTCATACCGGGCTAACAGATTCCGGTCATACTCATAAAGCTGTTCCACATAATGTGCTTTATTTACCATATCGCTCATGTTCTGGGTATTCAGAAATATCTGTAAATAGGAAGTATCCCCCTGCTCGTACATGAAGCGAATCCGGATTTTCATGGATTCATACTGTTCATCCTTATCTGCCATGGCGGCATCATAGGCAACCTGCGTTTCTGCAATATCCGCCTCTTTTTCCGCAATGGCATCCTCTATCAGGTTGATATCGGTCAGCAGGGAAACCATCTCGGCATCCAACTGGTCTATCTGGTCACCAATATCTGCCTGCGCCCCTTTGTAATCAGAAATCTGTCTGTTTACATCATTCAACTGGGACTGGTTATTCTGCACATCTTTTTGAAGTTCAGAAATAGTGGTAGCCGAAACCGGGTCTACCACCAGGAAAAACAATAGGAAGGATAACATAATACATATCCCTTTTCTAACGTTTCTCTTCATCTCTTCCGTCCCTCTTTTTCATTTCTGTCAGTCGTGCCAACTGCGTTCTGATTCCTACAGTTCGCAGTTATTTACTGTTCTTGGGAATGGCAGTACGTCACGGATGTTACCCATACCGGTTAAGTACATAACGCATCTCTCAAATCCCAGACCGAATCCTGCATGTCTTGCAGAACCATATTTCCTCAGGTCAAGATAGAACTGGTAATCTTCTTTCTTTAATCCCAGTTCGTCCATTCTCTTTTCCAGAAGTTCCAGGTTATCCTCTCTCTGGCTGCCACCGATAATTTCCCCGATACCAGGAACCAGACAGTCGCAGGCAGCAACCGTCTTTCCGTCCGGATTCAGCTTCATATAGAATGCCTTGATTTCCTTCGGGTAGTCGGTAACGAAAACAGGGCGTTTGAATTCCTGTTCGGTCAGGAATCTTTCATGCTCGGTCTGTAAATCACAGCCCCAGGATACCTTGTACTCGAATTTGTCATTGTTCTTCTCTAAGATTTCAATGGCGTCTGTATAGGTTACATGTGCGAAATCGGAATTTAACACATGGTTTAATCTTTCAATCAGTCCCTTGTCCACGAACTGGTTAAAGAAGTTCATTTCTTCCGGTGCGTTCTCCAGGACATAACGGATAACATGCTTTAACATGGCTTCTGCTAACATCATGTCATCTGTCAGGTCTGCAAATGCCATTTCCGGCTCAATCATCCAGAACTCTGCCGCATGTCTTGTGGTGTTGGAGTTCTCTGCGCGGAAAGTAGGTCCGAAAGTGTATACATTCTTAAATGCAAAGGCATAGGTTTCTACATTGAGCTGTCCACTGACGGTCAGATTGGTTGGTTTTCCGAAGAAATCCTGGCTGTAATCGACTTTTCCATCCTCTGTCTTTGGAAGGTTATTCAAATCCAGTGTGGTTACCTGGAACATTTCGCCGGCACCTTCACAGTCACTTCCGGTAATAATCGGCGTATGCACATACACGAATCCTCTTTCCTGGAAAAAGGTGTGAATTGCATAGGCAATCAGGGAACGCACCCGGAAGGTTGCCTGGAATGTGTTGGTTCTTGGGCGCAGGTGGGAAATCGTTCTTAAATATTCAAAGCTGTGTCTTTTCTTCTGCAACGGATAATCTGCTGTAGAAGCACCTTCTACCATAATCTCGGTTGCCTGCATTTCAAATTTCTGCTTTGCCTGCGGAGTTGCAACGATTTTACCTTTTGCAACGATAGCAGAACCTACATTCAGTTTGGAAATTACATCGAAGTTATCCAATGCATCGGAATAAACAATCTGCAGCGGCTCAAAGAACGTACCATCGTTTACTACGATGAATCCAAAAGTCTTGGAATCCCTGATACTTCTTACCCAGCCACCTATGGTAACTTCTGTGTCAACATACTTCTCACTGTTGCGATACAAGTCTCTAATGTCTGTTAAATTCATTTCGATACCCTCTCATTCTTCATCCCATTATCGTTTGTATAACTTTTTATTCTTCTGCTGTAGCTTCCTCAGTATCCTCGGAAGTCTCTGCATCCTCGGTTTCCTCATCGGAAGATTCTTCGGTTGTCTCTTCCTCTGTGGTGTCTTCGGTTGTGGTTGTGGATGTCTCTGCCGGAGTTGTGGTAATTGCCGCATTCTCCATTAAGAAGTCCATTACCTTGTCTGCCATCAGGAATTCCTTAAAGGTTTCCATATCTGCACTCTTCTTGAAATCCTCTACAGAGTCATAACCATAGGCTTCCACCCTATCGTTAACCGCTGCATCGATTTCATCCTGTGTCAGTTCAATTCCTTCTGCATTGGCGATTGCCTGTAACATGACATACTGCTGTGCTGTTGTCCGTGCATTTTCCTTTAATGTTTCCGGATAAGTGTCAGCGTCCATTCCATAATAAGCACTCATGTACTGGTCCAGTGACATGCCCTGACTGGTTGCCTGTGTGGTCATGCTGTCAATAACGGTATTATAATATCTGTTTACCATTTCTTCCGGCATTTCCTTAAAAGTACAGTTTGCCATAATGCCATCGGTAATCTGTTTCTTGATAGAATTCTCGTAGGTAGATACTGCATCATCATAGAACAGGTTATACACATAATCTTTGAATTCTGCTACGGTATTGCAGCCATCAATTGCCAGGGATGCTACGAAATCATCGGTCAGTTCCGGTGTCTCGGATACGGAAATACCGTTGATGGTCACATCAAATACAACCGGTTTGCCTGCCAGGTCAGGATTGTTGTCATAAGGGTCCGGGAATGTAAGGTTCAGTGTTACCTCTTCCCCTATCTCATGTCCAATAAGTCCATCTTCAAATCCGTCAATAAAGCTGCCGGAGCCGATTACCAGGTCATAGGAACCGGTACCGCCGTCAAACGCTTCTCCGTCCTGATATCCCACATAGTCAATGCTTACGGTATCGCCTTCCTGTACGGCACGTCCTGTTACTTCCGTGTCGGTTGCATTTCTGGATAAAATGTAGTTGATATAGGAATCAACGATTCCATCCGCTACCACAGGCTCTGTTTCTTCTGCTTCAATTCCCATGTAATTACCAAGGGTTACATACTTTTCCGGTGTAATGTCTTTGACATATTCTTTGCTTCCACATGCCATAAGAAGCATGGTTGCCGCAGTAATTGCCGTAACCAGTCTTACTTTGTTTTTTTTCATAATATTTTCCTCAAATCTCTTTCTTTTTCCTGATATTACGTCATTTCCACCTGATGTAACATCGTGAGCTATTATAGCATGAATCCCTACTTCTTTAAAGAGTTTCTTCCAAATAATCACGGAATATTCATATTTACACTGCCACTTGCAGGACAGGTTCCGAACAGTTCTCTCCTGAATGCTGACAGAATCCATAATTACCCATTGCTTAAAACCGCAATCAATGATAAAATATGCTTTACACAAAGTACCAGAATTCGGAGGTAATTTCATGAATACAGTAACCATTGTTTTGTTAGTTATTTTAGCCGTGCTGATTGTTGTCGTAGTGGCTTTATATTTCCTTGGCAAAAAGGCACAGAAAAAGCAAAACGAACAGCAGGCACAGATTGATGCCATGAAGCAGACCATTTCCATGCTGATTATCGACAAGAAGCGGATGAAGTTAAAGGATGCCGGTCTTCCCCAGGCAGTTTTAGACCAGACTCCCAAGATGCTTCGCGGTTCCAAACTCCCGGTTGTTAAGGCAAAAGTCGGACCGCAGATTATGACTTTAATCTGTGAGGAACGTATCTTTGATTCCGTACCGGTTAAGAAAGAGGTAAAAGCCGTTGTCAGTGGCATCTACATTACCGATGTAAAGGGTCTTCACGGAAAACAGCCTGTCGTAGAGCAGAAAAAGAAGAGCAAATTCAAACAGCTTGTGGAAAAGGCTCAGGAAAAAGCAGGTGCAAAACCGGTTAAATAAGTTAAATCAAGTAAAAACAGTGGTTCCTAATGCAGGAAGCCACTGTTTTCTTTTGGGCTGATATCAATTTTAATATGACAGTCTGTCAAAAACTCATAATTCACGTCTAACGCATATTCTACATCCACCAGAATCCGTTCTTCCGTTTCCTCCACCTGAATCTTCCTGGTATCAATCCCGATTAAAAGTGGTCCGAAGGGGGTATTGTAGTTGGTCATGTTTTTCTTATTTTCCTCAAAGACCATGTGCACGTTTACCAGTCCGTTTCGCACCAGTTCCAGACAATGGTCGCTGATTTTCAGGCGGTTTTTGGTAGGTTGTGTGAACCCTTCCGTTACCTCCTCGTACAGCACATAGTGCTTATCATTTTTCTTATAATAATCCCCTATGGTCAGGGTTTCAATCCGGTCTGCATCGGCTTCCCGCTGGTCAAACTGCAACCCCTGCAAGGATAACAATACTTCTTTTGTCATAACATTTTCCTCATGATATCTGTTAATACTTCTCAATGTCGATTACTTTGGCAGATAAAATGCCGTATGTAAGGATAGAATTGGCAAACCGCTGGAACTTATCAGCTGCATCACTGACATAAAACCGGTATAGTTCTGTGCCCAGACCGGGACGATGTTCACTTTCCAGTCCGTTTTGCTTCAATAATCTTTTCAATTCCCTTGCTGTTTCATAAGCCGGATTTACCAGGGTTACCGCATCCCCCATAATCTTGCCTACGGTAGAACGTATCAGGGGATAGTGAGTGCAGCCAAGAATCAGCGTATCGATTCCCACATCTATCAGTTCGGTCAGGTAACGTCTTGCGATTTCATCGGTTACCGGGTCTTCCCACAGTCCTTCTTCGACTAATGGGACGAAAAGTGGACAGGCTTTGGCTAATACCTGCGCCTTGGGGTTATTTTCTTCTATGTAACGGTTGTAGATACAGCTTCCAATGGTGGCTTCTGTGGCGATAACCCCGATTTTGCCGTTCTTTGTGGCTTCGATTGCCGCCCTGGCTCCCGGTTTCACTACACCGATAATCGGAATATCCACTTCCTTTTCCAGTTCATCCAGCGCATAGGCACTGGCTGTATTACACGCTACAACGATTGCCTTTACCTTCTGGGTCTGGAGAAAACGCACAATCTGTCTCGAAAATTTCGTTACGGTTTCTTTGGATTTACTGCCGTAAGGAACTCTGGCTGTATCTCCAAAATATACAATTCTCTCATTGGGAAGCTGCCGTATAATCTCTCTGGCTACCGTCAGTCCACCCACGCCGGAATCAAACACGCCGATAGGGCTGTTGCGGAATTCTTCCTCACTTAATATATTGCTTTCCATGATTTTCCCACCATTCTAAAAACTTACTGCTGATTATAATCCGGTCCTCATCAGCAGTCAAAAAGTCTTTGTAATCCTCTAATTCTACTGCCACCTCTTTTCCATCTACAATGGCTACCGGCTGACAGGTATTTTCTGTAAAACACAGTTCCGGGTAGAGCAGTCCCCACCACACACAGGCAAGCACGCCCCATAATATGGTTTTACCCCTTTTCATAACAGATGCTCCCTTCCATCAGCACTTATCCGCTGACATAAGGAGCATTGCCATGTTTTCCTATTTTATGCGCTTCTTTATTCTATCATTTCTTTTTGCGCATTTCCAGTTGTTCATTTTCCAGACGAATCTGCCGTATGATAGATTTTTCCTGATTATCTATATGAAGCTTCGCTGCCTGCGCCGCGCGCTCCTTATCATTTTCCAGGATACTTTCATAAATCATTCTATGCTCTTCCACGAGATTATCATGACGGCTTTCGTCCTTAATATACTCAAAGCGGTAACGATACATCTGCTCTGAGAGGTTATTGATGAGCTGAATCAGCCGTTTGTTTCCGGTTGCCTGCACGATAATATCATGGAGTGCCACATCTGCCTCCGCAATGGCTGTCACATTCTTCGTCCTGGTTGCCCGTTCAAAGGTATCACACGCCTGCCTTAACTGTGCTTTTTCCTCTTCACTGATTCTGTCACAGGCTAACTCTACACAGAGTGCATCCAGTGCCCGGCGCACTTCCAACACGTCTTTCAGGCTCTTCTCCGTAATCTGTGCTACCTCTGCCCCTCTGCGGGGTATCATAATTACAAGCCCTTCCAGTTCCAGTTTCCGGATAGCTTCCCTGATAGGTGTCCTGCTGACCCCCAGTTTATTTGCCAGATGAATCTCCATCAGGCGTTCTCCGGGTTTCAATTCCCCAGTCAGGATGGCTCTCCGTAGGGTATTAAACACCACATCCCGCAGTGGAAGAAATTCATCCATGCTCACTGTAAAATTATCGCCCATATAGTCCTTACCTTTCTATGTCTTCCTGGAAAGATGTCACGAAAATCTGTTTCGCATATTTCTTATCCGCAATCGCCTCTGCTGCTTTCTCTGCCTTGTCTTTTTCTGTAAAAATACCAAACACGGTAGGTCCGCTGCCACTCATCAGGGCATTTTCTGCCCCCTGTTCTTTCATCAGTGCCTTTATCTTCTCTATCACAGGATATTCTTTCGTTGTCACGGTTTCCAATACATTGCCCAGACGTTTCGTAATGCCTTCCAGGCTGCCCTGCTGTAAAGCGGTTATCATGCCGTCAATATCCGGGTGGAATGTCAGGCTGTTGGCATGCAGGTTCTCGTAGACAAATTTGGTGGATACATTGATATCCGGCTTGGCGATTACCAGATGGCACTTGGGCGGTGTAGGAAGCGGTGTCAGAATCTCCCCGATTCCTTCTGATAACATAGTACCACCCACTACACAATACGGAATATCTGCCCCCAGGGTAACCCCCAGCTTCTGCAACTGTTCTGTGGTATATCCTAAGTCAAACAATTCATTCATTCCCCGCAGGGTAGCTGCCGCATCAGAGCTTCCGCCTGCCATGCCTGCTGCAATGGGAATCCTTTTTACCAAAGTAATCCGGACACCCTCTTTCAGATTCCTTTCTTTCTTTAATAAATCAGCCGCCTTATAAATCAGATTGTCCTGGTTTATCGGCAGTTCTTCCTTATCTGTCTGAATCAGAATCTCCGGTGTGTCTATTTTCTCAAAAGTCAGTTCGTCATAGATGTCTACCGTCTGCATAATCATTTTCACTTCATGGTAGCCGTCCGGTCTGCGCCGCAGCACATCCAGACCGATATTGATTTTTGCATAAGCTCTCTGTGTTGTCCGTTCCATAGTGTTCCTCGTTTCTGTAAACTCTTTCAGGCAATTACGGGAAGAATCGATTCTAACTATGCAAGTGAAAAACCACCTTGGACACGCTTTCGCTCCACCTCAAACGCAATGGTACATAAGTGGCTAAAATACAGCCACTAAGAACCAAAAGTTCGCTATTGGGCGAACTTATTTTCCAAGGGTCCTGCGGTTGGTTATTTCACTTGCATATTATATTATCTAACAGCATCTGCTCCATAATTGCACTTTGTATACACAAGATTGTTCTTAATTTTATACAATCCGTGTCATTTTGTCAACTGTGACACACCACACAAAAAACAGCTGTTTTTCTCAATCTGTTGCTTCACAATCCCCTTATCTGTAGTATAATAAAGTTGATATCAGTTCCGGGAGGAGTGCGGTTTTGCCCGTACTACCAGTGTCTAGGCTCGCACATTTGATTATCCCGTAGAACACTTGGTAGCTGATATCCCCTGCAAAGGGTGGTTGGCTGATATCTGGTTGGCTGATAGGTTGGCTGATAGGTTGGCTGATATTCCCTGCAAAGGGTTAAGAATATGACTCTAGCATACGATATATAGAATAAAGATACAATTAACTATGTAAAGAACGGACATTTCAAACGGATTTGATTGTACCGTATCACATCATATTCCAAGGAGGGACACAGCATGAGCGTAAACGGAATTACCAGTGCAACAAGTACCTATGATGCTTACCAGAGCACTGCAGTCAACACAGCAAAAGCAACCGAGGATGTAAAGGATACCGGTGCATCTTCTTCTATTAAAGGGGAAACCGGTGTGGTATATGAGCCTTCCAAAGACTCTGCTTCCACTTCCACTACTGCCAAGACTTACACACAGGATACCAACCTGGTAAATAAGTTAAAAGCAGATGCAGAAGCACATACCAAACAGTTACAGAACATCGTACAGCAGCTGATGACTAAACAGGGACAGACTTTCAACACTGCCAATGATATGTGGTCATTCCTGGCAAGCGGTAACTTTACTGTAGACGAAGCCACCAAAGCACAGGCACAGGCTGACATCGCAGAAGATGGTTACTGGGGTGTAGAACAGACATCTGACCGTATTATTGACTTTGCTACTGCACTGACAGGCGGTAACCCGGACAAGATTGAAGAGATGCGTGATGCATTTAAGAAGGGTTATGAGCAGGCTGAGAAGACCTGGGGCGGTAAATTACCGGAGATTTCCCAGAAGACTTATGATGCCGTCATGGAGAAATTCGATAAGCTGGCTGAAGATGCGGGTCTTACAACAAACGCATAATACTGCAAACCAAAAAAAGTGGCTGAACCTCAGGGAACAGCCACTTTTATTTTATTA
>ERZ1026850.1553-NODE-1553-length-11682-cov-10.703879_pt1 | contig 11682 bp, 22 predicted proteins | sample MGYA00380155_ERZ1026850 | MGnify/ENA primary metagenome ERZ1026850 (study PRJEB33269, sample SAMEA4719791) | human gut metagenome | biome: human-associated habitat; feature: organic feature; material: feces | place: Cameroon | collected 2013-10 ... | reverse complement strand
ATTCATTCCACGCACGAAGAACTGCACCCGCGCCGTTTTTGCAGTTGTCGGAAAGCATGCGCAGCGCCGCCGCCTCTTTGATATCGCCCGAGGCAATACTTTCATCCAGCGCGTACTTGCCAAGCAACCTTAACATGGTGCTGTTCCCTTCGTATCTCTCTGCAAGGGAATAGTAATCCTCCACGGTCAGCACGCCAGCTTTCAGCAGCTCCACCGTATTTGCGTCGATCGCGTCTGGGTTTGCAAGGCCGTCTTTCTGGACGTCCTTTTCAAGCGCCTTGCGCAGCTCTGAGCACTTCGTGTCAAACTCCGGCCAGACTTTTGTTTCTGTGATCTTGAATGCGGCCTCTGCTTTGTTTAATTCGAGTGCAGCCGTAGCAACGCGCAGCTGCTTGTTTGCTGCATCGTCATCCGGGCGCCATGCGCCAGCGTCTTCGTTGGCCTGCCGCGCCGCCTGCAGCTCTGCATAGGATTTTGCGTACTCGTCGCGGGCGGTTCTGAATGCAGCGTCGAGCTGCTTTGCGTATACGTTGTATTTTGTCATAATTTCCCTTTCTGCGTGTTCTCGCGCCTGATAATTTCCTGTGCTTCTAATACCGTGTCGCGGCTGTAGCCCTCTTCGTAATCGAGCGGGTTCAGCGCAAGCACCGCCGCTTTTTCGTCTGCGCCCATAAAGCTTGCTTCGCCCAAGAATATGGGAAACATCAGTAAGCGCATTTGAAATGCGATAGAATCAACGGACGGAATATTGCCCTTCTGTTCAAGCCGGAAGCTGTTCAGCTTGTCAAGGCGCGCTTTTATTCCCTGCATGTGAGTGTCCTCAATTCGTATTCCAGCATTTTGTCAAGATCGCTTAACCTGTTTCCGCTCAGGACGCGGATAAACGCACCATCGTCCGCAATAAGATCATCGATGCTGCCGCGCTTTTCCTTGCCGTCCGGTGTTTGATACAGGAAGACAAGCTGTTTCCCGCGGCACTTCTCTGCAAAGCTGCGCAGACCGTCAAGCCGCGCTTTAATTCCTGCCATCAGTTTCATCCCTCCATTTTTCCAATTCGCGCAGCTGCTCCAGAATGTCGGTCTGTTCACACAGCTTCAGCGAGTATTCCAGCACCGAGCGGGCGGCAGAAATGCGTGCCTGTGCCTGTTCGCCCTTGTCTTCCATGATCTCGCGCAGTGTCGACAAAGCCGGGCTCAATGTCTGCTGTGCCTGCCGGGTAGCGTCACGCACCATATCGCCGAATGCCTGCTTGTACCGCTCCATGAATTCAGCGTCTTTCATGTACTCCCGCAGAGTGCTTTCTCCGATTCCAGCCATTGCTGCCGCTTCCGCCCGTGTACGGCTCACAAGCAGCGCTTGCAAGGTTCTTTCTTTGCGTGGTGTCATTGTGGGGTATCACTCCTTTCTTTCGTTGGTTTCTGCGGCTTTCTGGCGGTCGTAGAGCCTCATAAAGTCCGCAAGCGTCATGCAGACAAGCCACGGTGCGCGGTTCTTTCTCCAAAAGATCGCCGGTAAACCATCCTTGAATTTTCTGCTATCCCGCTGCGCCTGCTCCATCCATTCATAAAGCGCTTGCTTTTCCCCGCGCTTGCACTCTATGTGAACACCGTCAAGCCCTGTTAAGTCGGGCGTGCTTCCATAGCTCACGGCCTCGCCCGGCTGCACAGGGTAGCCGTGGCCTTGCAAGAGCCTGCAAAGCTCCAATTCCCCCGCGCGGCCTTTCGCCTGTGATCGCTTCCCGCTCAATTCGTTCACCCCCCTAATAGCACGTTTCAAAGAACCGGAGTTCTCGAATCCTTCCCGAAAAGAAGTGATTGATATTGTAGTCACAGCGCTGGTATTTCGTTGCAAAGTGCTTGTCGATCATAGCGCGGTATGCATCCGGGGAAACGTCTTCGATGTACGCGCCCCTGTCCGTTTGTGTGATGTACGGCATATCTTGGCATATCCGCACAATCTGGCTTGCCTTGATTGGCGGATGCGGCTTCCCCATGTACTGCTCATACTGCTCGAAGTAGTACCAGAATACGCTTAAAGCGTCATTCAGGCTGTAGCCGTTCTGAGGGTATACACTTGCGGTTATATTGGCAAATTTCTCAAAATCAAATGTCAAAATAGAGCTTCCTTCCTTGAAAAGCACCCTTATACAAAAAGAAATATCATTCTTCTGTATGTAGAGGGGGGAATGGAGCGCGGAAGCGGCTCCGTTCCCTTATACATAGGAATGATTTATCATTCCCTTTTACCCGTTAAGTTTGGTTCTGTTCCGTTATGTTATGTTGGGGTTCCCTTTGGTTGCCATTTGGTAAACCGTTGGTTGTCATTTGGGTGTCAACTATTTTCTTGCAGTGAGTATTTTCCGTTTTCATCCGTTTGCAGAAGACTAAATTCGTCTGTACACAAAGTCGGCTTATATCTATCGTTTCTAAGCGTGTTGTTAATTTTCCAATCTCGAATAACCAAAACACCAGAAGCGAAACGAATAATAAGGCCGTTGTCTGCAAGTTCATTCATTGCGGAATCATCACAGTTAATTCCCCGCATAATTTTGCGCGGTGAGGCTACAAAACCGTCATCGTCGCCATACATTCCCAACTGGAAATATAGCGCTTGTGCGTCTTTTGTCATTTCTACGAAAGCGTCAGTCCCGACAACATCAAGCGAAAACATTCGACGTTTTGCCATTTGCTTAGATCTCCATTTCTAAAGATATTTTCAAAATTATATTTTCGGCTTTCAATACGGCCTCTGTTTTTTCGCTGGCAGGTTTGACAACGCCATGAAATTCCGACTGAATGTTTTTAAATGCTTTCCCAACATCTTCTGGAGGAATGGTAAAAAGTTCGTCCATTAACTGCTCGATTCTGCGGCTCTTTGCCTCCCGTACTCGGAAAACTTCGTCAGCGGCCTTTTTCCATACTGTGCCGCAATCGCGTCGTATTCCCCTATGTAACGCTATTCCTTTCGTCATGTTTAACTCCTTTCCACGGCATCCGCCGCACTTAAAATTTCTTGTGCCCTGTGCCGCATGGAGCGGACAAAACGCGCTTTTTCCTCCCCGTTTGCGGGGAGGTAATAGCCGGTTGCGTTATCGCTTAAGATCGCCGCGCCCTCTTTTCTCTCTGCAGCAATCAAAGCGCGGATTGTTCTTCCGTTAAGGCCGGTCATATGTTCCAACTCTTTGAGCGGGGTTGCGTTGGCCTGCCCGCTGCGCAGGAAGTCAGCCATTACCATAAGCAAGAAGCCGTTCCAGCTCGTCAAGATTGATAAGCGTATACGTGTAGCTGCCTTTTACAGGCTTGATCGTGCCGTCCTTCACCCAACGCCGAAGAAGCCGTTCATTGATATAGCTTCCGGGGTCTTGCGCCTTGATCTCCGCAACTGCTTTCGGGATAGTTCTGATTCGTACCATGATGAAAATTTCCTTTCGTATTTGAAAAAAATAAAAAGTGCCCACCCCTTACGCACTGTTACCATGCGTAAGCGATAGGCACAAAGGCACACGCAAAAAGGGAATTTCGCCCCTTAAAGCTACTTCATTTAATTTTCTTTATTATATCACAAAAATTCAGATTTTGCAAGCTTTATGCGCGTTTTTTACCAAGAATAGTGTCGCTGATGCAATCTGCAGTTTTGCGTTTTGCTTCGTCTATAGCATGCGCGTATGTGTCAAGCGTTGTCGATACATCTGAGTGCCCAAGCATTCCGGCGACGGTCAACACGTCCACACCATTTGACAGCAAGATGGATGCTGCAGAATGGCGGAATAAGTGCGGGTTGATGTGCGGCAGGCCGTGTTTTTTGCAAAACTCGTCAAGATCAAGGTTTACGTTCCCCGGGTTTCTCGGCGCACCATTCCATCTTGTGAATACAAGATTGTGGTTTTCCCAAAGATCGCCTAGTTTCAATCGTTCTTCCGTCTGGTAAGCCCGCAGCTTACGCAAAAGCGTCACCATTTCCGCAGGAAGCGCTACACGGCGGCTGTTCCCTGTTTTTGTTGTCCCGCTTTGAATGCCGGTTTCTGGTAAGTAAATCATGCTCTGATCGATCAAAATTTCGCATTTCTCGAAGTCTATTTTGTCCCACGTCAACGCCAGCGCCTCCCCCCTCCGGCATCCCGTAGAGATGAACAGAGTTATCAAGGCGCGGAACGGAAGCGGCTCTGTTTCAAGGGCGGTAAGAACGGCTTTCAGCTGTTCAGGCTGCAGCGTCTTGCTTTCCCGGACGCGCTTATTCTTGGGCAACGTCACCCGCTCAGCGGGATTATATTTGATTATCATTTCTTTGTATGCCTGCCCAAGTACAGTGGAAATAATGGCGTGGTAGTCCCGGATTGTTCCCGGGGACATCGGCTTATCGTCCCCCGTCAGTTTGAAAAGATCTTTTCGCCCTAGATTTTTTTCAATAATGGCCGCATTCTTCCTTGTGATCGGTTGATTCTTGCATAGTCTGCGAATCAAATTCCCGTATACGCCGCATTTTCTCGCAAAATCGTTGCACGTCTCCCCATCTGGAATAAGCGTCTTAAAGTCAACTGCAGGAAGTGCGTAAACTTGCCAACGGGAAGCGCCCGGCTCCGAAAGCCTTTTGTATAGCTCATTCAAATGCTTTGGCCGGATTTCTTGGATAGGAATTTGACCAATGTATTCATTGATTCGCGCAGTTTGCCGCCGGACACGGGCTAATGTTTGCGGCTTGTCTTCACGCTGCACCCGCATTTCGTAGCAGTACGCCGCGTACTCTGCAAACGTCTGTCTATTGTCGGCCTGAAAACCGCACATCAAATCTTGTTCAAATTCGGTTGCTACGCGCTGAAGCTCTCTGTTAAGCTCCCTCGCAGACATGGGTTTTTCTGGCTTCCACGTCTTGTAATGCCTGATTTGCCGGTCTAGGGAATCACGGCCAAGCGTGACCGTGATTTTATACGCTGTGCCGTGCTTCCCCTCGATCTTCCTGATACTTGCCATTGTTTAAGCCCCTTTCTTGTCTCGAATATTCATTACCCCTTCCCATTTGCATTTTCTGCAGAAAGTGATAACGCCGCTGCAAATTGCGTCGGGGGTTAATTTGTGAAGTTTCTGGCCGCATACCGGGCAGCAAAACCACAGCTGACCATTTATCAATTTAACCACGCCGCTATTCTCCTTTCTTGGCGCACATTTGGCGCACAACTTTTGCGAATGAGCGGAAACAGGCTGCAATTTTGGCGCACAATTCAAGAGCAAACAGCCCCATTTCGCGCAGAAGTCCCAACGTTTCGGCGTGATTGATAAGAATATTGTATATTCTTCGGGCAGTTATTACAACTCGCAATATTGCACAAATTTTATGTATGTTTTTGTCTGTTTCCGCTCAATATCGGCCTTTTTATTGCCCGATATGTTTATCTCGCCGATTCTTGGCGCACATTCTTAGCGCACAACTTCCCGTTTCCGCGCTACTAACGAACTTCCGCAAATCTTTCTTTGCATTCATTGATCTGCTTTTCCAGCTCCGAAAGATAGGCGTAAATTCCGTATAATGCATCGTAGTCATCTTCACACGGTTCATTCTCGCCCTGTGTCATAGTTGTCCAGCATTGCCGAATCAATTCAACGCCACAGTGCAGTTTCATGTGAATTTCGTCAAGGTCTGACAATCGTTTCCACTGATCTTTTTTCATGCCTGATTTCCTCCTTCACCTTTCAAGATCGTTTGCAGAACGGAAAGCGCCTGATTGTCCGGAAGCGAAAGGGCATTGTTCGCCGCGCGTGTAATTTCATCCGGCTCCGGCATGCGCCGGTTCCTGTAACTGGCCTGAATTGCATCCCTCGCGTTATGCACGGCTTTTGCGGCCTGCAGCTGCTGCGCAGTCTCAAGATACTGCGTTACGGCTTCTTCGTCTGCGTATGCCAATTTGCATTCAAAGATTGCATTGTGAATGATATCCATAATCACGGAAATGCGGTCTTCGGCGTCCTCCCAATCGTAGCGCGTCTTTGGCCGGTCTTCCTTGCTATCAAGATAGTCGTTCCAGAACGTGCAGAGCAATCTATGGGCGCGTTCAAGGTCACACAGCGGCGCATAAATCGCGTTTGAGATATCATTGCGTTCGCTTGCAGTCGTTTTTTCTAGGTACATAAAGAACCTCCTTGTTTTTTCGAGCGGGAGGCGGTAGAATAAATACCGGCCTCCCGTGGTGGTTGGCTGTTGCTCCTATATCCGTTTAGCTTGGTCGGCGGTTCGGATATGGGGGCTTCTTTTATGCTTGGTTCCTGTTCGTGGGATGGTTGGCCGGATGAGATCAAGGCCCCTATCTCCTCTCTCCCATCTGGCAAGAAATGTTTTTTGCTTAATTCCGGCTTCTTTCGCCCATTCTTCGGATGTTTTGACTACTCCGCATATATCATATTTGGGGTAGTATTCCGAATGTTTTTCCCGCTTAAAAGGCCGCTTATTTGCCGCCTGTTCCGCGCCGGTTGCCCATCGGCAATTATCCGGGCTATATCCCTTTTCATTGTCGATGCGGTCTATACTTAAATTATCATCGTAACCATGAGCCAACGCCCAATCTTGAAAAGCCTTGAAGCTATGCCGCCAATCCCGGCAAACCGTAATACCACGCCCGCCATATTGCCGGTAGCTGTCGTGCCGTTTGTAGTAGCATCGGTGCTTCATGTCTCCCCATATTCTGTATAGCCTTGTGCCGCTGCCCCCGTGAGTTTCACGGGCCTTGCCATTTTTACCTATTTCACGGCAGAGATCGACGGGAAGGCAACCACAACTTAAAATCCTGTGGCCGCTAATGTTTGCGGCCTTTGTATAGTGTTCTTTGCCGCAATCGCACCGACAACGCCATATAATACCGCCGTCTTTCGATCTCTGAGCGGTTGGTTCTATCGCAACCAAACGGCCAGAGCGAACGCCCGTTAAATCAGTTTTTCCCATCACGCCACCACTTGAAAACGCCGGGCGGGAACAGTCTTAATGTACTGTTCATACATGGCCCCATGCTCGGCCTTGAAGGTTTTACTATCAAAGCGGCTTGTTGTGTAGTGCGTCCACTTGATCTTGATACCCTCCACGCTCATTTCCTCGCTGTCGCCCATAGCGGCCTTTATATCCGCCTCCAGCGCGTCCATAAGGTCTTGCAGCTCGTTCATCATCTTTTTCATGTCTGCGTACTCCTTGACTTTCGCGGCAATGGTTTCGCTCATTGTGTTTACCTCCATTTTTTACTTGCAAGGGACACGGAGCCGGGGGCCTTAAACATCTATGCTCTTCGGCAGTCTCAATCTCTCTTATCCGTTCCGGCTTTTATCTTGCGTTCTTGGTTCGGCTTTCGCTTACTTCGTCCGCCTTGCCGTGTCCCTTGCTATGGTCTTATTATAAACAGTTTCGTTTATAATGTCAATACCTATATTTAAATATTTTTGTTTTTATTTTCTTGCTACCGATTGACAAATTAAATGAATTCATTTATAATATGCATATGAGAGGAGGCGAAATAATGGCAACATCTGAACAGTTGAAAATTTTATGCGTTAAACTCAATATTAGTGTGTCAGAATTGGCGCGAAGATGTGGGAAAAGTCCGCAGGCATTTTCACAGAAGATGAAGCGGGAAGGCTTTACACCAGAAGAATTAAAGGACGTGGCTAACGCTGTCGGCTGCAAGTATGAAAGTTCCTTTATTCTGCCGAGTGGCGAGAGGGTAACGGAATAAGAAACGGCGGAGGAAAATTCCTCCGCCCTCTTTTTTTTCATAAGCTATCTATGCTATTCTTCCCTTATAAAGCGCACAAAGGAGGAAACAGCATGGAATACTATTTTTCTATGGAGACAATGCGGGAGTTTCAACGCCGGTTTGAACGCGAATACCTCACCGGGTACACAGTCAAGCATTACGAAAAAGATTGCTTGACCGTTTATGTTATCAATGATTCTCTGGTGATTTGCTTCGAGTTTGTCCCGCTCATAGCCTCTGAAAGCACGGTATACCTCAATGCAGATAGATACCGGGATGAAATCGAGGCGCACCCGTATTTGAGCTTTCCGGCGGTTGGAGAGCCGTATTATTACGCCCGTATTGTGGAGCTGACGCATAACGACATCGGATTCCGATACAATAATGCAAAGTTTACCCGCGATCTCGGCAAAGCTACAGGGCTTATGCTGCTGGATGTATACATCATGTACCGGCAATTTAACAGCGAGGATATAACAAACCGTGGATGCGTGGAGGCGTGCAACGCAGCATTTCCGACGCTTCATCTACCGGAACGCATAGCAGCATGGCCAGGGAATAACTACAATTTCGTTGTGATCGAATTGGAGAGCAGCAGCGGAGAGGTTGCCCGCGCCGTGGCTTATACGATGCAAAAGCCCGGCGATTACATACGCGGATTATGCGCAGCGTGGATAAAAGACGGGCGAATACAGAGCAACGCTATAAATGACGGCATTGTAGAACGAGAAATAAACGCCGCCTTTGCATCGTGGAAAGGAAAACGGCGCCAAGAGCGATTAGAGCAACATTTGAAATACTTTTCTGTTTCCCATCGTCTGAAAGATCTTGCCGACATATACGGCTACCAGCGGAATATACTCGCCGCAGCCAACGCCGGGAAATATGACCTTATAGAGCGGTCTACCTATCTAAAGCCGGTAAACAAATGGGTATCGGAGGAGCTTGTATATAAGCTCGCAAAGAAGCTGTATAAAAAGTACGCTGTGATCTATCAGCTCCGCCCGTTCTTCCTGCGTACACCAATAGGCGGGCAAATGTCGTATGATGTTTATATTTCCGGTTTGAACGTCGCAATAGAATATCAGGGGAAACAGCACTTTGAGCCTGTGGATTTTTTCGGAGGCGAGATAGCTTTCCAGAACGTACAGCGCCGGGACAAGCTAAAAGCCAATCTAAGCCGGGCGCATGGTGTCAAGCTCGTATATGTGAATTATTGGGAGGATATAACGCCCGCTTTGATTGTTGAGCGTGTAGGTATCCAGCCATAGAAGAGAGCGGGAACTAATCCCGCTCTTCTCTTTTGTCCCTTGCTATGGTCTTATTATATCACGATAGCGTTATATTTCAATTGACATTGTATATAAAGATAGCGTTATATATTAGTGCAATTTGCACAATTGCTATCGTTATATATATATGGTAAAATAAACAACACAAGGAGGTGACAGCATGACCGTATCAAAGGCACAGAAAGCGGCAACAGCGAAATATGAAGCGAAAACATACGACAAGGTGCTCGTTAGGCTCCCGCGAGGGAAGAAAGGCGAAATTGAATCGGCTGCAAAGACAGAAGGAAAAAGCGTAAACGGCTTTATCAGCGAGGCAATAGACGAAAAACTTCAACGGGTCGGAAACAACGGGGGCGTAATCGCAGAGTAAAAAGAGGGGTCTACCCCTCTTTTTTCAGATTGACAACGGCGGGAAACGCCGTATAATGAAAGCAGGAGGGATGAAACGATGTTAGACGAAAAGGATTTACAGCAGGTCAAAGCGATTGCAGACGAGGCGCGGCGCGGGGCTGTGCATGATATGCAAGTGATCATCGAAAATACGATCATGCCGAGCCTCAAACTTCTGGCCGAAGGCCAAAAGACGATCTTGGAGACGATGGCACCGAAAACACGGGTTGACGAACTCGAGGACGAAATGCAGCTGTTGAAAGCTGTTATCCGGTCGCAGTCAGAGCGAATCGCAGCGCTTGAAAAGCGTCTCGCTTAATACGTTATTTTACATATGCCGCTGTGAGGCCGTACAAGCCCCGCAGCGGCGTTTTTATTCTCCTGCATAAACTGAGCGGGTATAGTGCTTCTGACCGCGTGTGCGGCGTTATAACAAAAGGAGCGGGGAAAACCCGCTCCTTTCGTCTATGTTTAGGGCTAAAGAACAGATGGCTTGAGCGCCCAGGTGCTTTAGGGCGCTGCCCGCCGCACTACTTCGGGCGGGACTTTGCAGCGGCGCAAAGGGCAGGCAGCCCCGCGCACTCTGCCGACGGACACCGGGGCTTTCTCCCGGCTGTTGGCCTATTACACCGTCCTTTCTTGCTCATTCTTCGAACGCCTTTTCAAAGCACTGTTTCAACGCGTTTTTACTGTCCGCCGCTGCAGGCTTCAAAAACGGCTGTGCTTCCTGTTTCGACGTTCCAAGCTCCACGTATGGAGCGTATTCAACATTTGTGCCGACATAAACGGATAATTCATCGTCATCCGGTGCTGTGCCGCTGTATTCACCTGTCTGAATCACGCCGGTTTTTGGCTTGTCGGCTTTGTACGACTGCACTGCGGGCTTTTTGCCAGCGAGTGCCCACGTGATACTGTTGCGCAAAAGGCCGGTGTCTGCCGGTGCAAGCTGCTTTGCGAATTTCTCCACCACAAGCCCGCACATCGTAAGCGCTTTCAACGCCCGCGACTTGATTTCCTCTTTGCATTCCGCGCTATGATCTTTGAACTCAACGGTTGTCATGGTTCTTATCTCTCCGTTCCTGCCAGATTTCCCCGTAGCTCTCAAAGACTATTCCGAAGAATGCGCCCGCGAGGAAAAGTCCCGCCCCGATGATCATATATCCCATATCTGCCCCCTTAAAAATTCTCGATAGACTGACCGGCCAGTTCTTCCCACCATTTGCCCATGCTGACAACCATATCGGGAGAGGTTGCGGCGTTTCGGTTGCCGCCGCGACCGGAGCAGTAGCTTGCAAGCCCTTCTAATTCATTCCACGCACGAAGAACTGCACCCGCGCCGTTTTTGCAGTTGTCGGAAAGAATACGCAGCGCAACCGCCTCTTTGACATCATCCGTGCTGTCGGCGGCGTCCAGTGCATACTTGGAAAGCAGCTTCAGCATGGTGCTGTTGCCGTCGTACCGCTCCGCGAACGAATAGTAGTCATTCACGGTCAGCACGCCTGATTTCAGAAGCTCCAGCGCGTTTGTATCAATCGCGTCCGGGTTCGCAAGGCCGTCCTTCTGAACGGCCTTTTCAAGCTCCTTGCGCAGCTCTTTGCACTTCGCGTCAAACTCCGGCCAGATTCGACGATCCGCAATTTTGAATTCCGCGTCTGCTTTGTTCAGATAGAGCGCCGCTGTTGCGGTGCGCAGCTGCTTGTCTTCGGCAGTGTCATTGGGCCTCCATGCCTTTGCGTCGGTGTCTGCCTGCCGGGCTTGCTTGAGGTTGTCATAGGCTGCAGCGTATTCGTCGCGTGCGCTTCTGAATGCAGTGTCAAGCTGCCGTGCGTATGTGTTGTATTTGCTCATATTTCCCTTTCTGCGGGTTCTTCCGCCGTCGTAATATTCTTCAATTCATACTCGATCATCTTGTCAAGATCGGTCAACCTGTTCCCGCTCATGACGCGGACAAACGCACCATCGTCCGAAATAAGATCGTCGACGCTGCCGCGCCTCTCTTTGCCGTCCGGCGTCCGATACAGGAAGACAATCTGTTGACCTCTGAACCGCTCTGCAAATTTGCGCAGGCTGTCAAGCCTTGATTTAATTTCTGCCATTTGTTTCATCCCTCCATTTCTCCAGTTCGCGCAGCTGCTCCAGAATATCCGTCTGCTCGCACAGCTTCAGCGAGTATTCCAGCACCGAGCGGGCAGCAGTAATGCGGGCCTGTGCCTGTTCGCTCTTGTCTTCCATGATCTCGCGCAGTGTCGACAAAGCCGGGCTCAATGTCTGCTG
>ERZ1026850.1552-NODE-1552-length-11687-cov-8.796510_pt1 | contig 11687 bp, 10 predicted proteins | sample MGYA00380155_ERZ1026850 | MGnify/ENA primary metagenome ERZ1026850 (study PRJEB33269, sample SAMEA4719791) | human gut metagenome | biome: human-associated habitat; feature: organic feature; material: feces | place: Cameroon | collected 2013-10 ... | reverse complement strand
AAAAGATCGTGTTCACCAGAGAGGAGCTGAGCCGCAATTCAGGCAAGCCCTGCTACATTCTGGAGTTCTACACGGACAAGTGTGCGTATTCCTACAAGGTCGATGCGGTATCCGGAGACATCCTCGAAAAGAACATCGAGTGGCGTTCCCGTCAGGAAAGCGAGTCTGTTTCGGAAACGGTTCAAAACTCCGATTCCAATCAGCGCAGAATAGGTTAACCCACGATAAGGGCCTTTTGAGAAAGTGCATACCCGCAGTGGGCGAGGATATGCCCGGTTGCGATCCGGCTATTACGGCCTCTGAAGGCATCCCGTTCGATGCCGCGGCCATGCTGGGAGAAGATGGTTTCCATTCGCTCATGGACTCATTGGCCGCGATACAGAAGCCGTGAAAACAGCAGATGGTCATATAGAGCATACTTCGGCATACATAAATTGCCAGGAGCCGGGCTGCGCGTATCACGCAGTCCGGCTCCTGACCTGTAAGGAGACAATGGTCGAAAGTAGCCTAAATTGGAAGTAAGATGAAGTCTTTTTACTTGGCGATACGCTCCAGGATTTCGATCAGCAGCTCGGTAGTGATCTTGACATCCTCGATCTTGCAGGTTTCGTTGGGCGTATGCACGTCAAGAAGCGTCGGACCAACGGAGATCATGTCCAGGTGGGGATTCTTCTCCGCAAAGGCACCGCACTCCACGCCGGCGTGTACCGGCTCCACGATCATATCCGTGCCGGTCAGATGCTTGTAGGCCTCGCAAGCGATATGGGTCAGCTTGCTGTTGGGATTGACCGCCCAGCCGGGAACATGACCCTCGCTGTCGAAGGTAAAACCGAAGCTATTGGCCAGTGCGCTGCAGATCACACCGATCTGAGTGGCCTGATAGGCAACGCTGCTGCGGGCAAACACCGTGAAGCGCACCATATCCTCGTCCACGGACACCACACCCAAGTTGGCGGAGCTCTCCACCAGCCCGTCAATGAACGGACTCATGGTATGTACGTTATTGGGAACCGTGGTCATCAGACCCACCATACCATAGCCGACCTCCCCTGTCAGTACGCGGTCAGGCGCGGTATCGCCGAAGGTGGTGGTGAACACCATATCCGATTCGATGTTGCCGAAAGCCTCCACGAACTCTGCGCGGAAGGTTTCAATGATAGCCTTGGCCCTGTCCTCCTCGGTGGCAGACAGAACAATGGTGGCGGTGCCAAATGCGGGGATGGCGTTCTTCGCCTGACCGCCGCTGAAGGAGGCCACGCGGTAGCTGACGCCGCCCTGCCGCAGCATAGCCAGTAACGTAGCGATGCTGACCAGCGCGTTGGCGTGACCCTTGTTGATCCCCACGCCGGAGTGACCGCCCAGCAGACCACTGAAGGAAATGGTCAGTGTCTTGCAGCCCACAATAGGCTTTTCCCACTCGGCCTTGTGGCTGTAGTTGAAGAAGTCGCCGCCGGCACAGGAATTGCACAGTGAGCCCAGCGTTTCCCAATCCAAATTGACCAGATAGCCGCCGTCAAGATACTTGGGGTCAATGGCGATGGAGTCCATGCCGTCTTCCTCGTTGGTGGTGAAGATGGCGCGGATGGGGCCGTGACGCAGGGTGTCGTCCTGCAGCAGGTACAGGCACATCGCCACGCCGATACCGTCATCGGCACCCAGGCTGGTGCCGTCTGCAGTCAGGGTCACACCATCGTTGATGACCTTGATGGGATCGTTCATAGGATCGTAGGTGACGCCCTCTTCGCATACGCAGACCATATCCATGTGTGCCTGAAAGATCACACGGGGTACATTCTCGCAGCCGGGGGAGGCGGGCTTGTCAATGATGATCTCATTCATGTTGTCCTTTTCCACGGCCAGGCCATGGCTCTTGGCCCACTGGAACAGATACTCGCTGACGCGCTCCTCGTGATGGGAAGGGCGTGGCACCTTTGCCAGCTCCAGAAATTCGGACAATACAATATCTAACGCTTTGTCTTTACTCATAGCAAACACTCCTTACTGTGCGACGGAGCAGGCTTCTTCGATAGTCATATCGCCGGAGCCGGCCAGCTTGGTATTCTTCAGCAGGGAATAGAGGATCCAGTAGGCCACAAAGGCGATGATCACGCCGTCCAGTGCGGAGGAGAACACTGTCACCACGCCCAGCGTCTCCAGCAGCGCGAAGCCGCCGCCGATGACCCACGCGATGATGCCGATCCAGTTGATACCGCGCACGGGAGACCAGTTCTCCTTCTTGGCCTTGCAGATGACCCAGTAGTCGCAGATAACGACGCCCATGATGGGAGGCACCACCGCGCCCAGAATGCTGATATAGGTGTTCAGGAAATCTGCCAGACCGGCAATCGCCATAATGACGCCCAGTACGCCGCAGATCATGGTGACCAGAGGACGCTTGCTGTCCTTGATGGAGAACATCTTGCAGGCGGCCAGACCGGACATATAGGCGTTGCCGGTGTTGGTCGTCCATGTGGCGAGGATCAGCACCAGCATGGCAACGATAGGCAACCCTAGACCTGCGAACATGGCGGCCACGTCGTAGTTGCCGGTGCCGATGGACATGATGGCACCCACCAGGATCATCAGCAGAGCCGCAGGCATAACGCCGATCAGGGTAGCCTTCACCACGTCACCGCGGGTCTTGCAGTAGCGGGTATAGTCAGAGTTACAGGTAGCGCCCAGCGCGAACAGGCCGATAACGGTGGAGATCGCGGCGGGCAGGGGCATCAGGTTCTCCGAAACGGCAGAGGCGATGTTGCCCCAACCGGCGGTGTTGATGGAATGGATGCCGCCATAGGCGCACAGCAGCACCAGCAGCGGAACGGCGATATAATTCAGAACCGCCATCCACTTCACGCCGTAAACGGCGGTGATGAACATGACGACACCCCAAACGACGCAGCTCAGCCAGAAGGGGAACTCCACGCCCAGATGCAGCATCAGCGTGTTGAAGGCCACGGCGCAGGTGGCGGTCTGCACGGCGAACCAACCTGCCTCACAGATAAAGATAACCAGCGCCATTGTGAAGTTGGCGCCTGTCATACCGAAGGCTCTGGTGGAACACATGGTGGCGTTCAGACCGGTGTCAGAGCCGACAATGCCGCCCAGGATCATCATGGTGCAGCAGATGGCAAACCCGATGAGGGTGGCCCAAAAGATGGAGCTCATCGTCAGCACGCTGCCGAAGATGCCGCCCACCATCAGCATGGGGATGCAGATCATGGTACCCACCCAAATGAAAGCGATACTCCACCAGGAGCGTTTTTCGTTGGGTTGAATCTGGGATAAGCCCTTATCCTCTTGCTTGGTTTCCGTTACATTGGTCTTGTTTTCTTCCATGTTGTTATTCTCCTCTCTCTAAAATGTAGGGACGGGGAATGCTCTCATTTAGACAGAAAGCCGGGAACGGGAACTGTGCCCCGTCCCCGGCTTTTCGTCGATGTAAGGAAGCTCGCTGTTGTCGGGTTCTGCAGGAATGCGCTTACTTGGTGGGATAACGAACGATTCTGCCGGTGTACTCCACGTTCTTGAAGTAGGGAGCCCACACATCGTTGATGGCGGCCTCGCCGTTCTTCCACCAGCGCTCATCCACCTCGATAATGCCGATGTCCACATACTGACCCTCCTTGGTATCAGCATTGGTCAGAGGCATACCATCATTGATCTCGTAGAAGGAGATGATGTCGGGGGCGGTCATGACCACGATGCCATCCTTGTAGATGACCAGATTCTCGTTCTGGAACAGAACCGTATAGGTGGAGCCGTCTTCACCTGCGACAGTGGCGGTGCCATAATCGAAGCCGCCGGCCGTCTTTGTTTCCACCTTGGTGATCTTACCGCGGCAAACGGCCTGGCACTTCAGGCTGGAATGCTTGGCGAGATACGCATAGAAATTCTCGGTGGTGTTCTCGGTCTTATACGTGGCCATCACTTCGCCGACGGTCTTGGCACGGGTAATGGTGCCATTGCCGATAGCGGCCTCGATCTGCGCCTGATTGACCATCCAGCCGGACAGACCGGCCATCATATCAAAGGCCACGCAGATGTTTCTGCCGATGACCTCGGCCTCGTGTGCATCGCGGGGATCGGCCAACTCAATGGTCAGGCGGTTGTTCTTGTGGTCGGCCATAGCCAAAGGAGAGGTATCCAGGCCGTTGACGTGCAGCAGCAGCGTGTCCAGAGCGGGAACAGCGCGGGCAGCACCGTCTGCATCAATGACGGGGATATCGTTCATCATGGCGATCAGCATGGGAACGAAGGTGTTGAAGCCGCCGATCTCAACGGGAATCGTATAGCTCAGGGTGCGACCCATGGTCGCAGCCATATCCACCAGAGCGTTGTAGGCGTTGACGGCGTAGGGCGTAAAGTCAATGTCCTTCAGTGCAACGGGAGAACCCATGCCTGCGGTCACAGCGGCATAGGCGTTGACATTCATCTCACCAGTGGAGATCATGCGGAGCTTCGGATCACCATGTTTCTTGATGTAGTTCTCCAGCATCTCCAAACCGGAGCTGGCAGAACCACCACCGCCGGCACCCAGGACGGTGGCACCATAGATGATGTTGATAATATCCTGACGTGACAAAACAGTAGACATTTCGAGTTCCTCCATATTCTTAATTTTTGTGGCGTTCCCGCCATCTCTGCTTAAAAGTATACAGAGTCTCGGTGTATAGGTCATCGGATAGCCAACTAAGGATTTCATCGTTTCATTGGTCGCAGAAACAAAGAGGGACTGTTTTGGCAGCCCCTCTTTGTGCATCTTGCTTTGTTAAGTTGTAAGTATCTCCTAAATCCCTTTCAGAATACGGTAGACCACCGCCGCTTTATATACCGCCAGCGTTGCGGGCATCTGTACCAGATCACATTTCAAAACGCTCCGGATCTTATTGAGCCGGTAATGCACGGTATTTTTATGAAGATATAGCAAGGTGCCTGTGCTCTGCGTGTTGGATTCCGCATCAAGAAGATAAGTGCATAGCGTCTCAATCAGGATATCACCGTCCGCAGTATCCTTCAGCTTCCTGATGGGCAGCAGACAGTCTGCTACCGCATCTTCCCCCTGCTTCACGGAGTCGATACATGATTGCACATAGCGCACATCACTGTCTGAATAGATCTTGCGCCGCGGATACACAGCGCAGAGCTCTGCAAAGCAGCGTATCATCCGATTATATGCATCGCGGGCCTGCGATGTGTTCTCAAGATCGTCAAAGACACAGCCGCGTGCAGCATATCCCTCTTTTTCAAGCAGGGAGACAAAATCCTCACCCATCTCCCGCGTATTTTCCTCAAGCAGCATCCCGTCGGTCAAGGCGACAATATAGGTGCCGTAGCTATCAACGATGACGATCTTATGGTGCTCCTGCAGGTACACCTTCAGCTTCAGGACAACGTCCAGCTTTTGGCTGGCGGTCAGCTCCCGCCCTGTTCTCAGATCCGAAAGCTGCAAAACCCACATGGTGTTAACGGCACTTATGGAAATGCCCATTTGCTGTGCGAGTCTACGCATTTTGGCGGGATCGTCTGTCAGGACCGCTTCTACCAGCGCATCTGTACCGTCATAATAAGTGCCTTTGTCCCAGATGTTCAAGAATAACGCAACAACATCTACTGCTTGCTGCAGCCTTTCAGGATCCATTTGGTCAAACTCGTCCAGCGCCAGCAGGTGCATCCCTCGATGGGTCTTTGACGGAACGGGTATATCCCACAGTTTGAAACTGTGGCCTTCCAATTCCATTGTCTGCTGTCCCTTTGATAGAGTCTTCCGCTTTTGCAGCATCTGCAAAAGCGCCGGGTAGTCCCATTGGTTGGAAACCGGCCATGCCGCCGCGCCCCTTCGTTCCAGATACCGATCCGTCAGCAGCAAAGTACAGCGCATACGGTCGGACAGCAGACGCAAGACGGTGTTGATGTTCCGCTGCTGTGGCTCCAAAAGCGCAATGCTGTTCATCACCTCGGCGGTATAATAATTGCCCTGCATTCGCCGCTTGTGGATATACTCGACTATATCCGTGATCATATCCGAGTATCGGAAGTCCATGCGGCCAAAGGGCATGGCAATCAGCGGGAGGTTGATCTCATCCGCAACGGCAATCAGTGCATCGTCGATCTGAGGAATAAAGACCCCAACGTAAAACAGAACAAGTCCTGCCGCGCCCATGCTTCGCAAATGTCGCAATACACAGCACTGTCGGGCAACATCATCTTTAATGGTCACGAGAGCAGATATAACCAGTTCGTTTCCGACAATTAACTCGTCAGATAATAGATTTGTCTCCGGCCACTCCAGCACACTGACGGAGGACACCGCACGATCCAACCCTTTTGCACCGGCGACTAGCTGCGCTTCACGCAGTGTGGGAAGTCTCAGGCAATCCGCAACGGTCACGTTCATAGGATATCTCCTTTCAGCGGGACGCTTACTACCAATCGACACTCTTCCACTTTGATGTTACCAGACTTTTCACCGAGGAGCAATGGCTATCGGTACAATTTCTGACTGCCTTTTATTGTTCACACAGCTAAAGACACACCAGAGGCACTTACTTCAATACTGTACCTTGCCTTCGGAAATATATTTCATATTGATTCGCTCGTTTGGTATTTGCTCATATTACACTACTTGTAGCTACGATTTACAAAACACATTGCCACGACCACAGCATGATAATCAGCAGCATGGTGCCTATTACCGCATAAATCTTCTTGTCCGGTTCTATGTTGCTTCCCTCATTCAGCCTGCCGGCATCGGCAGGTTCCCCCCTCCCGCATTCCGAGCAAAAAAGAAACGGCGCCATCCGAAAGGTTGGCGCCGCAATAAGGATCGTATTTCATATGTAGTTTCTTCCTTGGGCAGCATCCGACATTCGAGCCGTTTCTCAACGCCCATTGGGGAACATAGAATTATAGCTCAGTGGTATTTGTAAAGAGTTAGACTTCGCAGTCTAGCATGAATTGGCAAGGTTTATTATTGGTCGTGTTGAAGATAATATTTTCAGCCTTCGTTTTCGGCCTTTAATAACATCATGCGCCTTTCGCCTTTTCCGTTGGGAGAAAAGCGCAAAGTGTTCAGACGGTGCGTTCGTTAGAAGCAACATCAATTTCGTCCACCCCAGTTGTAATAACTACTCTGGTTCGGTAGGTAGTACCTGTTGTGCCGTTGTAGGTTTTGGTAATACCAACTTGCCCGACTGCATCAATCGGCCATGAAGCGGCAGGCGTCCAGCCTTTACCAACCTTTTTTTCCAAATAGAGCGTACCTACAGATGTAGTTGTCGATTTCTTAGGATCAATCGCTACAGACACAGAAATTTTCTTGCCGGAAATTGATATAAGCGGAACAACTGTGTTGGTACTTGCCCATTGGGGAGTGATAACATGCAATGATTTACTTGGCACTTCATCGGTTACTATTTCTGTTGCCGATACAGGCATCACAGGAGTTGTCATCAAAATAACTGTGGTCAATGCTAATGTAACGATTTCCTTTTTCCTCATAAACAAAACCTCCTTGTGCATTATTAGGAATCACTTATATAACGGACAAGGAGCGAAAAAGGGACACATCTCATTGACTTATTCTTTCGCAATGCCAGCGGCAATTTTTATTAGTTCGTCCTCCTCAAGCGAACCATAGACTGCAAAAGAGCAACCGTCACAGTCAAAGCACACATATTTTAGATTGTCTTTTTCAAAGAAATAGCCCGTTATTCCGTTTTTATCCAAGGATTCTATATCTGCGTCTTCGACATCAACGTAGATTCGTACGTCCGACTGACTAAGCAGAACGGTAAAGTAATCAGAACTACCAACTTCATATTTATAACTAATGAATTCCGGTAACTCAATCGTATTCTGCAATTTTGCCCCAGTAGGGAGATAGGTAGGATGATAAGTCTGTAAGCATGGCGACATATTTTCTCCATCGCTTTGCAGTTCAAAGCTGCTATATTTCTCAAATCTTTCGATTACCCATGCGATTACCTTTTCTCTAAACTGAGCATTAGCCACCATAACTGTTGAGAACAATATTACTAAAGTAATCGCGGCAACTGCGACAGCTTTTCTAATGCGTCTAAATATAAGTGTACCCTGCTGATCAGATCTATGCACGTCGGGATCTTTTCTCAACTCCGCGCGTAAATATTCTTTCATCGCAATTATACATGCCTGATTAAGAGATTCATCCGAAATCAGTTGCTCTGCGCTAAGGCCAATACTTGAAGAAAGGAAATTTCGGTAAAAACGAAAACTTCCCTTTGCGTTTTTTATCTGGAAGAACTTTTCGGTGTCTTCTGGGGATAAATAGAAGCAGTACCTACTAAATAGTAAGACAATCACCTGATGCGGCAATAATAAAATCTTTTCACTTAATGTGCAAAGCGCTGTTTGGGGCAGATCTACATATGAATAAGCGGCGCTATCCATAACGGCAAGAACTTCTATTTCTTTTTGAAAGCTAGCATCTGCTGCTTCGTGTAGCATAGCCTGCCATTTCTTTTCCATATCGTTACCTCCCCTCATATTGCTTTCGGAGCTTTTTGATAAGACGCTGGCCACGCTTCTTTGCAGTGTCTTCAGAAATATTCAGTAGTTCGCCAATTTCTTTATACCCCATCTCCATTGTATACCGGAGATATATAAAATGCCGTTCCTCAATAGTGAGCAGATTTATTACTTCAGTCAGTTTATGCACATCAGCATTACGAATACATTCGTTTGCAACATCATCTGCATTCTCGTCTAAAATGCTGTCCCAATAGTCAATGTGAACGTTTTGCTGTATTTGACGCAACATATCAATAGATGTGTTTTTCACTATGGTAACGCAAAAAGCAGTCATTTGGGGACTGGGAAGATCAGAGATTTTTTCGATATTATCCATGATTTTTATAAAAGCAGTAGATACTGCATCTTCTGCGATTTCCTCTGTCTTCACAATATTAAGTGAAATGCGCCGAAAGTGAATATGATGTTCATGGAATATCCGCTCTACCAGCGCACGTTGTTCTTCACTCAATACACCAAATAGGAATATCATCATCATAAAGACTCCTCATGGACAGTCCTACAGGCACCCATCTAAAGCAATCAGAGAAATTGTAGTTGTTGAGCATTGCAGGTATCTGTTACAGCATCAACCGATTCAACTTTAATTATATCATAAAGCATTATTATTGAAAAGGAGGAACACCATTAACAGGTTTGGTAAAAATTTTTTAAAAAGCTGTCCCTTTTTTTGATATAGACCGTTATATAGATAGATTCAGGATCAATGCACATCGATTTCAAGACTGGTGATGTGGATTCAGTAATGGTAGCGGTGTGGCTGCTAATCCGAGATTGGAGATAACCGTATGTATCGCCTTACAAACAAAAAATGCGTACATATACCTCGGTATTGGTGTGGCTCTCAGCTATGGAGGGGGTGTATTAAAATTGTCTATTCCGGCGCATAGGTCGAAGGAAGGCTTATGCGCCACTAACCAGCAGAACAAATAGGAGGTGATGATTTCGTGCTGCACACAAAATTACTAAGAGCCCACATGATCTTGCTGCTGCTTTGCGCTTTGTGCCTTGGAGTCGCAACTAGCTGCGCAAAAAATAACGATCCTGAGCCAGATTATTTTGACTTCAATAAAAATGAGTCCTGCATAGAAGGCGTTGCGCTGAGCGAAGGTTCTGTTGATCTCTACTTAACTGCTGGCGCTGATGATATTGAGTCAACTGACAGTTTTCTTAGAACGAATACTAAGAAAATCGTCGTAACATCAGCAGGAATTGAAAAGTCCGCAGAAATTGAGTTGTTCTTGTTTGCACGCGAAAACGTTAATGAGCCTATTGGGTATGCAACCCTTTCGGAGCACAAAACAACAGTCACATTTTCAAATCTCACGTCTGCCACCGCGTATAAAGTAGGTGGGAAAATCTGTAACGGCACTACGCCAAATGAACTAACAATATCAGATTAACTACAATGTGAATGAGGAGGCTTCAACAAATGAAAAGAATTATGGCTTTTATGCTGGCCTTGGTCATGGTCACAACCTGCATGGTTTCTACGGTATTTGCCGCAGAGCCGACTCCTGATGTCAGTGTGTCTTTTGAATCGGCTGCCATTACGGCGGATTCTGAAGCAATTGACGCAGCAAACCAATACGCTCTCTCTGTGTTCCGTGCATCGAAATCTGACTATGATTTGGGTAGCAATGGTTCAAAGGCAATGACAATTAAGGACTTCAAGGCAGGAAGCACTCGACAGAGTGACTATAACTACAAAACGAACTCGACAAAAATCAAGATTGCAATGAAAAGCGATATCAGCATTTCTGTAAGGGTAAAGCTTTACGACGCATCTAATGACTCTCTTGTTCTGGAAACTACTACCACGGTCGGAACTGTATTTAACACTACTGTAACATTCAGCAACCTCACCTCTTCAAAACAGTATTTCATTAAGTACGAAAATCTGGGGCAGCAGGATGTGAATATTACGGGAACGATTTCTGCGTAATTGCACTTGAAAGTTCTTAATTGCATAAGTAGGTGCAGAGCTAGGCTCTGCACCTACTTTGCTTTGTTATAAATTATCTTCTTTCAATGGAACGCTTACCATCAATTAGCACTCTTCCGCCAGATAATACCTACTGCATTGCCTTTTGTGTAAGGCGTAGGATTTTTCCTCACAGATACAGCCTTACTGCCAGCCTCTTTTTTATCAATGCACAACCGCTGTAAATGCTGCGCATATACTCCTCCCATATTTTGTGTCGTCAAAATGACAGTCATGAGCTGTGCCGACAGTATTTACCTCTTGCGTATATAGAACTTATGTTCTATTATGGTGGTTAAGAAAACTGGGAGGAGGACGGATAGATGGGACGGCATATTCTACACGTAGATATGAACGCATTTTATGCATCCGTGGAATGTCAGCGTCGCCCTGAACTGCGGCAAAAGCCGGTGGCAGTCTGCGGTGATCCAGAAGCCCGTCACGGAATCGTCCTTACTGCCAACTATGTAGCAAAACCACGAGGCGTCAAAACCGGTATGACCATCTGGCAGGCGAAGCAGCTTTGTCCCGATCTGGTGGTGCTGCCTGCCGATATGAGGGAGTATATCCGATTCAGTAAGATGGCTCGCGAGATTTACGAGAAATACACCGACCAGATCGAACCGTTTGGCCTTGATGAAAGCTGGTTGGATGTGACCGGCAGCGTCGGTCTGTTCGGTTCGGCCGTGAGTATTGCTGAAGAGATCAGCGAGCGGATCAAGTTTGAGTTGGGGATCACCGCCAGCATCGGCGTTTCCGACAATAAGATCACGGCGAAGCTGGGTAGTGACTATAAAAAGCCGGACGCCATCACCCGTATCGAGCGGGATAACTATAAAGAAATTGTCTATCCGCTGCCAGCATCCGATCTGCTCTATGTTGGTCCTGCCACAGAGCGCAAGCTGCGCGGTGTTGGGATTTATACCATCGGGCAGCTTGCCGAGGCGTCGCCGAAGCTTTTGGAATACAAGCTGGGGAAAATGGGGCTGGTGCTGCACACTTTCGCCAACGGGCTTGATGTATCGCCTGTGCAGCGCAGTGATCATATCCGTGCCATAAAATCGGTAGGCAACAGCACCACCACGCCGCGCGATCTGGTGAGCGACGATGATGTGCGTCTCATGCTGTATCT
>ERZ1026850.1551-NODE-1551-length-11688-cov-6.678845_pt1 | contig 11688 bp, 20 predicted proteins | sample MGYA00380155_ERZ1026850 | MGnify/ENA primary metagenome ERZ1026850 (study PRJEB33269, sample SAMEA4719791) | human gut metagenome | biome: human-associated habitat; feature: organic feature; material: feces | place: Cameroon | collected 2013-10 ... | reverse complement strand
ATCACCCATGCGATATTCCCGCTGAGGGATCCCGTGTTCCTGTCGCTGCTCATGATGGAGATCCTCGTGCCCATCCTGGACTGCACGGAGGTGCTGCCGATCGGCGCCTTCGTCATGGAGGAGGAGGTTCTGAGGATATCGGACGAGGGGTCGCTGCTCATGCTGCTCATGCTGGCGGCCGACTCCGGATATCTGATGGGGTACATCATGTGCCGTCCGGGGGACACGTTCTATCTGGACATGCCCGATGATTCGCTCACGGTGACGGACGTCGGCCCTCTGGTCTACTACCGCCGCAACGGGAACCTGTACGTCATGCCCCAGACGTTGGGAGGGATAATCTCCTCGTTCCTGGGCGCGAGGCATCCTCTGAACATGCCGTTCTACGATATCGCGCGTCAGAGGGTGTGCACCTACACCAACGGCATACGCAGACCGGTCACGCTGAACGTCGTTCCCGTATCGCTGCATGAGACGGAAGCGATCACGATCGGCGTGTTCAGATTCGGCAGCAGGAAGATCCGCGACGAGAACCGCAACATCATCGCGGAGCAGCCCCGGTACCTTTGGCATCCAGAGGTCACATCGCACAGGATCCGCTTCTCGCAGACCGTCACCGACGACCATCTGGCGTTCTGGGTGAAGGACGAGATCTACAAGACCAGCATAGAGGAGGCCATAGCGGCCGAGGAGAGGGCGGCGAGGCTGGAGATACAGATGCAGTCCGCCAGGTACGATGCCGGCGCCGATCTGGTCTCCGGGCTGGTGTCCCTGTCCACGGACGCCAGCGGCTCCCAGGAGGAGATACTGAAGAGGATCGCCGAGGAGCGCAGACGCAGAGGGGGTGAGGCCGATGCCGACGTACAGCATCCCTGACGACGGCACCATGGAGGCGGCGCTCTACGGCTCCGCGCACATCGAGACCGTCCTGGCGAGGGAGAACGGCGACAAGCTGCGCCACGTCTTCGACGAGAGGATCGGATATGCGATGGCATCCCTGGACCTGGAGCTGGCGGACATCGTGATGTCGGAAGCCCCGTTCCTCATAGAATCCGACGAGCCTCTCGACCCGCAGCGGTGGCCGGCCGACATCCTGGAGACCGTGGAGATCCTCAGATATCTCATGCGTCAGATCCTCGGCAGGAGACTGGTCGGATCGTGGGTGGATGACGCGGACCATCGCGGACGCCTCATCGGTCTGGGGGAGCATTCCGTCAGAACAACGCTGTCCGGAGAAGCCGACCGCGACTACAAGATGTCGGTCCTGAGAGGTGGATTTCCATGATATCCGACATGTCCGCGGGCAACATCTATCTGAACGTCGTGACGCGGATCAACCAGGACTATTCCGATCTCATCGACCATCTGAAGGCGATGGATACCAGGGTGGCGTATCTGAAGACGTTCGAGCTCTCGCTGTCCTCCGCCCTCCCCAGATCGCTGTGGGAATCGGAAGCGTACATCTCGCAGTCGAGGATCATGCCGCTCCCGGAGGACCCGTACGCACTGCTGGACTTCGAGACATTCCGTGCATGGATGACCGTCTACGAGATGGTGATGCGCGACGAGGGACTCATAGGAACGAGGAAGCCCACCATCATCGGACTGGACGACGAGGTGGCCGGGCAGCAATCCGGAGGATGAGGCATGGGTTCGAAAGAGTTCCTTCACGATCTCCTCCAGCCCGGGGAGACCATCGTATTCGGTGGGAAGAGGGGAGGCGGGAAGACCGCCACCGCCCTGTCGATAGCGCAGCATGCCGTCCAGGGCGATTACGGACACCGCCATGTGGAGGTGGTCACGAACGTATTGTTCGGCCGCGTGACCGGGAAGGGGGACCCCGTGGAGGATTACCCCGAGCACGTCCACCACGAGGACACGCTGGCCGGGACGATGCGTCGCATAGGAGGGATCATCAGGGACCACGGTTCCGGGAATTGCCTGATAATATGGCTGCTGGACGAGGCCCAGAACTTCATGATGGCCGATCTGAACGGTTCCAAGGAGAATCTGGCGCTGACCAAGTACCTCGGAAACGCGAGGAAGTTCGATGTCTGCAACATGTTCCTGACTCCGGCGATCAACAACCTCACGCCGAGGGTACGCTGCTTCCCTACGGGGGATCAGAAATCCGGATACTGCTCCTGCCAGATGATGAAGGATCCCGACCGGGCCTCCGAGATCACACGCAGTGTGGATCCGCGCAGCATCACGTTCGTGACATCGGAGGCAGGGGCGCAGCCGGTACCGCTCTACATCCAGCCGACGTCATGGATCCGCGGGATCTACGCGAAGGGATTGGAACCGGGCAGTTACGGATACGACACCAAGTCCACGGCATCGTTCTCCATCGGACAGAACGAGAACGGCGTCCAATTCTCCTTCGAGAGATTCATCGTGGCGACATCGGGAGGATTGTCTCACGAGCTCCCGAGGAAGATCGAGAAGTTCTACGAAAGATGGGATTCGGAGGGCTCCGACGATCCGGAGAAGCTGCCGGGAGAGGACTACACCAGGATACGCATCGCGGACCAGTGCAGACGCGTCCGGAGGATGCGCGGCAGGGGGCTGACCTGGAAGGACATCGCCGCCATCGAGGACGAAGCCGTCACGACGATACAGTCCAGGTTCTACAAGTTCGAGGAAGGAGCCTCGTTCGAATCGGACGGAGCCAGTACCGTGACGACCGACGAGATGGCAGGGGGTCGCGCGGGCGCGTATATATACAACCCTGAAAGGGGGAGGGAGGCCGAGGAGCTCGGCTCGTCAGCGGGAGGCGGGCTGCGATGTTCAGGATAACGAAGACGGAGAAGAAAGCGAAGAGCGGGAAGGGGAACAGACCGGGAACGGGGAGGAGGCGTGCCGGCAAGGGACGTTCCGATCCCCAAAAAGGTAGGGGTAGACGTGCACGGGAGACGATCCGTGAACAGCCCCCTCCGCCGAGAAAGACGAAACGGCAACCGAGTGCGGGTCCACCTCTGAAGATCGGCGGCGGATCGGCGAAGAAACATGTTACGGGCACGACCCCGGAGGAGGTCGTGAGGAACATCAGGAGGCAGAAGAGATGAGCAAGGAAGATGTGAGGAAGGCGAAGGAGCAGAGGAAGATCGACAAGCTGAGGAACAGGACCAAGGCGGAGCAGCTGAGGCTCAGGGCCAAGGAAGCGAGGATAGAGACCCGTGTGAAGAACGGCGGGGTCGGCGGATCCTTCGCGTTCTTCGATAGGCGCAGGATCCCTCAGTACGAGGACAGGAAGAGGAAGTGACGGGGATGGCCGAGACGAAGACCCGTTACGGCATACCCGTCGGCCCGGACGGATATGTTCCGGAGAGCGAGCTGATCAAGCACTTCGAGAGGACGATGGCCCGGAAGCAGAGGGAGTACGACGAAAGGCGTTTGGCCGCCGAGCTCTCGGGCGAGAAGATGCCCAACATCAGCCTGGCCAAGAGGGACTACGACAACACCTCGGACACCGTTATACCGCTGAAGTGCAAGCCGGAGCAGGTCGCAGCGTGGTGGAGGGATCCCACATGCTGCGATGTCCAAGACATCGATACCGCCGGAGCTCCGAAGGTGAACATCCCGTCCGGCATGACCCCGGGTCAGAAGAGGGAGCAAGGGAGGATCAAGGTCGTATCCACGCCGTCCGAGGAGCAGAAGTTCCGCCGCGAGCTCGCGATGACCTACTCCCCGGAGGATATCAGGAAGTTCGCCGCCTGCCACCCCACCGTCGCCATCAAGCCGACCGGGGTGGGGTATTCCGGACGCTACATCCCGTCCAGGGACAGGATCGAGCTGGACAGGAAGGACGGACTCAACCAGGGGACGATAGCCCACGAGGGAGGGCATCTGCTGAGGAACAGGGATCCGGACAGGAAGAACGTGATCACGAAGTTCAACCGCGACAGCATCGGCATAGAGGAGAGCTGCACGGTCGCCGAGCAGATGGCCAGGTCCGACAAGCCGGACTATACCGGGTACTACATGAGCGTGGCCGTCTACGACGACAGGAAGCACACGTGGAGGAGGCCCACGCCGTCCGAGGCGAGGAGGATGGCCGATGAGGACCACCTGCTGTTCACATACGGCAGGGGGAAGGGACTGAAGGGCGAGGAGGCCCTTAGATCCGTGGAGCAGAACTGGGAGAACTCCCACATCTCAAGGCTGTTCATCGACGGGGGCATGGCAGTGAACGTGATGGCCAGGATCTACGGCAACGTCAGACCCGTCTCGATGGCCAAGCCCAGGACGGAGAAGGAGAGGGACGAAGCCTCGAAGATCGAGGTCACGAACGCCACGGCCGGCAGACCCGGAGTTGCCGAAGCAGGAAGGCAGGTGAAGCAGACGACCCTGTTCAGGAAGAGATCCGTGCGAGATTCAAACGTCCGAAGTCAGCATTCCTGCTCTCCCCAGGAACCTGTTGAGCGCATCAACGGTCTGTAGGATCGCCTGAATCATCGACATCAGGCATTGTTCTGGATCCCTGTCGGTGCAATCGATGTATATCCTTCCATCATCGAAGGAGACGTTGTTGGATGAAAGAGTCGTATCCAACAACGTTCTGCATGTCTCTGGAAGACAGGGATCTTCACACGAAAGCCACATCAGAGTGTGTGCATCATCAGTGATGATCCATCTGCCGTCCTTCTTCTTGAGAACGATATGAAGCTCATCTCCGTCCTGGAATGTGAACCCCGTATGAACCAGGAAGCGGTCGACACCTCTCGGTTCCAACGAGATCTCGGAGCATGTGCCTTCATTTACGGATTCAACCAGGCGATCGATCACACAATCAGTCAACTTATCCCTCTGTCGAGTTTTTGCATCACCCTTGCGTTCTCAAGCAGACTGTGATCTTATCGCATCCTTCACTTGAATTCAGTCCATCTGTGGGAGCGATGATTTGAATTTGGGGACCTTTCAGGTCAGCACCTTGAATTCTTTCATATCCTCGATACGTTTGGACCTTCCACCTACCAGTGTTCCCGATACACACACATTCTGTCTTTTTTTAGCAGCATCATATGCTTTATCCAGTTCAACACCAGCCAGTGACAACGATGCGTTACATGCCTTGCCTTCCGTGTCGATGAACGTTATTGTTATGTCGGCAGGCCCGTCTCCAGGTTCTTCGCGCGGATCTTTGAACACGACTATCCTTCCGACGAAATCCTGCTCGATGCGCATATCCTCCGGACGCATGTTGGATTCTATCTTTGAAATACGCGGGAAGATCTCTCTGGATAAAATCTGAGGCCGAGGGACGTCCCTCGGCTTCCCGATCGTTCTAGTACGGAGGACCTCCACATCCGCCCCATCGAACCCCAGATCCATAACAGCTTCTACGAAATTATAGGAAATGTTACATTCGGGATCCAGTTCCGTCTTGTTCCTCTCAGCGGCTTCGATTATGACACTCAGAGATGTTTCTATCTTATCGCATATAATTCCTAATCCAGCATCATCTGATACGACCTCTCCGTAGAGATTCGTACCGATATGAGCTTCGTTCATCAACGGGTAGATGAATTGAACGATATAGCTGCCAGGGATCGTGGGGCCTATGCGGATATTCTCCAACATCTTCTTGCCCTTCCAGTTAGAGCTGGGGTACGATCTCTTGTATTCTGTGGCATCACGGTATGCATAATTATTCAGATCGCTTCCAGCGTTGATGATACGAAGGATATCTGGTACGGGGATGAGACCGATTTCTCCATTCTCTGGTTCGTAATGATATTCGATCGTATCAGTGGATGCAGATATCGTCATCCCGGCGATCACACGCTGTATCGAAATATTTCTGGATCTGGAAACATCCTTTATCACTTCCTCGATCCTGAGTGCATAGTCGGAATACTCGCGGCTGTTCGGAACAGTAACAACAGTGGAATGGTCCGGGTCCGAGAATATATCGAATGCGCCAGTCTTTTTCTCAAGCTCCCAGCCGCATGAGGTCAGATATAACCTAATCTTTTGCGGTTTGATCTGTTTAAGGGTCTCATAGGAATATCCTTTATCGGCCATCGCCCAACCTCCAGCTGGTTCAAAAGCAATCCGTGTAGGCTCTCTATCGTTATTCTATTGGATAAAGGGATGCTTAAACTTACATTCTTTTCTCCTTCGGAGGTACAGCAATCTTCGACCTTGCACCAAACCATGAATGAACGTTCTATCAGTTCGTTCTCGTTCACTACAACCCAATCATGAATATCTTCCGGAAGAATCAGCACGAACAACAACCAGGGACAGCATCTTTTCTTGGAGCTCATCCTCCTGAATGTCTCAACCTTCATATCAAATTGAAGATTATCGCCGTTCGCATCTATCCTGGGTGAAGATGTTGCTTTGAGTTGCACGTCTATGCGAAGAGGTACGAGTCTATCTTTGTTGGGAGGTAACTCAACTGTTGCATCTATCCCCCCGTTATCCATGTTCCTATCTTTGATTTCCAGCACGGCACCGACGTATGAACAGATTGGTGTAAGATACGCCCTACTCAACAGCTCCTTCACATTGTTGTATCTATTGTCACTATGCGGATATTCCGATAGAAAGCTACCGCAGAACGCATTATTCACAGTTTACACCCTCCATCCCATTGATCCCTTTACCGATTATCAAAGAACATCATGTTGTACTCGATGTTCGCTGCAAATGCATCCATCTCTCCCGGATATCATGTCGTATAGTATCCGGTACTCATCGGAGTCGTTGATTCGGATGAGTCCGTGATTCAGTTTGGAGGGTGCGCCCCCCCCCCGAACGCACTCTCTTCGGCGTCGCCGTTTGTCACCACAATGTCGCCTGTTCCAGCAATATCGGCGGCAGTGTCCACGGGCTGCACTCCGAGAACCAGGTCATTGGCGCGTTTCAAATGCTCGGCAACCGAAAAACCGAGATCGGTCAGTTCGACCAAGATGTACTTGTTCTTGCCGGGGACCTCGCTTTGCATCAGCAATCCGACTCCTTCCAACCGCTTTACGGCGTTTTTTATAGTATCGTAGTTGCCGCCCATCGCTGTTTGAATGAACGTCATCTTCGATGCTCCTTCTGATTCCAACAGATAAACTAGGATCCCGACTGAGTTCGGTTTGGAAAGAACGGATTTCGAAGACTCTGCACTATTCATTACAACCGATCCGACACTGCCGAGATCTTCATCAGCTATCAAAGAAGATCACATCATATCCGATGTTCGCCACTCTTCCGAGCAGATCGTTCAGCAACGAGTGTACCTCGTATCTGTCACCAACGCGGAATCCTACGTCTTTCTCGAATCTCTGAAGATTGTGGATGATGATGTCTGTGTTGATGCGACAGGAACAATCGTCGATGGGGTCGAACCAACCCACCTCCACCATCATGTCCCATCTGGTTTTGCACGACTCCAACGATTCGACATCGCCGAAGCCCATTAGAATATCGTCGAAATCCCTGCGTGTAATCACTTCGGGAATGCCACCATGATCAGTACAAATCATGCTTAAGATCCCATATTTGCTCATATTCATGTTCTCATTCCACCCCCTTCCGTCTCAGGTGAGCCATGATTCGTTTTTCCGTCCTCCGCCGGCTCCAGGCCGTTCATGAGAATCTCCATCTCGGCTATTTTTCTGGCAACCGTCTTTCCTTTCTCGGTTAGATCGATATATTTGGTATTGTTCTCGAAACGGCGTTGATCCTCGCTGATAAGGCCCAATTCTATGAGGTATGATATTTTTAGAGGCAATGAAGACGTATTCCATTTGCTGTATAACGCTGACTTGATGCATGGCCCGTCCTTGTATAGGAACATGAGGATAGAGAACAGATTGTTTTTTTCCAACTCCTTGAAATCTATTCCTCTTTCCATATTATCGTATGCTTCCGATGAACAATTAAGATGATGGAGGCTCGTGGTTTTTGCGATAAACAAAAACCATTTATATAGTGAGGCATCATATGGTTATTGCAAATAGCAATAACCGTGATAGCATGAAGCAAATTGCGATAGTCAAAGTGGCCCACGGATTTAGGATACCTCTCGGCAGACAGATATGCGAGAAGATGAGCCTGATGAAGGGCGACTACGTGGCGATATATGAGACCGACAATGGAGAGATCGCCCTTGCAAAGCCGGAGATCCGGGTCGTCTCTCAGAACAAGAACAGCTCTGAGATGGAGGCTTGAAATGATCGTTGAGAAGGTCAACGACGGCCTGATCCTTTACGCACTCTGTTGGGAGCTCGGAGCGGAGCAGTCCGACCTCGGGGATCTCACAGTGAGATTCGAGTCATTCCAGAAAGCGATGTTCGGCGGGACCGATGTGATATCCCATAGGACCGTCCGCAAGCACTGGAAGAGGATGATCTCCGAAGGAACCCTGACCTTGCTGGATGACGGTACGTGTACGATATCTGCAGAGGTCCTTGCGAACAACAGGATCAGACCGGCAAGGCTTGCCGTCAGGGATTGCATGGAGAGATACCCGGACGGTTTCACTCTGGACAATGTTCTGGACTCCGGTGCCTCGAACAGGCATTCGGCAAGGCGTGTTTTGGACGACATGTGCTCCAAGGGATTGTTGAAGAAAATCAGATGCGAGGGGGTCGTCTTCAAGCCTGTTTGTGAAGGATAAGGCGCAGCCGTCGTACCGACCGCGCCCCTCACAAAGAGCTGATGGACCATGAAAAAGGACCGATTTAAGAGTTTGGGATGGAAAAGAGTCTGATCGGAGCCTGTATCATGAGTCCGACATCGCATGACATCATCGTATTCATCCGGGAGAATCCGGGATGCACGTCGAAGGATATCGCAGCTGCCTTTGGCACAGAGCTGGCGAACGTCAGCGGCAAGACCGCGAGGCTATACGTCCAAGGTTATCTGGCCAGAGAGCCGGAGGATCTCCGCCAGGCTCCCCGCGGCATGTGCTACCGCCTATGGGTGATCGTATGATGGATGCCTTGTGGTATGAGATGAACAGCTTGCCGGCAGAATGAGAGGAGGCTCCGATTCTATGATGATCATAAGACTCGTGGCAACAGCCAACTTCCTGGATGTACAGCGCATAGTTTCCGATATCGACGCGTACGGGTGGGGGATATCCGCAGAAGTGGAGCTGAACGGAACGCTGTATGTCGATGGAATCCCGAGATCCAAGGAGGGGAGCGTCGCAGATTTCGTGATGAACCGCTCCAGATGGGTCATCGATTCCATCTCCGATTCTACGGGGGCGTGCATAGCATGACCAGATTCGCCGACCGCATCGTCGGGAGAATCGCAGACAAGGCCATGTTCGGCCTGTTCTACGGCAATTACGTCTCGATATGGTTCCAATACTTCCCGAAAAACGAGCAGTGGGATGTCACGCTATACACGCGTCATGCCCGGGTCTCGAAGAAGGTCGATCACCTCTACACGGATTGCCGGGTGCGTTACATCTACGGTCCGGGTTTCGACGCCGACCTGAAGGGTGCGGAGATCCGCGGATATTGGGACGGCGACACCGACGAGGAGAAGATCGAGGCGAGGGCCAACGAATACGTCGACGAGGACGAGGAGGATGACGAATGACCTACATCGCCATCAAGATCTACAACGCGGTGACCCTCAAGAGGTTCTGGACGCTGGAGAAGGTGTACACGAGGGTTGCCGATGCGTTGGTCGACATAACAGTCATCGACCACGATGATGAGTGGACCTATTGCGACGTCGATGTGGATGATGACGAGGGCTACATGGCATCATCGCGCCTCGTGGACTACATCAAGGGCTTGGAGGCCATCCATGAGATCGTCATCGATTGGGATGCCATGGCCGATGCTGCAAACGAGAATCCCGAGGAGGAATCAGAATGAATGCAAGAGAGACGATGGAGGCGTTGATGGCCGGCAGGACGGTCAGAGGGAGCAACGGATGCATGTATATGCTGGACCCGGAAGGAAACCTCCTGGTATTCCGCCCTAACGGAGAGATCGGACCGGCGTTATCCTTTGATCCTATGCTGGACTATGAGGCCGTCAAGAGAGATTCCGCCCCTGAGATTATCATCGAAGCCCTATTGCAAGGCAAGGCCGTAAGGTACTACGACCACACATACTGGATCGAAGGAGACCTTCTGAGAAGGCAGTGGAAGGATGACGATCCCTGTACCATCGCCTATTTCTACAAAGGGTGGACGATCATAGACAGGGAGGGAGGACCATGAAGGTTTACATCTGCCCGATCTGCAACGCCAGCCTGGAGCGTGCACTCTCTCCCGGTAAGGGCTACTGCCCGGACTGCAACTCTGCCTATTTCCTTGCAAGATGCTGCGTGATCGACCATCTCGTCCCCCCGGACGAGAGGATCAGATGCCTGGAGGTTCCGTCATGACAACGATTCCGAGCGACAATGAATCAACGATAAGAACTCCCTTCCCCATGTCCGGTGAAAGGATAAAGGGAGGTGAGAAGAGAATGGCAAGCGAATGGGAGGAGTTGGAGAAGCTCTCCAAGGAGGAGCTGATCATCGAACTCGTCAAAGCGAGACGCGATATGCGCAATATCCGCAGTGTTCTGGGCGAGTTATCTGAAACAGGTGCTTCTTCATTCATGTACGACGAAGGATCGAAACCTTCCAAAGATTGGCTCGACAGAATAGTCGAGTATGTGGATTCCAGGTTGAATTCGGACGAGACATTATGTGCCGCCGATTTGGAGATGTACGGCATCGATGAGGAGACGGCGGACAGATATGTAGACGCCCTGTGTTCAAAGGAAGGTCTCTGAATGGCCCGGAAAGTGATCAAGGCCGAAGGTGTGGAGATCCATGCCGATAAGATCCGCAACAAACCGCTCAATATGGAAAGCGGGAACCATGAGGGTCAGAACAGAAAGGCCGAGAAGAACGTAACAATCGAAGTCACCATTCCGAGCTCTACTGAAGGATCATCCGACACACATCCCCCGAAGGGCAAGATATACAAGACCGATAAGGCAGACATCAACGCAAAGCGGATATTCGGCCCATGGCCCAGTAGGAAGTTCGGAAAAACTCAGAAGAAACTCAGAGCCGAACAGGACGTATCCGTTGGTTTCAGCGATTCTGGTTCGAAGAACCGCCGCAATGGGAGGTCACACCGATGTCTGCGGCTCCGAACTATTCTGCATCGTGCGGCTTCGCCGATGCAATCATCACGCTTTCAGGGGAGGATTCCGCATCCTGTCAGAATAATCACCATACATCCTCCCCTCACGTCCGGCACCAGCGTGTGCCGGACAGAATCACCATCAGAGCTTCTGTTTTGCCGGAGAGAATCGGCTATGCGTCATGCGATGGAGACTCTGGATGGAAAACTCACCATGAGGTCTGCGAGGCTTACCGTTTTGGAATTGGCACCTCTGAAACGCCTCGGGGCCTCTCCTCTTTCTCTTCCGCTTCTTTGTACCTTAAGACGCAGACTTCCACCCCATGGGCAATGTTCGCAAAATCGCGGCGTTCCACCTTCATTTGGAGATATTCCATAAGATCCGGCGGAAGGGTGATCGTGATTGATACCTTCTTACGCACCATAGTGCACGTTCTAAATGTGCAGAACGATTTATATATGACCAATTTCCTGCATTGTTCTGCACATTTAGAACGTGCAGAGGTGCCACTCTATGGAAGCAAACCAATCAGCGGAAGCTATGGCGGAGATCAGGACGATAAGGAAATCCGTGGAGA
>ERZ1026850.1547-NODE-1547-length-11709-cov-9.486614_pt1 | contig 11709 bp, 8 predicted proteins | sample MGYA00380155_ERZ1026850 | MGnify/ENA primary metagenome ERZ1026850 (study PRJEB33269, sample SAMEA4719791) | human gut metagenome | biome: human-associated habitat; feature: organic feature; material: feces | place: Cameroon | collected 2013-10 ... | reverse complement strand
GCAGCGTCAGATGTGTATAAGAGACAGGGCAAATAAATGATAACTTTAGAAAGGATACGTTGTTAGCATGAATATGGGATGCCTATGAAAAATCAAAAAACGATATTATTAAGGAAAGGTGCTTTATTATGATAACTATAAAAGATCATTATCCTGTCATTGACCAGACAATCCAGCAGGTAAAAGACCGGTTTGGTTCTGACAGCAAAATTGCTGTTATGTTTGAAAACTGTATTTCCAATACATTACAGACCACCATAAAAGTACTGGAGGACGGTTCCATATTTGTTATTACCGGAGATATTCCAGCCATGTGGCTTCGTGATTCAGCCTGCCAGCTCCGTCCTTTTCTCTTTTTTGCCAAAGAGGATCCGGAGATTGCCGACATCATAAGCGGCCTGATCCAGAAGCAGATGCAATGTATCCAGATAGATCCTTACGCCAACGCTTTTAATGAGTGTGCAAATGGTAATTGCTGGGAGCATGACAAGACAGATATGAAGCCGGAATTATGGGAAAGAAAATTTGAAATTGATTCTCTTTGTTTTCCTGTCCAGCTCTCTTATCTCTTTTGGAAAAATACCGGTTATACAGCCCACTTTACCATGGACTGGTTAAAATCCGCAAAAACGATTATATCCGTATTCCGTACAGAACAGGATCACGAGCATAAATCTCCCTACACCTTTGAACGCATGAACTGCGTTCCCACTGACACATTATCCAGAAACGGAAAGGGCGCACTGGTAAAAAGCAATATTGGACTGATATGGTCCGGCTTCCGCCCAAGTGATGATTCCTGTACTTATGGATATTTAATTCCTTCCAACATGCTCGCCAGCGTTATTCTTGAGAATATTTCAGAAATAGCTGAGCAGATATATCATGACTCTGTGTTAGCAGCAGAGGCACACCAGTTTTCCTCAGATTTGCGGAAAGCAATAGAATCCCTTTCCATTGTTCCTGGTCAGAGCAAAGAATTTTATGCTTATGAAATAGACGGATTTGGCGAATATAACATCATGGATGACGCCAATCTTCCCAGCCTTCTGTCACTTCCCTATATCGGATACTGCGACAGGAAAGATGGGCGATATCTGAACACAAGAGAGATCATCCTTAGTGACAGAAACCCTTATTATTATGCCGGAGCCTGTGCAAAAGGCATTGGAAGCCCACATACACCAGCCCGTTATATATGGCATATCGGACTCGCCATGCAGGCACTGACTACTGCATCCGCCAAAGAGCGTGAGCAGCTCCTTGACACGCTGACTCATACAGATGCAGGTACTGACCTCATGCATGAGGCTTTTCTGGTAGATGACCCTGCACAATATACCCGTCCATGGTTTTCATGGGCCAATTCTGTATTCTGTGAGCTGATCCTGGATTGCTGCGGTTACCACCTGGAAATGTAGCATCCGTTCACAGCAGCATATAAAGCTGCACACCATACAGTGCCAGCACCCCGGGGATCCCAAGAAAACCTGCTATAGAAAATGTGATCAGATTATAGCCAACGTGGATCCCCTCCATGATGCTGCCAAGCACCTGATTCCCCAGATAAAAAAGCAGACAGCCTGCTATGCCCCGCAATATGAAATTCAAAATTTTTTCCATCAGTTTCATTATTTTTAAAGCTTTCTCCGTCCTCTCTCCTGTCCAGCTGTCTGTATGTCCAGGCCAGCCAGACATCTCCTGTAATTATATATGTTTCTTCACGTGATTTATGAATAAAAGCCAGAAACCCGGACTATACTTTTTTCAAAAGGAAATATCTGGGAGGCTGCACATGAAATCATATTTTGGATTTTCTTCCCATACCAACAGAACCCTTTCGGAGGAAGAACTGCAGAGAAATGCTCTTCTTTCTGATCTGGAGCAAACAAAAAAAGCCCTGGAGATCGCATATGCGGGCTTTGACAATGTCACAGAACCAGATCTCATCGACTGCTATATCTACGAGGTCAATTCTGTGCTGAAGCGCTATAAATTTTTAATGGAACAGGCAGCACACCTGTGTATGCTGCCTGAAGAAAAAACTACTGCTTCTGTTTTAAACGCGGAAGCCCCGGCTGCTACCCTGATCAGCTAAGCTCTCGTTAAGAGCCCCTCTTCTATAGGTAAGTCCTGCATAAACGGCCTGCGTATTTTCCATAACGGCACCGGAATCATCCTGCTCACTGATGGTCTCATAAGCATCCTTAAGTTTTCTGACCATATCCTCCGGCTCCTTTAGCAGTGCGGCATCCTTTCTGGCATCTGCCTGGATCAGCATCCTGTCCGCAAAGAGATAGAGCTGCAGCAGGTTTCCGGAAACAGGGTATTCATGGTTCAGGGAGTGGCTCAGTTCGTGGATACATGCCCTTGCCCGTTTGATACCGGTGTGAAAGGCCGCCTCATCCCTGCTGCCAGCCGCATCTTCTGCTTCCTTCAGATAATCCAGTGTCATTTCATATAAGATCACTACAAGCTGTGTCCGGCTTGCCTGAGATATTTTCAGCGTATACTGCTGTTTCTTTTCATCCGTCATTTCATTTCCCTCTATGTATCAGAAATCTGTACTTACTGCAGAAGCTGAAGTACCTGGGAAGGTCTTTCATTGGCCTGTGCCAGCATGGAAGTACTTGCCTGGGAAAGTACCTGAAGGGTTGTATATTCTGTCATTTCTTCTGCCATATCTGTATCCATGATCCTGGAATAAGCTGCCGTCATATTCTCTGAAGTAATATCCAGGCTGCTGACTGTGTGCTCCAGACGGTTCTGGTAAGCACCGATCCGGCTTCTTGCCTCCGATACATATTTAATAGCTGCATCAACCTGATCGATCGCTTTTGTCGCACCCTCTGCGGTCGTCAGATCCAGGGATTCGATTCCCATATTAAGGCAGGAAATCCTGGGGATACGGATGCCAAGCTGCTGTCCCTCATTAGCACCGATCTGGGTGTCCATGGCGCCAAAGCCTGCAAGCTCCATCTTAAAATTTTTAACTGTAGTAACAACATCCTTCTGAATGCCGCTCCGGATCTCCAGCTTCAGTTCAAATCCATTGTCTCCGGTAATCGTGGCGATATTACCGTCTACACCACTTACCTTTGCTCCGGCAATAGTCTGTCCGTCGGGTCCCGTAATTGTTACAGAGGACTTTGCCGAATCCAGTTCGCCATCCTTATCTGTACCGATCTTCAGGTCTGTCACCTGATATTCTCCAGCCTTGACCTCATCTCCATAATAAGCAACCTTCACATCAACGTTATCGGTATACCCTTTCAGGTCAAAGGATCCATCCAGGATCTTCTGCCCATTAAACTCAGCCTCTCCTGAGATTCTGTCAATTTCCTCTTTCAGCTGCTGGGCTTCATTATTGATGATCTCACGATCCTGTTCCGTCAGGGTTCCTGTACTTGCTTTTACAGAAAGCTCATTCAGACGCTGCAGCATATCATGGATCTCTGACATAGTTCCATCTGCAATCTCGATCACAGAAATACCATCACCTGCGTTATCTGTTGCAACAGAAACACCTGCAATCTGTGCATTCATTCTCTTGGCCATGGCAAGTCCTGACGGATTGTCCTTGGCGTGTGTGATCTTATAGCCGGAGGAAAGCTTTCCCAGGGATGCCGCCAGCTTATTGTCGTTTCTTGTCAGTGCATTATTGGCAATTGCTGCGGACGCATTAAAATTAATTTTCATCTTATTCTGATTCCTTTCTGCTTATCTGTCTGATAAAACTGATATATGTTCTGGCAACCCGGTACAGGGCTGCATCCGTCTGTCCTTTTTCCTTACCAGATCCGGCCTTTAACGCATAACCGGCAGGATCCAGGGTTTCTTCTGTAATGAAGTGAATGTCTCCTGCCTGGATCTCTTCCTCAGAGAGCATTTGCCGGAAAAGCTCTGCCTCTCCGGAAAGCTTCTCTGCAGCACGTCTTTCCTGACTGATGCTGCAGCCTGTAAGTCCCATCTTTCCAAAGGAAAACTCCGCTGCATTCTTTCCAAGCGCTTCCGTTTCCAGAGAGATAGTAACCTTACTTTCTGCCCCCTCCTTATGGATCATAGTCAGATTTACCGCTGTCAGCTCTCCATTTATCTGAAGCGGCAGGGTATAATTTTCTTCTTTGGCCATAGATCTCAGAAAGCCTACCTGTCTGCAAAGACTGTGCAGATATCTTACGTCCAGGATATCTGTTGTGTTCTCAAAGGCCTGTCTTTCAATCTGCTCTGACAGAACATCTGCCAGGCGGTCGTAAGCCTTACCTGCACTCTCCTGTGTCGTAAATCCGGATAATATCTCTTCTCCAAGGTCTTCTATACTGATCCTGTCTGCATGATCCTTCTTCGCTTTACCAGCTGTCTGAGCTCCTCTTTCAAAACCCCTGATACCCTTGAACAGTTCTGCAGGTGCCCGCAGCAATTCTCCTGCCGTCAGCAGATTATCTGCCGTGATAGGCTGTCCATTGTCTGAAAGATATCGGAAAATCTCTTCTTCGCTGGCGGCCGCTGCACGGAAATTCTCTGCCCCTCCAGCCATTTCTGCTTCAGCCGGTGTCCCTTCTGCCTGCTCATCTGCCGCCGGGTCATCATTCTCTGCGAATGCCTGCTGCATTTCTTTTCTTGTATGGATAAAGCCCCGCTCAATCTGTGCAATGATGGAATCTGTAAAGCCGCCTGCTGCGGCAACTCCTTTTTCATCACCGATCTGGTAATCCATATGTTTCTTCTTCGCCGTCCTTACGGCTGACAGAAGATTTTCAAGCGTCTGCTCCCTGCCGGTATCTGCCACAGCGCCCAGTGCTGCGTCATCCCCTTTTTCAATCTGACGGAAAAGTCTGTAAATACCGATATAAGCATCTCTCTCTTCCTGACTGATTTCCTTTTTCTGATCCAGGTGATAAAGAAATTCACTGTAGGAGGCAAGCTCCTCTTCAGGCATCTGCTCCTGCCTCGTCAGATAGGTATAAAGATCCTCCAGCGTCATGGTAAGAGGATTGATCCCCTTCCTGATCATGGAAAGAACCTCTCCAGGTCTTAGATTGTCTGTAATATTATGCAGCAGGTTTTCTGATGCCCGGATCCTTTCAAAGTTCTTTTCTGTCATATCCATGCTGTTATAGCCAAGGATCCTGATCGTTTTCCTGTTTTCTTCTGTCAGCTCCTTACCCATATCCGCCAGGATATCATCTACATTCTGGAATGCTTTTTTTATGGAATCTCCAAGATCCTTTCTTGGAGCTGTCATCAGCTCTTCGTACTTCTCACCGGCTTTTTCCATGGAGATACGGACAGCTCTGCTCTTCTGTGCAGCTCCTTCCAGCGTATCGGCTGACTCGATCTGCGCGGCCACTGCTGCCGGAGCTCTCCTCAGACTTTCTGCTGCCTGCAGGGAATCTCTGTACCAGCCTGCCTTTTCCTGTGCTCTTAGCGGATCAGTTTCTCCTGTAAGCTCTCTATCCACCTGTATCCCTGCTTCTGACAGCCTGCGGATCAATTCTTCCATCGGGGCTGTCTCAATCTGGAAGCCGCTCCTTAAAAGCTTTAAATTGGCACTGACTGTCATGGAAAGCCGTACCTCTTCAAGATATCTTCTGGCCTGCAGCCTGTCTGCACTCATGCCTGCTTCCTGCAGAGGATCACTGCTGCTCTGATCTGCAGCCTCTTCCAAGCCTGTGCTCTCTGCATGGATTGCAAACAGATTCTTTAACTGAAAAGGAAGCTCAGATATCAGAATCCTGTCTGCGTCCCGGTCTGTCAGTTCCTTCGTACCTTCCTCTATTCTTACTGCCTGCTGCAGAAGGCTCTCCTCAGCAGTCAGATCAGCATTACGCACTGCCCTTCCATCGGAAATGGCGATTGCAGCCGCTTTCAGAAAATCCTCTTCCGAAACGGGAAACGTCATTTCCTCCAGCTCATGCAGCTTTGTCAGATTATCTGCGTTAAAGGGTATCCCCTTTTCTATCAGCCATTTGGCATCGGAAACAGATTTTTCATCAACAGAAAGCCCTGCTTCCTGTATCACATGTTCAATCTGAGGCATGAGATTTTCATACTCCACGGTTTCCGGTTTCTTTACATAATAGCCATTCATTTCACCAGCCCTGTAGTATCCCTGTCCGGTCCTGCCGCTTCCTGCTGCTCCTGCATGAATGGCAAAGTAAATGTTCTCCGGAGTAATGTCAAGCTGATTCTCCACCAGATACCGTGTGGTATCCTCACTCAGATTGGAAACGGAGGACAGCTGCTCATAGGTCGTTACAACCTCCTCTATATTTTCCTCTGTCAGAGGAATGTCCTGCTCTGCGAACTGCTTCTGCAGCTCTCTGGCAAAGCTCTCACTTCCTGTGATTCTAGCAAGACTTTCACCGTCTATGGTATCAGTATAACCAACAACCTGTGTGCCTCCCTTTAACAGAGCTGCTTTTATCTTGTCAACAATGGTGACAACCGTATCGATCTCTGTACTGCCCGGATGAAAGCCTTCTTCCTGAAGCCTCGCAAAATCTTCGTCAGATACAGAATTAGACATCACTGCCATATAGTTCCTGCGGGCAGTAATATCCTCCATACCCGCTTTCTGCATAACCTCTTCTGCGGTCCTTCCGTGACCTGCGTAAGCGCTGTTATCCGTAACTGTGCCAGAAATGTCTAATGCAAACCCGGCCGAACATACCTCTCCGGTACTGTCAGCCTTCCGATATCCTGTTGTCTCCCTGTCTTTATTCAAATAGGCCTTGGGATCCTGTCCTGTCCCGTTAAAGATAATATTCATGCTCATTTCCTTCATCCTATCATTTGCAAAAAACAAGGGTGAATGACCATATCATTCACCCTTTATTTCGGTAATATATTCGGTTTTCTTAACCTCTAAAAAAGAAAGATTGCTGCTGTATACGGGGGCAGATCAAATGTAATACTGTACTCCTTGTTATTACACGGCTTTGCTTCTGCTGCAAGCTCCTTCGGGATCACATTTCCATCTCCCGCAAACCTTGTATCGTCACTGTTCAGAAGCAGCTTATATTTCTTTTTCTTCGGTACTCCAACCACATAATTCTCCCACTTCATGGGAGTCATATTCAGAATAAATAACAGTTTATTCTTTCCATTCTCTGATTTACGGAAGAAGCTGTATACACTCCTGTCCTTGTCATCACAGTTCAGCCACTCAAAGCCTGCCCAGCTGTTGTCGTTCTCATACAGGCAGGGATATTTACGGTAGATCTGCAAAAGCTCCTTCACATAATCATGCATACCCTTATTCAGGTCATTCTCCAGAAGGAACCAGTCAAGCTCCCTTGCTTCACTCCATTCTCTTTCCTGTCCAAATTCCTGTCCCATGAAAAGCAGCTTCTTGCCGGAATGTCCAAGCATATAAGTGTAGCCCAGTCTTAAATTGGCATATTTATCTACTTTGTAGCCTGGCATCTTTTCTACCATGGAGCATTTCAGGTGGACTACCTCATCATGGGAAAGCGGCAGGATATAATGCTCACTCTCATTGTAGCTCATGGCAAAGGTCATTGCATAATGGTTATCCTTACGGAAATATGGATCCAGCTTCATGTATTCACAAAAGTCATGCATCCAGCCCATATTCCATTTAAAGCTGAACCCGAGACCGTCCTCTTCAATAGAATGTGTAACACCAGGCCACGCGGTTGACTCTTCAGCAATCGTCATAAATCCGGGATATGTACCCCGCACTACTGAATTCAGATGCTTAAAGAATTCAATTGCCTCCAGATTCTTATTCCCGCCATATTTATTCGGCACCCACTGGCCATCCTTCTTGCCATAATCCAGATACAGCATGGATGCCACTGCATCCACACGGATACCATCAATATGGAATTCCTTAATCCAGAATAATGCATTGGCGATCAGGAAATTCTTAACTTCATTCTTTCCATAATTAAAGATCTTGGTACCCCAGTCCGGATGCTCGCCCTTCCTCGGATCCGGATCTTCAAAAATACACTGCCCGTCAAATCTGCCAAGTCCATGTGCATCTGTTGCAAAATGTGCCGGTACCCAGTCCAGGATCACACCGATCTTATTCCTGTGAAGCTTGTTTACCAGATACATAAAGTCTTGTGGATCTCCATATCTTGCTGTAGGTGCATAGTATCCAGTCACCTGATAACCCCAGGAGCCATCGAAGGGATACTCCGCAATACCCATCAGTTCCACATGGGTATATTTCATTTCCTTTAAATATTCTACGATTCTGTCTGCAAATTCACGGTAATTATAAAAGCCCTGCTCTTCCGGTCTTGGATGTCTCATCCAGGAACCGATGTGGCATTCATAAATTGCCAGCGGCTCTTTATAATAATCCCTTTCCTCACGTTCCCTGAGCCACAGATCGTCTGTCCATTTATAGCCGGAAATATCAACCGTTTTTGATGCAGTCCCGGGGCGCATTTCTGCGCTGTTGGCAAAAGGATCTGCCTTATATAGCTTCTCGCCGGAAGGTGCCGTAATAAGAAACTTATACAGCTCCCCTGTTCCTACACCCGGAAGAAAAACCGTCCAGATTCCACCCGCACCAAGCTTTGTCATCGGTGCTGCCTCTTCGTCCCAGCCGTTAAAGGTACCAATCACATGTACGCTGGCAGCATTCGGTGCCCATACACCAAAGAAAGTTCCCTTTCTGCCATTCTCCACTGAAGGATGCGCACCCAGCTTTTTATAGATATCATAGTGTGTACCCTGAGCAAATAAATACTGGTCTGCTTCTGAAATAAATACGGTTCCCTCGGTCTGTTTTTTCTTTTCCATGCAGAAAAACCCCCTTGATTTTTAGTAATGCATAAAGTCCTTTTCTCTTAAAACAACCATATCTTCATCATCATATCTCTTGCCAAACAGCACATCAAAGAAATGCTTCGGTGTCTTCTTATCTGCATAATAGATCGCTTCATCCACGATCTCTTCAATTTCTGAGAGTGTTACCTCATGGTCACTGGTCTGCATATCTGCAATCCTCGTATGCAGTGCCAGAACACCCAGCTCATCAATCGCATATTCCTGCTCCATGGCATACTTTTTTGCGTATTTAACAAGTGTCTGATCATCCAGTGCTTCCACATCTACCCTGAGATTAAAGATTGTTGCCAGTGCCGGATATTTCGTCAGGAACTTTTCTATCGCTTCCTTTTTATCTTCAAGGATAATGATCAGTCCCTTTCCTTCCTGATTCAGCTCTCTGATCAGGGATTCCACTGTATTCTTCTTCATGGAAGCTGCACCCTCAATGATCAGCGCCCCTCCAAGGAGTCGGTCCAGGGTTGCTCCAACTTCCTTCTTGTTCATATTGCCCCCGGAAATTTTGGCCACCTTGCCCGAAAAATTATTATCAGAAAGCTGAACCTCCTTTACAAGAAGCTTGGCAAGTGCAGTGGTACCCGTGCCCTCTTCTCCTGTGATCACAACATTTCCTGTGTAAGATGCCAGGCTGATATTATCAATTACCTCTACGATCTGCTTTCTTGTTTTCTTGTGATGGATGAACGGAGCGAACTGCTCTCTCTCACTCCTGCTCATTTTGCGTGCAGTATAGGAATTCCCTGCCTCTGCTGCTTCTTCCTCAGCTATCTCTTTCTCCGGTGCTTCCTCAGCCGGGATTTCTTCGTCTAAAGGCGTATCCGCTTCCCCGGTCTCTTCCTCTATGATCCCGGCATCTTCTATGACTTCCAGCTGTTCTTCCGTCTGCTCTTCCGTCTGTTTTTCAGCCTTCGCCTCTTCCTTTGCTGCAGGCTCAGCAGCCTCCTCTGCCTCCTTTACGCTGTTTACATCTTCTGTGGCAGTCTTCTCTTCATCCTTTGCATCAATATCAGAAACCTTTACTACCTTGGGACGCTCTTCTTCTGCTCTTTTCTTACTTTCCCTCACAGCAGCATCCACCATGGCCTTTTCCAGCTCCTCAAGAAGTCCTGTCTTGGTCGCCTCATCAAAGTCTGAGAACAGGGAATCCGTCTGCTTGTGTACGCGCTCCTTGATCTCCTGCAGCATCTTCTGCTCATTGTCTTTCTTCATCTTTTCCCATTCAGCCATAACATCATCAATACTCAGCTGACCGGTGATCTGCTTCTCTATCTGCTCTTCCTCCGGAATAGCCAGACTGATCTGTCCGTCATATTCCTGGGAAAGGATATCATCAAAACCCGATGGCTTGTGAAATGTACGGATCACACCCGTATTACTGATCGCCGGATTTGGTGATGCCTCCGGAAGTCTTTCTCTGTCCTTCTGCAGAGATTCTGCCCTGTCGGCCACTTTGGAAACAGACTCCTGCATGGCTGCAATATTCCGCGAGGTCTGTGCATCCTTCTCCACAAGCTCAGAGATCACATCTTCTACCTTAACTTCAGAGGTATTGCCAAAGAATACTTCCTCAGATACATGATCTGCTGCTTCTGAATCACTGTCAGTCAGCATATCCTCACTGATCAGCTGCATTTCATCGGTATCCTGCTTAACAGCAGCCGGTGCTTCCGGTACGGAAGCTGCAGGAAGTTCCTCCGCAGGCATTTCTGATGCTGTTACCTCATGGATGTCTGCTGCTTCAGCAGCTTCTGCAGCTTCTGCCTCTTCTTCCACATCCTGTGTTTCCTTCTGTACGGCATTCTCACGTTCCTCTGTATGAGATGATACCTCCAGAAATTCCTTCATGCTTTCCGCAAGCTCTTTCTGCAGATTGATGGTATTATACTGACTTACATCAACTGTCTTGACTTCTATATCGTCCAGTCCCTTGCCCGGCAGCTCCTGGGTAGGATCTGTAAGTACATTCTGCTCCCTGCTGAACTCATCATCCTCTTCCTCTTCTGCTGCCGCCTGTCCGGCTTCCTCCTGAATGGCTTTTCCTTCTGTCACAATATCAGCTTCAATAATGCCGCCGGTATGCTTCATCTGCTCATATTTCGCTTCCTGCTCCTCTGTCAGGGGCTGGTGCAGCTTTTTCAGCTCCAGCGCCTTCAGAACATATCTGCCATCAGAAAACCAAAGGAACATCTCATCACATTCCTCTACACATTTGGACTCAAGTCCTACCCTGTGATAAAGATATGCCAGTTCATAAGCCCACTTCTCACGGTAATCCTTTTTCTTCAGCTCCTCCAGTACTGCAATTCTCTCTTCCAGGCTGACTTCCTGTGCCTCATAAAGCTTATACTGAAGAATGTATCTGCCAGAGTCCTTCGGTGCAAGCTGCACAAATTCCTTATAGTATTCGATTGCCTGCACATATTCTTCCAGCTTAATGGAAAGCTCACAAAGTGAATAAACAATAGGGCGCCTTCCGCCGCCCTTCTCATAGGCAAGCAGGAGAATATCCCTGCTGTCCTCATATCTTCTGTTGATTTTATATAGATCACTGATCGTACAGAGCATCATCACACTTCTGACCCTGCGCCAGTCAATGGTATCTGCAATCTTGGCAGCTTCCGCATATTCGCCGTCAGCGATCAGCGATTTGATCTCTTCTGCACGTACTTTATATTCATACTTATCCAAGGTACTCACCTCATGTTCTCAGATTTATGGACAAAATAACCCGATTTTCATTTTTTAAGTGTACCATAGCATGCCCTTTCTGTCAAAGGACACAAAAAAAAGCACCATCCCCAAGGCTCGTATGTCCTCAAAAACGGTACTTGTAAGTGCACCGCCAGGGGCTCGAACCCTGGACACCCTGATTAAGAG
>ERZ1026850.1546-NODE-1546-length-11722-cov-8.092055_pt1 | contig 11722 bp, 12 predicted proteins | sample MGYA00380155_ERZ1026850 | MGnify/ENA primary metagenome ERZ1026850 (study PRJEB33269, sample SAMEA4719791) | human gut metagenome | biome: human-associated habitat; feature: organic feature; material: feces | place: Cameroon | collected 2013-10 ... | reverse complement strand
GGCATGGGAGAAGAAAAAAGTTCCCCATGCCCCGAATCGTGATAAAAGGGGAAGCAAAACAAGAGAAAAAGAAAGAAAAGGATCATTTTCAATCCACTTACCTGTGATATCTGACCTGTTACTGAAAACTGGTTTACATTTCAGGCTGATCCGATATAATTACAATCAGTCAGGGGGTGAAGGAATTGAAGCTGCGAATGGAAGTAGATCCGGAAGCAGAGGAAGAGCTTGTATTGTATTGCCGGGAGATCACACCGGATATCATGAAGCTGCAGCAGATTCTTGCAAAAGCAGTCGGCAGGGCAGGACAGATCATTCTGTATAAGGAAAACACGGAATATTATATGGAAACGGATAAGATCCTGTTTTTTGAGACAGAAGGGACACAGGTGCTGGCTCATACGGAAACGGAACTATTTGAAACACATAAAAAGCTGTATGAGCTGGAAGAGGTACTGGGAGGGTCTTTCCTTCGGATATCCAAGTCGGCAATAGTAAATCTTAACAGGATCTACGCAATACAGCGTTCACTGACAGCATCTAGTGAGATTGCTTTTCAGGGAACACACAAACGTATTTATGTTTCAAGAGCATATTACAAAGCATTAAAGGAAAAATTGGAAGAAAAGAGGTTAGGAATATGAAAAAGGCGAGCAGAATATTTTGGGGATTAGGACTGATCACGGCAGCAGTATTTCTGGTACTGAGCCAGATGCATCTGATCACAGCAGAGATCAGCGTATGGAGCGCATTGATCGGAATTTTATGTGTGGCGCTTCTGATCAGCAGTATTGCAGACCGGAGCTTTGGGGGAATTTTCTTTTCCCTTGGACTGGCATGGCTGACCTTTGCAGAAATGCTCGGACTTCCCAGGGCAAGCTTTTGGAGCGTGGCAGGGATTGTTATTCTGCTGACAAGCGGATTTAATATGCTGTTTCCGCATAAGAGCAGAAAATGTGGAAACAGGGATAGAAGGGAATATGGAGAGCACGATTACAGCAAATATCAGAAGACGTCAGAGGGAGAAGAGGATGGGTTTGTGACCTGCGCCAATTCCTTTGGAGCACTGGCAAAATATGTTGATACGGCAGACTTTAAGGGAGGTCGTTTCCAGAATTCCTTTGGGGAGCTGAAGGTGTATCTGGATCAGGCAGGGACAACACAGGAGACAGTAACTGTTGAGGTTTCTAACAGCTTTGGGCAGACAACTCTGTATGTTCCGAGAGAGTGGAAGGTGATGCAGGATATCAGTGTATTTGCGGGAAGCGTGGAAGAAGGACCATGCAATGGCGAAAGCCGGGTTACCTGCTATCTGAAGGGCAGCGTAAGCTTTGGGGAGATTGAGATCGTGTATGTATAAAGCAGGAATAAGATCATAATGTGAAAGGATCAGAGCAGGAAAAAGGATGTTATTGACATTTCTTTTTCCTGCTTTTATACTGTCAGTAGTTCCGTCCGACCAGTCGGTCGGAAAATGAGAAAATTTATCAGGTAATGAAAGAGGAGTAGGAAATGCTGGGGAAATTTAGCGTAAAGAAACCTTATACTGTTCTGGTAGCAGTGGTTCTGGTGATCGTTCTTGGAGTGGTATCCATGATGAAGATGAGCACTGATCTGCTGCCAAATATCAGCCTTCCTTATGTGATCGTTATGACTACATATCCGGGAGCCAGTCCGGAAACAGTGGAAATGACTGTAACGCAGCCGGTGGAAGGCTCCATGGCCACAGTCAGCAATATCGAAAGCATCAGTTCAGTATCCAGTGAAAACTACTCCATGGTCATTCTGGAGTTTGCACAGTCCGCAGATATGAATGCCGTTTCACTGGAAATACGGGAGAATCTGGATCAGATCAAAAGCTACTGGAGTGATGATATAGGCAATCCGATCATTATGAAGCTGAACCCGGATATGCTGCCGGTCATGATCGCAGCTGTTGGCGGTGAGGGAATGACAAATGCAGAGGTAACGGATATCACGCAGAATACGGTCATACCTGATCTGGAGAGTATAGAAGGCGTTGCATCAGCCAGTGCCACCGGTCTGATCGAGGAAAGTGTAAATGTCATCATCAGACAGGATAAGATCGATGCGATCAATGAGCAGGTATTTGGTTCGATCGATGAAGAGCTGAAGGATGCAGAGCAGCAGCTCGCCGATGGCAGACAGGAGATTTATGACGGACAGGAAAAGCTGAACGATTCCCGTGCAGATCTTGATGAATCCAGACAGCAGCTGAACGACAGTCAGGAAGAGCTGGATAAGAATAAAAAAGAACTGGAAGACAGCAGGCAGAAGCTCGCTGACGGCAAGGCTGAGCTTGCAGAGAACAAGACGAAGCTGGAAGAAGGAAAGAATGAGCTTTCCTCCAAAAAGAGTGAAAGCACTGAGAAGCTGGCACAGGCAGAGAAGGAGCTGCTGACGGCAAAGGCTGATCTGGAAGCCAGCAAGGTGCATATTAGCTCCCAGATCACTACCGTAAAGTCTCTGGAAGATGGAATTAAGAAGGCGAAAGATGGACGGCAGGCGATAGACAGTGCATTAACAGGTATCAGCGCTTTACAATCAGCAGTTTCAGCCTGCATTACAACGAATAATCCGGAAGATAATGGTGTAATAGGTGAAGACCTTGCAAACCGGATCAACACAGTTTTATCTCAGGTTTCTGGGGTTTCGGCAACACTGGCGGCAGACAGCAGTCCGGCAGCTGCAAAACAGGTGCTTTCTGCTGCAGAAAGCGCACTGAAAGCACAGAGACCGTCGGATGAACTGATCACCAACATGGAAGCCAGCCTCAACGCCAACACCGGCGGTCTTGGCGCGGAGGCTTACATAGCCAGCATGCAGTCAGTCCTTTCCGAGATCGAAGGAAATATTGCCAAACTGGACAGCGGTCTGACAGAGCTTTATAAGGGAAATCTGACGGCAGCGATTGAGTTTGCAAACGCCCAGACTACGATCAGCCTTGGTGAAATGCAGATCACGACAGCAGAAGCCCAGATAGAAGCCAGTGAAAAGCAGCTGGAATCCGGGCAGAAGCAGATCGAGTCCGGACAGGAACAGATTGATTCCGGCTGGGAACAGCTAAGGGAAGGCGAGGAGCAGCTGAATGAATCAGCAAAGAAGCTGCAGGATTCCTTAAAGCAGCTTGCAGAGAGTGAAGAGGATCTGGAAGAAAACAGACAGAACGCCTACGATCAGGCGGATATGAATGGTATTTTAACGGTAAGTACAGTAAAATCCCTCCTGGCAGCCCAGAACTTTTCCATGCCGGCAGGATATGTGACAGAGGATGGCATTGACTATCTGGTAAGGGTAGGTGACAAGCCAGAGGATGTAGAAGCTCTGAAGAAAATGCCGATCATGAATACCGAGATGGATGGTGTGGACATTATTTATCTGGAGGATGTAGCAGACGTCTTTATGACAGATAATTCCGCAGATATTTACACCAATGTCAATGGTAATCCAGGTGTCATGCTGACCATCCAGAAGCAGACGGGGTATTCTACCGGCGATGTTTCTGACAGGATCAAGGAGAAGTTCAAGGATCTGCAGGAGGAAAATGAAAAGCTGACACTGATCACACTGATGGATCAGGGTATTTATATAGATCTTGTTATGGATTCCATTATCAACAATGTACTGGTGGGAGCGCTGCTGGCAATCCTGATCCTGATCCTTTTCCTGAAGGATATCAGACCTACCATGGTAGTTGCTGTGTCCATCCCGATCAGTCTGATCACAGCTATTGTCTGTATGTATTTCAGTGGTGTGACCCTGAATGTGATCTCCCTGTCAGGACTGGCTCTTGGTGTAGGAATGCTGGTGGATAACTCTATAGTAGTTATTGAGAACATATACAGGCTGCGGGGAGAAGGATATTCAGCCAAAGAGGCAGCTATTCAGGGTGCCGGGGAGGTGGCAGGTGCGATTCTTGCATCCACGCTGACAACCGTATGTGTATTCCTTCCTATTGTATTTACTGAAGGAATTACCAGACAGCTCTTTGTGGATATGGGACTGACCATTGCATATTCTCTGCTTGCCAGTCTGGTCGTGGCACTGACCGTAGTGCCGGCCATGGCATCCGGTGTACTTTCTAAAGTAACTCCAAAAGAGGATGGAAGGTTCTTTGGCGGTCTGATTAAAGCTTATGAAAAGGTACTTGCACTTGCACTTAAGACAAAGCCTGTGGTATTCCTGCTGGTGCTCGTACTGCTGGTTGGAAGTGCGGCGGCAGCCTTTGCAAAGGGAACTGCCTTCATGCCGGATATGGACAGTACACAGATCTCCATGACAGTGACCCTGCCGAAGGATACACCACTTTCCCATACAGGAGAGGTGACAGATGAAATACTTTATAAAATTGCAGAAATTGATGAGGTAGTGGATATTGGTGCCATGGCGAATGCTTCTTCCCTGACTATGCTGACAGGAAACGGAAATTCCTCCACCAATGAAACTGCTGTATATATTTCACTTGATGAGAATAAAAAGAGAACCAATGAAGTGATCGCGGATGAGATCGAAAACAGAATTTCAGATATTGTAGAGAGAGAGGAAGCGGAGATCGCCATTGAAACCTCAAGCATGGATATGAGTGCCATGGGAGGAAGCGGCATCACAGTACAGATCGAAGGAAGAGAGCTGGATACCCTGCAGGAGCTGGCTAAGGAGGTAGCCGGGATTGTAGAAGGTGTGGAAGGAACCACAGAGGTTTCAGATGGTCTTGAGGAAAGTACCGGGGAGCTGCGGATCATTGTTGACAGAGATAAGGCAATCGAACATGGATTTACGGTGGCACAGGTATTCCAGCAGATACAGGGTAAGCTTGCGGCAGCTACCAGTGCAACCTCCCTGGAAACTGAGATCCGTGATTATGATGTATATGTAAAGAACGCAGAGGATATGACACTTACCAGGGAGCTGGTAAAAGATCTGACACTTGACCGCACAAAGAATGATGGCAGCAAGGAAACAGTGAAGCTTTCAGAGCTTGCTACCTTTGAAGATACAGAAACATCCATGTCCGTAAACAGACTGAACCAGACCAGATATATTCCGGTAACGGCGCAGCTGGCAGATGGCTATAATATCGGACTTGTTTCTGATGCAGTGGAAAAGGCACTGGAAGATTATGAGCTGCCGGATGGTTATACCATTGAAATGACCGGTGAAAATGAAACGATCACAGATGCCATGCAGCAGCTATATCTGATGCTGATCCTTGCACTGATCTTCATGTACCTGATCATGGTAGCACAGTTTCAGTCACTGCTGTCACCGTTTATCATCATGTTCACCATTCCACTGGCATTTACCGGCGGTTTCCTTGGACTGCTGATCAGCGGAAGCGAAGTCAGTGTGATCGCACTGATCGGCTTTGTCATGCTGTCAGGTATCATCGTAAATAATGGTATCGTGCTGGTAGATTACATCAACCAGCTCCGTGCACAGGGTATGGAAAAGAAAGAGGCGATCATGACAGCGGGAAGAACCAGAATGCGTCCGGTATTGATGACAGCCATGACCACGATACTCGCTCTTTCCACCATGGTATTCAGTCATGATATGGGTGCAGATATGTCAAGGCCAATGTCGGTGGTAACCATTGGTGGACTGACTTATGGCACATTACTTACCCTGATCGTGATCCCCTGTATTTATGATGTTTTCTCGAGAGGAAAAGAGAGGGGAAAGCGTGGCAGAAAGAAATTGTTTCTGAAAGAAGGAAAAAAGGAGCAGGCTGATGAATAAAGAAACACCTACTGTAAAGGAAAAAGCTATATATCAGGCGGTCGTTGATCTGTTTATGGAGGGGGCAGATCTTTCAGGACTGACTGTTTCAGAGATCACAGCAAAGGCGGGAATCGGCAAGGGAACAGCCTACGGTTACTTTTCAGATAAGGAAGATATGATCGCCAGATCCATCTGCTACAACGTAGATCAGTATTGTCACTGGATCTATCAGGGGATCGCAGAACAGAAAACATTGTATGAAAAAATAGATTTTCTCCTTGGAAAAATGGAAAAGGAGATCAGTAAAGCAGACTGTCTGATGCGGCTTGCCAATACCATGAGCATGGATTCTGTTATTGGAAAGAGGATCCGGCAGCAGGAAGTGGAAAATAACAGTAAAAATCCGCCATTAGAGCTTTTGGAGGCAGTATTTGAAGCAGAGCATTTCACACCGCCGCTTTCGGAAGAAATGCTGCAGTTCCTTGCAAGGAATGCTCTTTCCAGAATCTTCTGTTATGGGATGATGCTCAGTAATAACAGTGTCAGAGCGCAGAAGACGGCAGCGGCGCAGAAGACAGCAGCAGTGCAGAAGATGGCAGCGGCGCAGAAGATGGCAGCGGCGCAGGAGGCAGAAATGCAGGCTATGCACAGGCTGGTCTGCATGGGCATCTGCAGTGACGCAGATGCCGTCAGACAGTGGCTTTCTTCGGAGAGAGGCTGATAGGCATTTTCCTGTGCATATTTTTACAAAAAAGTTATTGACATCTAATGACGATTAGCATATACTAACTACCGAAGACGGGATAATGATTCTCATTAACAAAGGAGGATGGTATGATGCCTTTATCAATGATGGAAGCCGGGAAACCGAATGTGATCAAAAAGGTTGGCGGCAAGGAGGAAACAAGACGTTTTCTGGAGAATCTTGGTTTTGTAGTCGGTGGAACAGTAACTGTGATATCCGAGACGGATGGAAACATGATCGTGAATGTAAAGGATTCACGTGTTGCGATCGGCAAGGATATGGCAAATAAAATTATGGTTTAGAAAAGGAGCTGCTATGAAAACATTAAAAGAAGTTGCCTGTGGGCAGACTGTCAAGGTGACAAAGCTGACAGGAGAAGGCCCTGTGAAGAGACGTATCATGGATATGGGAATCACAAAGGGTGTAGAGATTTATGTAAGGAAAGTAGCACCTCTTGGTGATCCGGTTGAGGTCACCGTAAGAGGATATGAATTATCCTTGCGTAAAGCAGATGCCGAAATGATCCAGGTGGAGTAGGCATTTATTTTTTAGCTATATGTTAGTCAAAACTAATCTAAGTATCAAGCGAAGAACATTAAATGTGTACCATACAGGTACAGGAAAAGAGGAGAGATATGTCAGTTAAAATCGCATTGGCAGGAAATCCGAACTGTGGTAAGACCACATTGTTCAATGCACTGACCGGTTCCAATCAGTTCGTTGGAAACTGGCCTGGTGTAACAGTAGAGAAAAAAGAAGGAAAGCTGAAGGGACACAAGGATGTTACTATCATGGACTTACCGGGTATCTATTCCCTGTCCCCTTATACACTGGAGGAGGTTGTAGCAAGAAACTATCTGATCGCTGAAAGACCAGATGCGATCATCAATATCGTAGATGGTACTAATATTGAAAGAAACCTGTATCTTTCCACACAGATCATGGAGCTTGGGATCCCGGTTGTCATGGCTGTCAATATGATGGATATCGTTGATAAGAGTGGTGATAAGGTACATATGGATAAGCTTGGAAAGAAGCTTGGCTGCGAGGTAGTTCCGATCTCTGCCCTGAAGGGAACCGGTATCGAAAAGGCAGCAGAAAAGGCAGTAGCGCTTGCACAGCAGAAACAGGCAACCCCTCATGTCCACAGTTTTGCAAAAGAGGTGGAGGATGTGATCACAGCAGTAGAAGGTAAGCTTGGGGCTGATATTGCAGAGGAGCAGAGGAGATTTTTCGCGATCAAGCTTCTGGAAAAGGATGACAAGATCTCAGAGCTGATGAAACAGGTTCCTGATGTATCAGCGCAGATCAAAGAGCTGGAAGATAAATTTGATGATGATACCGAAAGTATTATCACAAATGAAAGATATGTTTACATTTCCTCTATTATGGGTGAGTGCGTAACCAAGGCAAACAAGAAAGAGAAGCTGACAACATCTGATAAGATCGATAAGATCGTTACCAACAGGTGGGCAGCACTTCCTATCTTTGCTGTAGTTATGTTCCTTGTTTATTATGTTTCTGTAACAACTGTTGGTGCATTCCTGACAGACTGGACCAATGATACCCTGTTTGGCGAGTGGATCATTCCCGGTGCGCAGACACTGTTCGAGAATATCGGATGTGCTGACTGGCTGACAGGACTGATCGTAGATGGTGTGATCTCTGGTGTTGGTGCCGTACTTGGCTTCGTACCTCAGATGCTGGTGCTGTTCCTGTTCCTGGCATTCCTGGAATCCTGCGGTTACATGGCTCGTGTTGCATTTATCATGGATCGTATCTTCCGTAAATTCGGCCTTTCCGGAAAGAGCTTTATCCCTATGCTGATCGGCTCCGGATGCGGTGTTCCCGGTGTCATGGCTTCCCGTACAATCGAGAACGACAGAGACCGCAAGATGACGATCATGACAACCACATTTGTTCCCTGTGGTGCCAAGCTTCCCATTATTGCCCTGATCGCAGGTGCATTCTTTGATAATGCAGGCTGGGTTTCATGGAGTGCATACTTCGTAGGTGTGGCTGCGATCATCTGTTCCGGTATTATTTTAAAGAAGACAAAAATGTTTGCAGGTGATCCGGCACCCTTCGTTATGGAGCTGCCTGCCTATCACTGGCCTACCGTTGGCAATGTTTTAAGAAGTGTATGGGAGAGAGGCTGGTCCTTCATTAAGAAGGCTGGTACGATCATCCTTCTTTCCACTATTATTCTCTGGTTCCTGATGAGCTTTGGATGGGTTGATGGAAGCTTTGGCATGCTGGAGGCTGAGCAGCTTGATGCAAGTATCCTCGCTAAGATCGGTTCTGCGATCGCATGGATCTTTGCTCCCCTTGGCTGGACCCAGGCTGGTGAAGGCTGGAAGATGGCAGTGGCAGCTGTCAGCGGACTGATCGCAAAGGAAAATGTCGTAGCAACCTTCGGTCTGCTCTTTGGCTTTGCTGAGGTTGCAGAAGATGGCTCAGAAATCTGGGGAAGCCTGGCACAGGTTATGACTCCTGTTGCAGCGTATGGATTCCTGGTATTTAACCTTCTGTGTGCTCCCTGCTTCGCAGCCATGGGTGCGATCAAGCGTGAGATGAACAATGTCAAATGGTTCTGGTTTGCAATCGGATATCAGTGCGGACTTGCTTATGTAGCAGCACTTTGCATCTATCAGATCGGTACACTGATCACAACAGGTGCTTTCGGACTGGGAACAGTTGTAGCCTTTGTGTTTATAGCAGCGATCCTTTATCTGTTGTTCCGTCCTTATAAGGAAAGCAATTCCTTATCCTTTAATGGTGAAAAGATTCTGAAAAACCAGGCATAAGAAAAGGAGGTTGTATGGTACAGGAAGTAACAAAAGAAATGTCTCAGGAAGCAGAACAGTACCATACCGTTGTGCAGCAGAAAGAGATGATTGTCCGGAAAATGAAGGAAAGAGGATGTCGGATCACCAAACAGAGAATGATACTTCTTGATGTGATCCTTGGATCAGAATGCTCCTGCTGTAAGGAGATCTATTTCAAAGCCTCCAGTCTGGATCCGAAGATCGGAACTGCTACTGTATATCGAATGATCAATACCCTGGAAGAGCTTGGGGCGATCAGCCGTAAGAATATGTACAGGATCTGCAGCTTTTCGGATTGCGACAAAATAAAAATCCACCGGCAGTGACCTGCCGGTGGAAGTCAATAGAAACGGTAGGAATTTTCCATCAGCTTCTCATGGGAGCCAAAACGTACTATAAAACGATAAATTTTGTAAAAAAGCCCAGGAGTATAGGAGGCTTTTCCGTTTTCTGCATGCTTCAGGATGTTGGCAGCCAGCCGCTGGTTGTTCGTGACGGGAAGGGGATTCATACGATAGCTGCGCCTTTCTTTATTACGGAGTTTCATATCGTCCATATGTCCCGGACAGGCAGCCATGATCCGGATGCCATCCCACATCAGCTCGTGAAAAATGGAAAGCGAGAAATAATAACAGAACTGCTTGGCAGAGCCAAAGAGACCGTTGTCATCCAGTGGCACAATGCTGCCGGCAGAGGAGAACATAATGACCACAGACCCGATCATGATATGAGGCTGACAGAGCTTCAAAAGAAGAACGGGGGCTGTGGCATTAATATTTATAAGAGCCTCTATATCCTGTGCACTGTAATCAGTGAAGTTACCAATAGACTCCTGGGAAATATTGTTGATCATGAGTCTGATATAGGGATCATAAGTCTTTAAAAGAAGGGAAAAGCTTTTGATCTGCTGCAGATCAGACAGATCCAGAAGGATCATTCTGACCTTTTTCCCCGGAAAGCGGTCCGCAATGGACTGCATAGCCTCCAGATCTTTATCAATAAGCCAGACCTCTCTGATCAGGCCGTATCTGGAATCAGCATAGATGGCATTCATAAATTCAGGACAAAGTCCAGCGGAAGCACCCGTGAACAGGGCGATCCAGCGGCAATATCTGTATTTCATAATTTTCTCCATAATAGTAAATATAATATTTATATAATAAGTATAAAAATACAATTCAGTACAATACGATAATAGCATAAAAAACACATGTTTGTACATAGCAATTCCTATATTCAGAGAAAAAATTAAAGAATTAGAATAAACTATCCCTGTAAATTAATTTTTGCAGCTGAGGATTAAACAGGTGATTGAATATGATTAATAAATGTGTTATATTATTATCCTAATAGTGTTATTTTATCAATGTTCAAACGAGGTATTACAAATGCTGAAAAACAATATAGAAGTTGATGTGAAAATTAAATGCATAGAAGCCGGGAAAACGCAGGCTCAGCTTGGAGAGGCAATAGGAACTACAGGGCAGTATGTTAACCGTATCATCAAAAAAGGTGATGGAGTTATGAATAAGACCTTTGTAGAAATGCTGGATGCCTTGGGATACGACATAGAACTGCATTATGTAAAGAAAGAGGAGGCATGAGGCTGGGCATATGAATCACCATTAATAGACAATTTTTTAAATTTATCGTAAAAGGAGGGCTTGCGTATGATGACGGATGAAAAAATCAAAAATTACAATGAACTGGAGTTTGCTGTATTTTGCATTGAAAATGTAGCGGCAAAGCTAGGTGTGGATGCAGAGCGTGTTTATCAGGCATTTACCGAACAGAGTGATATTTTGAACGGCTACATTGTGCCGGAATATGAAGTGCTGCATACCCAGAGCAGGGAATATATCGTTGATGATCTCCTTGACGTGATGAAAGAAAGGAGTGTGGAGGTATGATTCTCTATCATGGTTCTTTCTTAGAGATTGCTAAGCCAGATTTAGTTCATTCCCGCCCAAATGTGGACTTCGGGCGAGGCTTTTATGTCACGCCGCTATATGAACAGGCTGCAAAGTGGTGCGGCAAGTTCAAACGTCGTGGGAAAGGCGGTATTATTTCCCGGTATGAATATGATGAAAGCCGGGAAGATGAACTGAAAACGCTGAAATTCGATTCTTATTCCGAAGAATGGCTGGATTTTATTTTGAACTGCCGTAGCGGGAAAGATTCGACCGATTACGATCTGGTTGTGGGAGGTGTTGCCAATGATAAGGTGTTTAATACTGTGGAACTGTTCTTTGACGGGCTGATTGATAAGACGGAAGCTATCAATCGCCTGCGTTATGAAAAGCCGAATCTGCAAATATGCTTCCGCATAGAGAAAGCAGTGTCTCTGTTGCATTTTGAAGGGAGTGAAACACTATGACAGCGAATCCGATTTTGCTTCAGAAAAAAT
>ERZ1026850.1545-NODE-1545-length-11723-cov-4.698149_pt1 | contig 11723 bp, 10 predicted proteins | sample MGYA00380155_ERZ1026850 | MGnify/ENA primary metagenome ERZ1026850 (study PRJEB33269, sample SAMEA4719791) | human gut metagenome | biome: human-associated habitat; feature: organic feature; material: feces | place: Cameroon | collected 2013-10 ... | reverse complement strand
GTATATTGACATATAATTGTGCAAATGTATAATGTGAGTAAAGGATTACTCAAGAGGCCGCTTGAAGTTCTTAAAGAGAATAGAGATAAGAAATAATAAACAGAGATGAAAGGAGGAGTCAATCGTGAAATATGGAATATATGCACCTTATTGGACACACGAATGGACTTCAGATTATGAATACTTCATCCCCAAAATTAAGAAGCTTGGATTTGACATACTGGAAATATCCTGTGCTGCATTAGTGGAGAAGTATGTAACAGATAAACAATTGCTGGAACTGAAAAAGGTCGCCGATGATAATGGAATTATTCTGACATCCGGATATGGACCAACGAAAGCACAGAATATTTGCTCGGACAATCCGGCGGTTGTAGAAAAGGCCATGAAGTTTTTCCAGGGCTTGTTACCGAAATTGCAGCTGATGGACATTCATATTCTGGGTGGAGGACTTTATTCTTACTGGCCATTGGATATGTCGGAAAAGATGGACAGAGAGGGAGACCTGGACAGAGCGATTAAGAATATGAAAATTTTAGCAAAAACAGCAGAAGAATGTGATGTTGTTTTGGGAATGGAAGTATTGAACCGCTATGAAGGTTATATGTTAAATACCTGTGAACAGGCAAAAGAATTTATTGATGCGGTGGGAAGCACGCATGTAAAGATAATGCTTGATACTTTCCACATGAACATTGAAGAGGATAATATTCCGGCAGCAATCCGCAGGGCAGGCAAAGACCTGGGACATTTACATTTAGGAGAACAGAACAGGCAGGTTCCTGGGAAAGGTTCTCTCCCGTGGGTTGAAATTGGACAGGCACTAAGAGATATTGATTACCAGGGAGCAGCAGTCATGGAGCCATTTGTTATGGCAGGTGGAACGATTGGAAAAGAAATCCGTGTATGGAGAGATATTATTCCAAATCCTACAGAAGAGCAGCTTGACAAGGATGCTGCAGGTTCAGTGGCTTTCCTGAGACATGTTTGGGAAAGATAAGAGAAGTTCATTATTTTTTATTATGGAGGATGATAAAGATGAAGAAAAAGTTGATTAGTACAATTTTATGTGTAGCAATGGTGGGAGCAATGGTAACCGGATGTGGCAAGACTACAGAATCTGCAGCAGAGACCACAGCAGAAACAACGACAGAACAGACAACGGAGGATGCGGCAGCTGATGATGGTGAGACAACAGCAGCCGATACGAGTGAAGCAACAGGTGCGGTTATTGCCCCTAAGAATGGAGACCATTATAAATTTGGATTTACAGAGATGAGTGCAGGCTCTTTCTTTGAAGCCTGCTATAACGGAGCCGCAGAAATTATTGAAGCGAATGGAGATGAAATTATCCATTCAGAAGGAAAGGCAGACAGTGCATATCAGTTAGGTGTTATTGAAGACTTTATTGCACAAGGCTGTGATGCCGTATTTTATAATCCTTCCGATGCGGCAGCATCAGCAGCGGCAGTAAAAGCATTAAATGATGCAGGAATTCCGATTATTAACTTCGATTCCGCAGTCAGCGATTTGTCAAAGGTTAACTGTTTTGTAGTAAGTGACAGCTATTCCTGTGGACAGATAGCAGGTCAGGAGCTTATAAAGAACCATCCGGAAGGCGGCAAGGTAGCAGTCCTTGATTTTCCGGCATCCGCTGCGGCAACAGACAGAGCAAATGGCTTTATAGATACGGTAAAAGAGGCAGGCTTTGAGGTGGTAGCACAGATGGATGCAGGTGCAAAACCGGAAAAAGGCTTAACGGTTATGGAAGACTTAATGCAGGCAAACCCAGACCTGGTAGCAGTATTCTGTATTAACGATGAATGTGCACAGGGTGCCTATTCAGCCATTACAGCAGCAGGACAGCAGATTGAAATTTACAGTGTAAACGCAGGCCCTGAGGCAAAGGCAGCCATTACAAAAGACGGTGCAGATGGTATCTGGAAATGTACAGCAGCACAGTGCCCGATTGTAATTGGTCAGGAAAGCGCAAAGGTTGCTTACAAGATTTTAAATGGTGAAGAATATGAGAGCGAAATCCAGATTCCTTCTTTTGCAGTAACACCGGAAAATATCAGCGAATACAATGGTGCTGACTGGCAGTAAGATAGATTCATTAACAACAGGTATGAGCCGGGGAGTTTATGACTCCCCAGGCTTATGGGGAAAGAGAGGTGCCTTCGGTGAGTGTATTGCTGGAGATGAAAAATATATCTAAAAGTTTTTCAAATAATAAAGTGTTGAATGGGGTGCAGTTATCCGTAGAAGCCGGAGAAGTTCATGCGCTTCTTGGCGAGAATGGAGCAGGAAAATCCACTTTAATGAAAATTCTGGGCGGTATTTATTCAAAGGATAGCGGAGAAATTTTTATTAACGGAGAAAAAGTAAATATTCATGATGTAATCAGTGCCAGAGATTTGGGAATCAGTATTATTCATCAGGAGTTGATGATGGCACAGCATCTTACCATTGCAGAAAATATTTTCATGGGACGTGAGATGATAAAGAATGGAATGGTGGATTTAAAAGAGCAGGAAAAAAGAACTCAGGTGTTTTTAGATAAATATGAAATGGGACTGCAGGCAGATGTGCGTTTAAATAAATTAACGATTGCAAAGCAGCAGATGATAGAAATTATTAAGGCAGTATCTTTCGGAGCCAAAATTATTGTAATGGACGAACCAACATCTTCTCTTTCGGACGCAGAAGTGGAAATCCTTTACAGTATGATTCGGACACTGAAGAAAGAAAACGTAGCGATTATTTATATCTCCCACAGATTGAATGAACTGTACGAAATTACAGATAAGACTACGATTATGCGGGACGGAGAATATATTGGAACAGTTGTTACCAAAGAAACAGATAAAGATAAGCTGATTTCCATGATGGTAGGAAGGGATTTGTCCAGCTATTACATCAAGAATGACCATGTCAAAGACGAGGTTGTCCTGGAGGTAAAAAATCTGTCAGACGGAGAAAGAGTAAAAAGAGCAAGTTTTGATGTGAAAAAAGGAGAAATTCTTGGTGTGGCAGGTCTGGTAGGTGCTGGACGAAGTGAGACAATGGAATGCGTCTTTGGCATTACTCCGAAAAAAGAAGGAACCATTACTTATAAGGGAAAAGAAGTTTCCTTTAGAAGTCCAAGAGAGGCCATGGCAGCCGGATTCGGACTTGTTCCGGAGGACAGAAAAAAAGAGGGACTGTTTTTACAATCGGGGGTACGATTTAATACTACGATTAACGTAATACCATCATTCCTCAGGAAATTAATCTGGAATCGGACAAAAGAAAATGAAATAGTAAGTGAAAAGATTAAGGATATGCATATCAAAGTAACCGGACCGGAGCAGACGGTAGGGAAACTTAGTGGAGGAAATCAACAGAAGGTATTGATTGGAAGGTGGCTTTGCTCGACCAAAGAGGTGCTTATTCTGGACGAGCCTACCAGGGGTGTCGATGTAAAGACAAAAGCGGAAATTTATGCATTGATAGATAAACTGGCTGAGAGTGGATTATCTATTATCATGGTATCGTCAGAACTTCCGGAGCTGATTAATATGAGTGACCGTGTCATGGTTATGTCCGGAGGATATACGACAGGAGTGTTAAAGCGGAATGAACTGAGTCAGGAACGTATTATGCAACTGGCTACAATGGAAGTAACAGCATAGTTAAGGAAAACGGAGGAAACGTTATGGGAGCAAAGAGCAAAAAAGGAAATATTCCTTTTGTAAAGAGTTTTGTAGACAGCACCAAAAGAAATGGTGGTATTATCATTGGACTTTTAATTATCTGTATTATCTTGACAATTATGTCGGATTCCTTTTTAAGCTTACAGAATTTTGCCAATATTATGAGACAGATTACAGTAAATGTGATTCTTGCATGTGGTATGACAATGGTTATTATCCTTGGAGGAATTGACCTTTCGGTAGGTTCTATTATTGCAGTTTCAGGATGTCTGTGCTGCGGGTTAATTACGAATGCGGGCATCCCGTCAGTGCTTGCTATTCCGTTATCCATTCTTGCAGGAACATTGGTAGGTGTGTTTAATGGTGTTGTCATATCCAGAACTACCATTCCACCATTTATCGTAACACTGGCAACGATGAACATTGGACGTGGTTTTGCACGAATCTATACAAAAGCAACAACCATTCTGGTGGATGATGAACTCTTTACCTTTATTGGAAGTGGAAAAGTGTTTGGAAATATCCCGATTCATTTTGTATACATGATAGTAGTAATCGTTGTATCTGCTTTGATTTTAAACAGAACAAAACTGGGACGTAATATTTATGCAGTAGGTGATAATGCACAGGCGGCTTCTTATTCAGGAATTAATTCCAAAAAAGTAACACTGATTGTTTTCATCCTTATGGGATTCTTCGCAGCATGTGCAGGTATCCTGAGTTCTGCAAGAACCTTTTCCGGACAGTTCAACGTAGGGGAAGGTACAGAAATGGATGCTATTTCCGCGGTTGTACTGGGCGGAACCAGTATGACAGGTGGTATTGGTTATTTAAGTGGTACGATTATTGGTTGTATTGTAATTGGTGTACTGAATAATGGTATGAATATTCTGGGTATTGATTCTTCCTGGCAGTATGTGGTAAAGGGTGTTGTAGTATTAATCGCAGTGTTCATTGATTATTTTAAAAAGATGAAAGAATAGAAAGGACGAAGGGGTTATGGCAAAGGAAAAAATATTACTGGATACAGATATTGGAACAGAGGTAGATGATGCGATTACTTTGGCGTATCTTCTGGCAAACCCGGATGCAGAGATTCTTGGAATTACAACCGTAACAGGAGAAGCGTATGAGAGAGCTAAAATGGCAAGCGTTCTCTGTAAGCTGGCGGGCAAGGATATTCCCATTTATCCGGGATGTGAAAACCCAATGTTTGTTCCACAGATTGAACTTTATGCACCACAGAAGAAGATTCTGGACAAATGGGCACATGAAACAGAATTTCCCAGAAACCGGGCAGTTTCCTTTATGCAGGATATGATACATAGACATCCGGGAGAAATTACGCTGATTTGTATTGCACCACTTACCAATGTCGGGCTCCTGTTTGCCATTGACCCTGAAATTCCCAAGCTTTTGAAACGAATTGTGTTAATGTGCGGTTCCCCTACCTATACCAGATATGATAACACTTCTGAGAAGATGAGTGCGATGCAGGAGAGTGATTATATTGTCCTGGGAAGCAAAGGGGTACTTGAAAATAATGCACTGATTGACCCACATGCAACAAAGCTGGTTTATCAGGCACCGGTGGCAGAACATATTACGTATGGGTTAAATGTGACGAGCCAGTTGATTATGAAGCCGGAAGAGGCTGAGAGAATTTTTCAGCATCCACTCTTACAGCCTGTCATGGATATTGCCAGGGAATGGTTTAAGGATGAAGAAAGGGTAACATTCCATGACCCATTGACGGCAGTATCTCTGTTTCATGATGATGTATGTACTCTGCAGCGAGGAAATCTCATGGTTGATACAGACAGCAGACTTCTGGCGGGATTCACTTACTGGAGACCTTCGGAAGAAGGAAAACACCAGGTGGCCATGAAAGTGGATAAGGACAAATTTTTCCAGCACCTGATGGAAGTATTTGAATGAGATACGACAACTGTCATTATAAGGAAAAATGTGTTATGATAATTCTAGATGAAAACATGATTTATCGGGAAGATATCATCAGGAAAGAAAAGGACAGGTAAAGGTATTTAATGGGGCAGAAGAAAATATCGGTAAAAGAAATTGCGGAAATGGCAGGGACATCAGTGGCTACTGTTTCCAGAGTTATTAACCAGAATGGTAGATTTTCCAAAGAAACAGAGAAACGGGTAAAAGATATTATAGAACAATACGGATATCAGCCCAATCAGTTAGCCAGAGGATTGCGCGTCAGTCATACGCAGATAATCGGGATATTGGTACCGGATATTACAAATGAATTTTTCGCAAGTATTACGAGAGAGGTTCAGAAACATCTTTTGTCAATGAATTATATGACACTAATCTGCAGTACCAATGAAAATGTCATGGAAGCAAAAGAACAGATTCAGATGCTGCTTAGTCAGAAGGTTGGCGGCATTATTTACATTGGTGGTGAAGATATTACAGAATCCGTACATATTCCGACGATTTACATTGACCGTGCCCCGACAGAAATCAAACGCGGAGAAAAGCATAAGGTGGAAGAAAATTATGCGATGATAGAGTGTGACAATATACAGGGAGGTTATCTCGCCGGTCAGGAGCTTGCACGCAAAGGTGCACGTAAAATTGCTTATGTTTGCTATGGAGAAACGTTACCGACCATTCAGAAGCGACTGAAAGGATTTCAGACGGCACTGAGCGAATACCAGATAGAAATACAACCGGAAGCCGGAGTATATGTAAAAGAGGTGTCATTGGAGGAAGGCAGTAAGGCGACACAATATATTATGCAGGAGCTTGATGGGATAGATGGGATTTTCTTTATGACAGATATGCTGGCAGTTGGAGGACTCAGTTATCTGGTAAATAACGGCATCAGAGTTCCTGAACAGGTAAAGGTAGTGGGCTTTGATGACATTTCCATGAGCAGAATGATATATCCAAAACTGACAACTATTCACCAGCCAGTACAGGAATATGGCAGACTGGCAGCAGAAAGAATAGTAGATATGATTAATGGAAAGGAAATACCGGTGCGCCGACAGCAGATTCCCGTATCTCTGGTTATAAGAGAAACAACATAATTTAGGAGAGAATGGCTATGAAAGCGATTGGAATTGATATAGGAACAACTACGATAAGTGTGGTTGTGCTGGATACGGAGAAACAAATGGTTCTGGATTCCAGAACCATTTCTAATGGGACTTTCCTGGATACGGGAAAGGAATGGGAACGGATACAGGATGTGGAGAAGATTGTTCCTAAGGTAATAGAAGTTTTGGAAGAATTGCTCGGGCAGCATGATGATATTCAGACCATTGGACTTACAGGGCAGATGCATGGTATTATGTATATAAATAAAGAAGGAAAATGTATCAGTCCTCTTTATACATGGCAGGATGGGAGAGGCAATCTTCCGGATAAAGATGGTATCACCCTGACAGAAAGGATTGCAAAACAGACAGGCATTTCGGTCTATACAGGATATGGACTGGTAACGCACCTTTATCAATGTAGTATTGGTGCGGTTCCGGAAGAGGCGGTGGCAATTTGTACCATTGGAGATTATATAGGAATGTGCCTGACCGGAAGAAAAAGGCCATTGATGCATGCCAGTAATGCAGCAAGCCTGGGATTTTTTGACGTAGAAGCAGGAGAATACCAGACAGCGGTATTGAAGAAACTGGGTATGGATGTAAGCCTTTTACCACAGGTGTGCTATGAATATGAAACCCTTGGCAGTTATCAGGGAATACCGGTAACAGTAGCGCTAGGAGATAATCAGGCCAGCTTTCTGGGGTCTGTTGGCATGGAAGAGGGAACCTTGCTTCTGAATATGGGAACTGGTGGACAGATTTCCGTGCTCTCTTCCCAATATCTTGCAAAACAGGGCATTGAAACAAGACCATTTATCAAAGATAAATACCTGTTGGTAGGAGCATCTTTATGTGGTGGACGGGCCTATGCTATTTTAGAAAAATTTCTAAGGAATTATGAAAAGGCATGCCGGGAGAAGGAAAATAAGAACATTACAGAAACATTCATACAGGAAGTCTCTCCACAATATGAAATAATGGAGCAATTAGCCCGAAAAGGAATGGACCAAAAGGATTCCATGAGAGTAACCACTACTTTTAATGGGACAAGACAGGAGCCGGCACTTCGAGGCAGAATTGATAATTTAAGTGAAGATAATTTTACTCCGGAAGGGCTTATCTATGGAGTCCTGGAAGGAATGGTAAGAGAACTGTATGAAATGTTTCAGATTATACAGGAAAACACAGGAATCCGGGCAGTAAAACTGGTCGCGTCCGGAAATGGATTTCGCCGGAATGCGGTATTGCAGGAGATTGCAGCCAGAATGTTTGGGGCAAAGTTAACCCTTGCATTATATCAGGAGGAAGCTGCGTGTGGGGCAGCGGTAAGCAGTACCTTTCATATCCTGTCTTAGAAAATGCGATGTAAGCGACAGAAAGATTTACAAAAGGACTCTTGTTAAGAGATACATTTAGCTGGGAGAAGGAACATGCTATATATTATGCGACATGGCAGGACAGATTGGAATGTGGAACGTAAGCTGCAGGGACACACGGATGTGCCATTAAATGAAGAAGGGCGACAGATGGCAGAAGAAGCTGCGGTAAGATATAAGGAAGTATCGATAGATACCTGCTATTGTTCTCCTTTGATACGGGCAAAAGAAACGGCAGAGATTGTATTGCGCGACCGGAATATTCCCATCTGGTTTGATGACAGGCTGGTAGAAATGGGCTTTGGTGAATATGAGGGAATAAAACTGAATACACTGGCAGAAGATGCACCTGCCAATGTATTGTTTCAACACCCGGAAAAATATGTGCCGGGTGTTGATGGAGAGTCTTTTGCAGAACTTTATAAGAGAACCGGAAGCTTTCTCAAAGAGGTCGTAGAACCTCAGCTGAAGGCGGGAAAAGACGTGCTGATTGTAGGGCATGGTGCCATGAATTCCAGTATCGTATGCCAGGTAAAGAAGATGCCATTGGAACGATTCTGGGAAGCGGGAATTGAGAATTGTAAGTTGATGAAGCTGTTATAATATCCCTCAGCATATTAATTTGTTTATCAGGAAAGGATTTCGTCAGCCAGCATATGGAATGCGGCAAGGTCGGAATCCTTTACTGTTGACTTTATCGTAACGGTATGTTCACATACGGTAATGTCTTTCATGGTATCCAGGATAGCGCGCATGCTCTTGGCTGCAACCGGTGCCCAGGAACCATTCTCAATGATACCTACGGTACGTTTCTGGTATGCTTTATGGGACAGGCGGTTTAAGAAATCTTCCATCGGTGGGAAAACGCCGCCGTCATAGGTTGCACCTGCCAGAACCAGCTTACTGTAACGGAACGCATCTTCGATGGCTTCTGCCATATCATCTCTGGATAAGTCGGTAAAGGCTACTTTGGCAGCTCCTTTTTCTTTCAGAATATCTACCATTTTCAGTGCAGCCTGTTTAGTGTTTCCGTGAATGGAGGCACAAGCCACAAGGATACCATCATCTTCCGGTTCGTAGCTGCTCCAGGTCATATATTTTCCAATATAATAAGAGAGATTTTCTTTCAGAATCGGTCCGTGTAATGGACAGATAGTCTGAATATCCAAGGTGGCAGCTTTCTTTAAGAGAGCCTGCACAGGGGCACCATATTTCCCAACAATATTAAAGTAATAACGTCTGGCTTCGCATGCCCAGTCCTCGTCTGCACACAGGGCACCGAATTTGCCGAAGCCGTCTGCAGAGAAAAGAATTTTTTCTGTAACCTCATATTCCACCATGACTTCTGGCCAGTGCACCATAGGTGCCATGAAGAATTTAAGCTTGTGGGAGCCTAAGTCCAGTTCATCTCCTTCTGCAACTACCATACAACGTTCCTCCAGGTTGGCAATGGTAAAGAACTGGGGAAGCATTGCCTTTGCCTTGGCACTCAGTACCAGCCTGGCAGCAGGATAAGTCTCTGCCAGACGCTGGATATTAGCTGAATGGTCCGGCTCCAGATGGGAAATAATGAGATAATCTACGGTTCTGTCTGCAAGGGTACTGGTCAGATTGGAAAACCATTCCTCTGATTTACGCTGGTCAACGGTATCCATAACAGCTGTCTTTTCATCCAGGATAAGGTATGAATTATAGGATACCCCATTGGGGACAACGTATTGGCTTTCAAATAAATCAATCGTGGTGTCATCTACACCGATGTATTTAATGTAGTCAGAAATAGTAGTATTACTCATGAAAGAGTCCTCCTGTATTGGATAATATTAGATTTCGAACTGGTCCATCATCTGTACCATAGTCTGTACCTGGGCAGTCTGCTCTTCACTGACGGCGGCGGTCTCTTCGGAAGCAGCGGAGTTGCTGTCTACGATTTCGGCAACCTTGGAAACACTGTCGTTGATGCTTCTCATGCTGTCGGATTCCCTCCGCATGGTTTCTGCCATCTCGCTCATCTTATCGGTAGCTTCTTTGGCACTGACCATAACATCATTCATATTGGCAACGGCTTCATCGGAAATGGTAATACCTTTTTCCACAGCCTGTACGGTATTTTCAATCAGCTTGGTTGTCTCGCCGGCAGCCTGGGTGGACTGCTCTGCAAGATTCTTAACCTGCTCTGCAACCACGGCGAAGCCACGGCCTGCTTCTCCGGCGCGGGCAGCTTCAATGGAAGCATTCAGGGAAAGAAGGCTTGTCTGGCTGGCAATGTCTTCAATCACACCGATAATGTCACGAATCTGGTCGGAGCAGTGATTGATTTCACTGATAGCTTCTTCTAATTCCTGCATCTTGGCATTGCTCTCCATCAATACTTCTCCGGCATGGGTAGAAAGGGAAACGGCATCTGCTGCATCCTTTGCCTTTTCTTCCATAATCTTAGCCATGTGGTCAACTGCTTCCGAAACTTCGGAAACCTGTGCAGCCTGTGTGGTACAGCCTTCTGCCAGGTCGGTAGCGGCATTGGCAAGCTGTTCGGAACCACCGCCGATTTCGTTAGCGGAATTGCGGATAGTGGTTAAGGTATGTCTGGTATCTTCAATGATTTTTTCCATGGAATCTTTGATGGCGATGAAATCACCAACATACTGTTCCTGTAAGGAAACAGTGTAATTTCCGTTACCCATTTTGTCAAGAACGTTGGAAATCTCGGAAATCATTTTGGTAAAGTTCTGGTTCATGAAATTGATGGAAGCTATCATGATACCAACTTCGCTTTCGTCTTCTCTCATGTCTGTTTCGTTCTGGAAATTACCCTGTGCCAGATTCTTAACTAAATCGGAAACTTTTATAATAGGTAATAACAGTTCCCGTCTGGAAAACTGCATAATCTTCTTAATCTGTTCTACGATAACGATGAAAGATACGGTAAAGGCAAATATGCTGATGAGCATGATAATATTTAAAACACTCTGTTTACGCTGCATACGGTTCTGAATCTTGTTGATACAGTCATCGGTTAAGGAACTAATCTGTGCAACGGTGTCTTCGTAGGTTGTACCAAATACAGCATCCTGGGCGGTCTGTAAATCTCCGGCGGCAACCGCATCCATTGCTTCTTCCTCTAAAGGCACCAGACCGTTTGACATATCGGCAATCTGCTGTAAGGTAGCCCATTCATCCTCTTTCAGGTGATTGTCCTGCAAGCCCTGCCATGCAATATCACGATTTTTGTCTTCATTTAACTCTTTAAAGTAGTTGTCGTAATAATCCTGAATTCCCGTAACGGCATAGGACTGGACGGATTCTGTCAGTATCTTGGAGCCCAGGCGGTACTGGTTTAAAAAGACGGTGTTTTCCAGCTGTTCGCCGCGGGATTGATTAGAGTAAGCGTACAAACCGATAAAGATAAGTAAGAATATAATTCCAGCATAGACGATTACATAGGTTTTTTGGGAAATGCGTTGTAACATTCCCGATTGTCCCCTGGGATTTACTGGAATATCCAGGGATTTTGCGTTTGATTTTTTCCTCATATGTTACCCTTCTCTCGTATAAAAAATTTATTACTACTTAAT
>ERZ1026850.1543-NODE-1543-length-11742-cov-4.641568_pt1 | contig 11742 bp, 8 predicted proteins | sample MGYA00380155_ERZ1026850 | MGnify/ENA primary metagenome ERZ1026850 (study PRJEB33269, sample SAMEA4719791) | human gut metagenome | biome: human-associated habitat; feature: organic feature; material: feces | place: Cameroon | collected 2013-10 ... | reverse complement strand
GTCTTAATCAGCGCACAGGCCTCATCCACCAGGTCAATCGCTTTATCCGGAAGGAAACGATCCGAAATATAACGATTCGAAAGAACGGCAGCACTGACCAGCGCATTATCCATGATCTTAACACCATGATATACCTCGTAACGATCCTTCAGACCACGAAGAATGGAAATCGTATCTTCTACGGTAGGTTCTTCTACCATAACCGGTTGGAAACGACGTTCCAAGGCCGCATCCTTTTCAATATACTGACGGTATTCATCCAGTGTGGTCGCACCGATACAATGAAGCTCACCACGGGCCAGCATCGGCTTTAACATATTACCGGCGTCCAGCGCACCGTCTGTCTTGCCTGCACCGACAATCGTATGCAGCTCATCAATAAACAGGATGATCTCACCATCACTGTTCTTCACATCCTCAAGCACGGCTTTCAGACGCTCCTCGAATTCACCACGATACTTCGCACCTGCAACCAGTGCACCCATATCCAGCGCAAAAATCTTCTTATTCTTCAATCCTTCCGGAACATCACCATTTACAATCCGCTGTGCAAGTCCTTCTACAACCGCGGTCTTACCAACACCCGGTTCACCAATCAGAACCGGGTTATTCTTCGTCTTACGGGAAAGGATACGAACCACATTCCGGATCTCCTCATCACGTCCGATGACCGGATCCAGCTTCTGACCTCTGGCTTTTTCCACCAGATCCTGGCCGTACTTCTCCAGGGTATCATAGGTTGCTTCCGGATTATCCGAAGTTACTCTCTGATTTCCACGTACGGTAGCCAGCGCATTCAAAAAGGTGTCCCTTGTAATTCCAAACTCCTTAAACAGATTCTTCATTGTGGAGCTTGGATGCTTGATCATGGCAAGGAATAAATGCTCTACTGAAACATATTCATCACCAAACACCTTCATCTCATCCTCTGCAGAGATCAGCACCTTATTCAGATACTGTCCCACATAAGGCTGACCGCCCTGTACCTTCGGACGCTTCTCAATCAGCTCCTCCACCCGGTTCAAAAAGGTCTGCGGATCAATTTCCATCTTTTCGATCATCTTGGCGATCAGACTGTCATCAAGGGTTAAAAGACTATACAGGAGATGCTCCTGTTCTATTTCCTGATTGCCGTAATCACTGGCAATCTTCTCGCAGTTCTGTACTGCTTCCATGGATTTCTGTGTAAATTTATTGATATTCATAAGCCCACCTCCTACTCATGGTATCCTCTGTAATCATCATAAAATCATTTCTATTGTTTTCGTATAAAGATAACTGTTCAGTACTTTCACAGTTACCTGTTTTTTCGTAGAACACTCTGTTCTCATGTTCTATAGACACTATAACACGCATCGTTAGCACTGTCAATAGGTGAGTGCTAATTCTTTTGTGAAGATTTTGTGAATCCGTTGATCCACCACTTTCTTTCGCTTTCCTTCCATATAGGAAAAGGCGCAAGTCTCATTTCCACAACTTACGCCTTACTTTACATCCGTTTATGATCTGCAGACAGGTATTCTTCTACTGTAACTGTTCCGTACCTTCACAGTTACCTTCTACTGATATTTTGCGACCAGTTCTCCGGTATTTGCTTTCACTTCATCCGAGACAAGTCCCGGGAATTCCTCACCCAGTTCATTTAAAATATTCAGAATATCTTCTTTACCCTGATCGGTGCTGATGACTACTTCACAGTAGTTGATCTTCTCCATACCGGCCACTGCCGTCTCCAGCTGCATGATATAATCCACATGCGGATTTTCATACAGGCGGACCAGATCCTCCTGTGATCTTGCTTTCATCTTGAAATTCAGTGCATACTTCAGATTGCGTTTCATACTGTAATTCTTATCCGTTCCGAGAATACTGTCCACAAAGATGGAAAGCGGATTTCTTCCTTCCATGGCTGCCGTTGTCGTTGTCATGCCGGACCATCTCGGATTGATCTCAATGATATACCACTCCCCGTTGCGGTAAACCAGATCTACCTGTACGGTTCCCTCAAACTTCAGTGTCTGCGCCATATTAAGCAGTACTTCCTGTACCTTTTCAAAATGATAGGAAGGATCGGTCACCGGACCAAACTTCACGGAACTCAGCGGATCTGTAATTCCATCCTTATTTACCGAAAAGGCAATCGGAGGCAGTACACTGTAACGACCTTCAATTCCATGAATTTCCGTACCGAACTGTTCTCCCTGAATCAGTTCCTCTACCATGACATCGGAAGCATTCTGATCCGAATTGAGGAAGTCTTCCACCTGCTCATAGGAATTCATGACTTCCACACCAATAGAGCCTGCCCCCAGCGTATCCTTTACGATCACCGGGAACTCCATTTCCTTAATCCTGTAAAAAATATATTCCTTATAAACATTCGTGCTGACACTTGGATTTTTCTTCTCCGCAAAGAACAGCCCATGATGAATGTAAATTCCTTTTGCCGCCTTCACAAAACTCCGGAACATGATGTTGCTTCTCCACTTGTCAAACGCTGCCACAGAAACCAGGGTATTATTGGCAACGGTCGGGATTCCCTTTTTGTTCAGTTCTTCCGCAATCAGTCCGGTCTTGATCGGTACCCAGTCAAACGGAACTGCCCCGGATGCAATGGCTACCGCAATATCCGGCTTTTGTTCTGCAATCAGATCTGCGGTCTTCTCAGCACTTGTTCCGCTCTCCAAAAGCACATATTTCACATTCTTAGGTCTTCTGCAGATTTCACCGTCTGCTACGTCAAAGATGTAGGATCCGTTTAACGGTCCTACGACAACAAACTCACAGTCCGGATAAAGCCGGTCCATCTCATCCCAGGTATCTGCCCGGAATGGCTGGTAAGTGGTTTTCGTTGATGAATTGGCATGTGCCGATGTGGATGCACTATAAAATACGATTCGCATATTTTTCCTCCGTTTTTGTTTCCTATGCTTCAAACTGCGCCTGATAGAGTCTGGCATAAGCTCCCTGCGCGCCGATCAGTTCCCGGTGATTTCCCTGCTCTACGATATGTCCGTTTTCCATAACCAGAATCACATCTGCATTCCGGATCGTTGAAAGTCTGTGGGCAATCACAAAGCTGGTTCTTCCTTCCCTCAGGTTATCAAGAGCCTGGTCGATCATCGCCTCCGTTCTTGTATCCACTGAGCTTGTTGCTTCATCCAGAATGAGAATATTGGGCTTAACCAGAAATGCACGGCATATGGTAAGCAGCTGCTTTTCTCCGGCTGACAGACTTGACAGCTCGTTCGAAATCACCGTCTGATAGCCCTCCGGCAAAGTACTGACGAACTGATCCACAAAGGTCTCCCTGCAGGCTTCCTTAAATTCCTCATCCGTTATTTCTTCCTTCAGTCCGTACTTCAGATTTTCCTCAATGGTTCCTTTATATACCCAGGTATCCTGCAGAACCATGGCGATGTTCTTCCTCAGACACTCTCTTGTAAGATCCCGGATCTCCATCCGGTCGTCAAACACGATTCTGCCGTCGTTTACCTCATAGAAACGTTCAATCAGATTAACCAGCGTCGTCTTGCCGGCACCGGTTCCTCCTACAATTGCTACCATCTGTCCCGGCTCCACCGTCAGATTCATATGCTCTATCAGCTTCTTTTCGGGAACATAGGAAAAGCTCACATCCCGGAATGCAATTTTTCCTTTCAGCCGATAGTCTGTTTCTGCATCCTTCTTTTCGGCAATTTCATTTTCACTGTCCAAAAGCTCATAGATCCTGTCCAGAGAAGCGATTCCCGACTGCAGACTGGAATAAGCCTGTGACAGCTTGGAAAAAGGTGTCTGGAACTGCCTTGTGTACTGGATGAATGCCTGTACATCACCTACCGTCATCTGCCCCGACAGCACTCTCATCGCACCGCCAAGAGCCACGATCACATAATTCAGATTCGTAAAAAAACGGGACAGGGGCTGGATCAGATTCGACACCGCCATTGCACGGAAGGAAGCTTCATACAAATGACGGTTCTGTTCCTTGAATGTCTCTGTGAATTTTTCTTCCTGCCCATAAAGCTTTATGATGTTGTGTCCGTTTACACTCTCTTCCACATTTCCGTTGATCATGCCGGTGTAATACCACTGCTTTTTGTATTCCTTACGGACAAATTTGGAAATCAGGGTAACCACCCATCCGGAAACCGGGATGATCACTACCGTAATCAGAGCCAGCCGCCAGTCAATCGCAAGCATCATCACCAGCATACCTACGAGCTGGAAAATACTGTAAATGGTATCTGCTCCCGAGGAGTTCAGTGTAGTCACCACGTTATCAATGTCATTTGTGGTACGGCTCATAATATCCCCATGGCTGTTTGTATCAAAATAATTTAACGGCAGCGTCCAGAGCTTATCTTCCACCTGACTGCGAAGCTCTCTTGCCGTATCCGAAATAATCCGTGTGGAGAACCAGCCGGAAAGCCACTTGGAAACGAACTGTACCAGAAAGATCCCTGCAGATATCGCCGCCCAGTAAAAGAAACGATCCCAGTGAATGTTACTGCTGACAGGGTTTTGCATATCCTGTACCACCGAGTCTGTAGCATAGCCAAGATACTGTGGTCCCAATGCCGTCGCAATGGCGGATACAACAATGCTGAAAAGCATCAGAAAAGTCAGCATTTTATTTTTCAGGAAAAATATCTTCAAAAGCCTCTGAAAAGAGCCCCTTTGTATGGTTTTTTTCGATTTTCCGCTCATGCTTCCGCCTCCTTATCTACCGGCTGTGATGCCACGATTTCCTGATAAGTCCGGCTGTTTTTCATCAATTCTTCATGAGTTCCTGCTGCTTCGATCCGTCCCTGGTTCATGACAAGGATCTGGTCTGCTTCCCGGATCGTACTGATTCTCTGTGCCACGATAATCACCGTCGCATCTCCGGTGATCTCCTTCAATGCCTTTCGAAGCTGCTGATCGGTCCGGTAATCCAGTGCGGAAAAGGAATCATCAAACAGATAAATCTTAGGTTTTCTGACAATTGCCCTGGCGATCGCAAGACGCTGTCTCTGACCACCCGAAAAATTAGTGCCTCCCTCCGAAACCTTCATCTGCAGACCCTTTTCATTCTTCTCCACAAATTCCCTGGCCTGTGCAATGGAAAGCGCCTCCCACAGTTCTTCCTCTGTTGCATCTTCCTTCCCAACTTTCAGGTTCTCCGCAAGTGTTCCGGAAAACAGAAAGGCCTTCTGTGGCACCATACCGATACAACGGTCAAGTTCTCCGGGCTTCATGCTCCTCACATCCCTGCCATCGATCTCTACCTTTCCCTGCGTCACATCCGCAAGGCGGGGAATCATGGAAAGGAGTGTCGTCTTGCCACAGCCGGTGGAACCGATGATGGCGGTTGTTTTTCCCGGTTCTGCCCTGAATGAAATATCCCTCAGAACCGGCTCTACCTGGTTATTATCAGGTGCATACGAGTAAGTTACGTGTGAGAACCGCACTTCCCCACGGACATTCTTAAGTTCCTTTGCGTCTTCCTCTTCGTGGATCTCATTCTCGCTGTTCAGGATCTCTTCGATACGGATCACGGAAACCTCCGCTCTTGGCAGCATGATAAATACCATGGAAGCCATCAGGGTTGCCGTCAGAATAAAGGAGATATACGTCACAAAGCCAATAACCTGACCGATCTGTACCTGACCGTTTCCGGCCATCCGTCCTCCGATCCAGATCAGGGCAATATTGGCAAAGCTCATGGTCAGGGTAAAAATCGGCTGCATCAGCCCGGTGATCTTTCCGATACGGGTATTGATTCCTGCCAGATCCCCGTTAATCCTTTCAAACCGGTCCTTTTCTCCCTTTTCCTTCGTAAAGGCCTTTACGACCCGGACACCGGAAATCTGATCCCGGAGTACCGTATTCATCTCATCAATCCTGGTCTGCTGTGCTCTGTAATATGGAAGAATCTGTTTTAAAAACACGACGGAAACCACAATCAAAAGTGGAATGGTAACCAGTAATACCACAGAAAGTCGTACGCTCTGTCATTCATAAGCTGCCGGATTGTACAGACAAAAAGCAGCACCTTTTAGGATGCTGCTTTCGCATATTCCGTTAATTTCTGTTTTGCATCGGGGCTTAAATGTTTTGGAACCCGGATCTGGATTACCGCATATTCGTCGCCCTTCTGGGAAGGATTTTTCATGGATACGATCCCTTTTCCCTTCAGACGGATTTTCGTGCCCGACTGTGTGCCTTCTTTAATTTTACAGCTTACCTTACCCGTCAGGGTCGGTACGATGGCTTCACCGCCAAGCGCTGCCGTTTCAAACGGGATTTCAACGGTTGTATAAAGGTCCATGCCCTTCCGTTCAAAGCCCGGTTTATTCTGTACGGTCACTTCCAGAAGCAGATTGCCTGCTTCACCGCCGTTTACGCCCGGCATCCCCTTTCCTTTCAGACGGATCTTCTGACCGGAATCAATACCTGCCGGAATGTGAACCTGCAGAGACTGATCCGTTCCATCCGGGGAACGGAACCGGATTACCTTATCGGCGCCAAGTGCTGCCTCATCAAAGGTAACATCCACCTTCGCAAGCACGTCTTCTCCTTCTCTTGCACGGCTCCTTCCGCCTCTTCCTCCAAACAGATCCTCTGCATCACCGAAGCCGGTACTGTGGACCCCATGACCAAAGCCTTTGCCTCCAAAGCCACTGCTCTTAAAGCCTCCACCAAAAATTCCATCAAAGATATCATCCAGATTTTCATCACCGGTATAATGGAATTCCTGATAGCTGCCTCCGGGATTGCCACGAAAATGAAAGCTTCCGCCGCCAAAGCCCTGACCTCCAAAGCCTCCTGCGGTGCTGTTTCCATAGGCTCCCTGTCCTGCCCCTTCGTCAAAGGCGGCATGCCCAAACTGATCGTACAGCTTCCGTTTTTCTTTATCACTTAACACATTATAGCTCTCGGTAACCTCTTTAAAAAGTTCCTCTGCCTGTGGATTGTCCTTATTCATATCAGGGTGATATTTTTTTGCCAGTTTACGGTATGCTTTTTTGATTTCTTCATCGGTTGCTGATTTCGAAACGCCCAGAACTTCATAATAATCTCTTTTCTTCGCCATATCTGTCACCCTCTTTCCTCATTATAATGCAATACCCCGGGATGATCCCGGGGCAACAATTTTCATTAGCCTTCAATTGCGACATGCTTCTTGGTTTCTACCGCCTTTGCTTCCTTCTTAGGAACATCCAGCTTCAATATACCGTTTTCAAACTTCGCATGAATATCTTCCTCGGTAACGTCTTCACCGACATAAAAGCTTCTGCTCATTGCACCGGCATAACGTTCTCTGCGGATATATTTACCTTTCTTATCGGTTTCATCTTTGTCAAGACCCTTAGCTGCGGAAATGGAAAGACAACCATTCTCGAGCTGAACCTCAATCTCATCTTTCTTGAATCCCGGCAGATCAATGATGATTTCATATCCATCATCCAGTTCTCTGACATCGGTCTTCATTACGTTCTTTGCATGTTTACCATACAGTTCCTTGTTCACATTCGCTTCCGGAAATGCAAATCCATCCATAAAGTCATCAAAAATATCTCTACCAAATACACTGGGCATCATCATAAGTCATTCCTCCATTCACGTGATCTGTGTTATTATTAACTTTCTGTTTTCTTTTTAAGAACTCCGGGAAAATCGGAAACCGGATCTGCAATTACTTCCATTGGGAAGGTCCTCGCGGCTCTTCGTTTCCCTTTCCTTTGTTCTAAGTGTAATATAACACTCATTATTAGCACTGTCAAGAGGTGAGTGCTAATTTTTTGTGAAAAATTTGTGAACGCTACAAGCCATGCAAAATGATGAAAAAAGACGCCCTGCTAGTTTACTTGCAAAGGCGTCTATTTTTGCTATTTTATAGGGCGACAGCCCTACAGCAAGGGAATTCCTTCCCGTGCTGTGCATGGCATCTGCCACTGCTTCACAGGGATTTTGATTTCCTATCTACCTCGCTGATAAATTTTTCGATAAGTCTGTTTACTTCAACCGGCAGTTGCATTCCGCTTAAATACTGCTTTTATGCTTCGGCTGATAACGCATACTGGATACATTATAAACCGTAATAAATGCCTTCGGATCAATTTCATTGATAAACTTCATCAGCTTCTGATATTCACTTTTATCCACAATCGTAATAATCTCATTATGCTTTTCCAGATTATAGGCTCCTATGGCTTCATAGACTGTTGCTCCACTATGCAGATCCTGAATAATAAACTGTCGAAGTTCTTCTTCCTTCCCTGTGATAATGCAGACGCGCCGTTTTCGGTTCTGATCAAAAATAAAATGGTCCAGAATAATTCCATTGAAATATGTCCCCAGAATACTCAGAACCACCGTTTTCTTATCATATACAAGTGCTGCGGAAAGCGCCACACACATTCCGGAAAGTGACATTGCCCTGCCAAGCTCAATATGAAGATACTTATTCATAATCTTCGCAACAATATCCAGACCACCGGAAGATGCATTCCGGTTAAAAAGAATACTCAGCCCCACGCTAACCACCAGAATATAACAGAGTACATCCAGTTCCTGACTATCCGTCATCGAACCGGCTTTTGGAAATACCACTTCAAAAAGTCCTAAAAATAACGGCAGCATAATGCTTGTATATACTGTTTTGATTCCGAATTCTTTTCCACAGGTCACAAATCCAATCAATAAGAGCACCACATTCAGAATCATCGTAATCGCGGACAACGGAAGCGGCACAAAGTTAGACAGTACAATTCCCAGACCGGAAATACTGCTGACGGATGCATGGCTTGGCACCAGGAAAAAGTATACCGCCGCCGCAATAATGGCTACTGCCACGGTCAGAATTCCGGTTTCTTTCATGATCTCCATAAAATCAAGCTTTTTACTCATGGTTTCAATTCTTCACAATCTTTTTGTATTATGCGCAAGCGGGCGCACACCTGTCCCATTCAGGGATTCTACGATTATTAGATCAAAACCGCAGACAATAGTCAAGACCATCTTCACCTGTCCACACTTTTCTGCTTGCATTCCACCGGATTTAAGATAAAATGATTATATCATCATTAGGAGGATTACCTTATGGAACTGGATGTTTTAGGATTGTTTTCGGCATGCTCCTATGCACTGGACTGTGTAGAGGCAGAATTGGGTCACATAACCAGTAAGCATGCCAAGCGTGTTGCATATATGAGTGTCTGCGTTGCGGAACAGATGGGCATTCAGGGCAAAGAGCTGCAGGATCTGGCGGTCTGTGCCTTATTGCATGACAATGCCCTGACGCAATATATTCAGGTGGAGCTGCATAACGATATTGCCCGGGTTTCTGCTACACAGGAATTTCCAGGACTGGGCGCACATTGTTCTATGGGAGAGCATAATATTCAGGGTCTGCCCTTTCACACAGATGTAACGAATGTGATTTTATACCATCACGAGAATGCGGATGGAACCGGTCCTTTTGGCAAAAAATGGGAGGAAACACCTCTTTTTGCACGCATCATCCATCTGTGTGACATGCTGGATTTGGCCTGCCGCAACCAGACCTTTACTACCGTCACCTGGGAAAAGGCTCTCGATTTTCTTCAAAAAGCAAAGGGGCGCATGTTCGATGCGGAATGTGTAAATGCATTTCTTAAAAGCTTTTCAGAGTCCCATTTTCTTTCTCTTGAAAGCATGGATTTGGACGCCTGTCTGTGGAACAAGGTTCCCCGCATCAGGCAGGAGCTTACGTTTTCGCAGATTAAGGTACTGGCTGATTTCTTTGCACATATTATCGACTATAAATCGCCCTTTACCAGCACCCATTCCATCGGTGTTGCCATTGATGCGGAAAAATTGGCGCACTACATGGGATTCGATGAAGAGACTGCACAGAAGATGTATCTGGCAGGTGCATTACATGATATCGGAAAGGCTGCCGTCGGAAATGAAATCCTGGAAAAGCCCGGCCGCTTAACGGATGAGGAATTTACTACCATGAAGGATCATGCCTCTTATACCTATTATATTCTGTCTGAAATTGATGGTTTCGAAGAACTGCGGGACTGGGCGGCTTTTCATCATGAACGGTTAGACGGCACCGGTTATCCCTTTGGCAAAACGGCTGCCGACCTGAACACCCAGGAGCGTATGATGGCATGTGTAGATATTTATCAGGCTTTAACCGAGAGCCGCCCTTATAAGCAGGGCATGTCCCATGAAAAAGCCTGTGAAATTCTAAAAGATATGGCAGACAAGGGCTGGCTTGACGCTGATATCGTTTCGCAGGTCGATTCCTGTTTCCGGATATAGGATATCATCAAATGTGCTGCAATAAAGTCACTTACTTTCTACTTTATTGCAGCACTGCACATACAACAAATGTATGCTTCCACAATTCATTTTCTATTACGGCTTCTGGTTTTCACTCACATTTCTGTTTCTTCGTATCACTCTGAAGACGATCAAAAGCACTGCGATAATAAGTATCAGCCACACAAAATAACAGATGCCAAGGAAGGTCGGACAAATGTGGCATAGACTGCATTTACCGGCTTGTGGTGTCCGGCTCACCTGCTTGTACGCAATGGCATAAGCAGAGAATCTGTCTGTATGGATCGTTACTGTATCCGGTGCATCATCCATATCCGTTAAAATGGTATATTCCCCTTCGTGGGAACGGATAATGAAAAACTCTCTGTCAATGCTTTGCAGCTTCTGTGGAATACCGATCACTACCTCGACCGGTTCTGCCGTTCCTGTAACGGCATTCCAGTCAGCTTCTCCTATTTTAACGAACAGAGAAATATCAACATACATTCCCAGTGTCAGATCAGGTATTTCCTTACGGTACTCTTTTATACCGTTCTCAATCACACTCTTATCCTTCCTTGGTACATTGCCGGAAATATCCTTCACCTCTACCCGGATTTCTATGTTTTCTCCGGCAGCTGCACTTTTTAGCTGTGCCGGTGTCAGCACTGCATTCACCACCGCAGCAGTATCAGACACTCCTGCCGTATACTCCTGTTCCTCACAGACAACCGTTACAATGACTGTACCATCTCCAAAATCCAAGGCAGTACTTGTATCTGCCATGCCCTTCACATTACCTGTCGGCACAGCTTCTCCCGATGTGTTTGCCTTGCCATCCTCTGTCATCTCCGATACATCTACGTCATCTCTTATGTCCGGCTGTTCATCCGGGGTGTTTTCCGGTTTGTTCTCCGGAGTGTTTTCCGGTTTGTTCTCCGGAGTGTTTTCCGGCTTTCTCTCCGGAGTGTTCTCCGGCTTCTTCTCCGGAGTGTTCTCCGGCTTCTTCTCCGGAGTGTTTTCTGGCTTCTTCTCCGGGGTATTTTCCGGTTTTCCCGGCTGGACTGTTGGTGATGGTGTTTCTGTTCCACCACCTCCCGGCTTCTCCGGTTCCGGCTTCTTTATCGTCCGTTCAAAGCCACAGTCGTTGCAGATGGCATCCTTATCATCGTCATATACATGGCTGTGCTTTTCTTCCAATGCAGCACATCGGCTGCATACTCTCCAGTGTCCGTCTGCATCGTATACATAAGCTCCACTATAATCATGTCCCAGCGCTTCTGTCACTGTCTGAGCCTTGATCACCTGCCCACAGACACTGCAATGACTGCCTTGTGTTCGTCCTGTCTGCGTACAGGTAGCTTCTTTGGCCGGATCTATGGCTTCTGTATGTCCTTTTGCCGGCAGTACCACATCCTGCGATGTGATTTCTGTCGTACAACT
>ERZ1026850.1539-NODE-1539-length-11762-cov-6.333903_pt1 | contig 11762 bp, 7 predicted proteins | sample MGYA00380155_ERZ1026850 | MGnify/ENA primary metagenome ERZ1026850 (study PRJEB33269, sample SAMEA4719791) | human gut metagenome | biome: human-associated habitat; feature: organic feature; material: feces | place: Cameroon | collected 2013-10 ... | reverse complement strand
TCGCTCCCTACGGTCGCTGAGGAGTTAAGACAACAGTCTTTTTGGCGTATTTTTTAAGTAGCAAGACATACGTCTTAACTCCTTTAACTTCCTGATATGCGAAAGTTCAGTTAAAAATATTAAGTGTTGTATGAAAAGTTAGATTTTACCTGCCACATACTGTAAGCGATAGTAGGCATACACGATATTGATGCGGGCATCTACCTCCTGTAACTCGGCATTGAGCTTGAGGTTGGAAGCATCTACCATATCAGTAACCAAAGCCAACTGACTGAGATAACGCGCATTCATCACATCATAGTTCTGCGAAGCTAACTCCACACTCTTCTGTTGGGTAGCCAACTCTACATAGGTTTGCTGATACTGCACATAAGCAGCTTGCACCCTGTTGTTGAGCTCTTGTGCCTGCACATCGCGAGTTTGTTGCATCTGACGAGTTTCCACGGCAGCCTGCTTCACACGCTTATTGCTCTTGAACAGCGAACTAAGACTATACTTTACGCCTACGCCCACATACCATATATTAAGGTTCTTATCGACGGGAGGAAGTTCGAAGGTGATAGGACCATCAAAATGATTGGCTGCCACAAAAGCTACCTTAGGCAAGAGTTCGCTCTTGGCAAGCTTTTCCTTTGCCTTGGCAGACTGTACACCCAGCATACTCTGCTCCAAAATAGGCGAATTCATCGCACCTTCTGTCTGCCAATATCCTTCTCCATCCTGTGTATAGGACTTGTCGGCTATGGTAGCATCAGGAATAATGGTATCCGAGGCTGGCAAACCCAACGTGTTGCAAAGCTGATGGTTCAGGATGCTGCGATTGTTGCGAAGCGATGTAAGCCCCAGCTGGAGTGATTGCATCTGCAACTCATAGCGGGTAATATCGTTCTTAAGCGCCATGCCTTCACGCTGTTTCGCCTGAATATCAGCAATGAGTTGAGCGGTGAGTTCGATGTTTTTCTCGTATACCTTGATACGATTGTCTATCTTGCAAAGCTCCAAATATTGGCCCAACGCCATGAAGCGTTCCTGCTGTCGGGTAAGCTTCACTCCCACCTCAGCTTGCTGCTTGCCCAATTCGGCAAGGCGTATGCCTGCCTGTATGGCTCCTCCTGCATAAATCACCTGCTGGGCATCCACAGCAAAGCTATTACCAAAATGCGGTGAGCTGAGTCCATGAACATCAGAGAAATCGCGGTCGGTCATCAGTACATTACCCAAATAACTGAACGAAAGGGAAGCGTCTATGTCAGGCAGACGCTGGCTCTTGGCAGCCTCTACTCCTAAGTTGGCAGCAGCAACACCCGTCTTCTGGGCACGCAGACGCTGACTGTTATCCTCTACCTTTTCAAAAAGCTGACTTACGGTCATGGGAACACTTTGACACACGGTTCCCGAACCTTCCGTCTGGGCATGAGCCCACATACAGCCTCCCAACAAAAGGAGACCTACAAACATGAATTGTCTTGTCATCAGAATATTACCTTTTATTATTTCGGGTACAAAGGTACAGAGTTTTATCCTAACGATAGTTTTAAATATCACTCCCACAATGGACTTTTTGGGAACTTCCATTCTCTTATATCTCATAAAAAGCGTATCTTTGCAAACAAAAAGAGAACAAACCGATGATAAACGAATTAGACAGCCGACAGGAAGCACAACTATTTGTTACTTCATTAGACGAATGGACGCTTGAGCCACAGGTTATTACCTATGGCGGCATACTAATTTGCCGAAAAGGAAAGGCAAGACTGAAAGTAAACTTCAAGGAATGGGAACTCCACGAAGGGGCTGTAATGACGATATTCCCCAACGATGTGGTACTGCTAACCAAAACAGAAGAGAAAGGCTTTGAAGTAGAAATGTTGAAGTACAACGCCTCTCTGCTGCGTGAGGCAAGTTTGCAGTTGGAACAAACGGTCTATTCTGCCTTACGCGAAGACCGTTGTCGACAAGACTCTCCCATCGTTACCAATATCATCAACAATATGTTTGCGCTACTCAGGGTATACTTTGAGCAAGCCGAATGTACCTGTCTTACACAATTAGTATTATGCCAACTAAAAGCTTTCTTTATAGGATTCAACGAATATCTGCTGCGCAATCCACAATATCGCCCCGATGAAATCAAGTCGTATAGAGTGCGAGAACTCTTCAACCACTTCATGCACTTGATGGAAAGAGACTATAAGACATCAAGAGATGTCAACTATTATGCCGAACTGATGAACATTACACCGAAGTATCTCACCAACATCGTACGACAGGTAACAGGACATACCCCCAAGACCATCATCGACCAATATGTAATACTGCAAATCAAAATGCAACTACACCGCAGCCAACAAAGCATCAAAGAAATAGCTTGGGAATATCATTTCTCTGACACAAGTTTCTTCTGCCGGTATTTCAAAAAGCACACAGGCAAGACACCACAACAAATCAGGGAATATACACACAACAATCCTATACCTTCACCAAAAGACACTAACGACAACGAGCATACATCTTTTTGATTTCCCCATTAACAAACTCGAGGAAATCGGGACTGTCGACAATCTCGACATGAGAGTACAGACCTAAGACAAATCGAGAAATACCCAAGTAGCTTGCCACCTCTATGGACAAAAGCCAGTACTTGGGCGCATCGTCTCCGTTTTCAGCGCTTTCATCGGATAGCTCTACAATAAAATCAGCTGATTGGGGATATTCTTCCACCATCAGACTATAAGCCAACCTATCGAGTTTCAACTTAACAGGCAACCGCTCTTCGCCACTAAACATAAAGAGATCTGTAAATATCTGCTTATGCTTAGCCTCGTTGCCCCATTCCAAGTCAAGCAATACTACATTGCTCATACGCGACACCTTGAAAGTCTTGTTCATCCCAGAACTCAACTCATAACATCGCACATCATTATTATTGTTCATCATCAAAAAAGGCTCTACCACACGATTGGTACAACTCTTGCTATGAGGTGAGGAATATCCCTCTATCTTGACAAGCCGATGACGCTTAATGGCATCATAGAGCACGCTGACATGATGAGCAGCCTGCTCACGCAACTGAGGATTGGCAAGAATGTTAAGGTCGTAGAAACGGTCTAACTTGCGACGCAGTCGCTCCACAATGGCATTATGGTCTTCTACCTTATTTAATATAGAGAGCATGGTAAGGGCCTCCTCTTCGGTGAAGTTGATAGTTTCGAAGAGATGCTTGAAGAATGGTGACTCCCTGTCAAGACTATATATTCTGCCATTCTTCTCAACCTTGAAGCCCCAATCACGGAAACTCTCCAAATAATAGTATAACATACGTCGAGAAATACCTATTCGCTCGCAGATAGACTCAACATCATAGCGATGATTCTCTGTAAGGAGAAGCATCAGACTCATTTCTTTTTCCAATTTGTCGTGTCGCATAATGCCTAAATATGTGAGGGTGATGAGGTGACAAGTGACAGAAGACTGCTTTTTATGTTAATAGAGTTTAACTGCCACGCACTTTTAACATAAAAACTCAGAAAGTGAACATATATTGCACAAAAGCCTCCTAATTTTGCCCTCAGAAACAAGAAAGACCTGTAAAACGGCATAAACAAAAGAAGAAAACTATTAAACAAACAAGGAATTATGGAAAAGAATATCGCTTGGGGCTCTTCAGCCGACATCAACTTCATCGCCAAAAGCATAAACAATTGTATCAAGAGTTTGCAGAACAGCATGAAGCAACCCATAGAATGGTTGCAGACCTACTACTCTATTATTATGGAGAAAGAGGTCAGCATGAAGCAGACTCGCCTGCTATTACTAACTCAGTTTGCCTTTGTGATGGGCATCATACCTGCCGACATCAACTTGGCATTAAGAGCAGCTTTCTTAGCTGGTTTCGGCTATTGCCTACACCTATGCAAAAAGAGTTTTCAGTAATAACAGCGCAGTGCCATGACCTCTCAATCTTTGAAGTCAAGAGAAAGTTCGCCTGTTCCCAAGAGATTGTAGCTCATACGGTGATAAGGGGTAACACCATATTCCTGGATAGCAGCACGATGTTTCTTGGTGGGATAACCCTTATTACTCTTCCAGTCGTACTGAGGATATTCCTCTGCAAGCTGGTCCATATAGTCATCACGATAGGTCTTGGCCAAAATGCTCGCAGCAGCAATAGCTAAATACTTGCCATCACCTTTTACGATGGTGGTATGTGGCAAATCACGATAAGGCTTGAAGCGATTACCATCCACGATGACTGCTTCAGGGCGTACCTTCAGTTGGTCGAGTGCCCGATGCATGGCCAAGATACTGGCATTGAGAATATTGATCTTATCTATCTCCTCAGGGGTAACGACACCCACTGCCCATGCCACAGCATCACGCTCTATCTGTTCGCGTAGCACTTTGCGCTTCTTATCGGTAAGTTGCTTACTATCGTTGAGGTCTGCATTCTGGTAATCTGGAGGCAGAATGACAGCAGCTGCATAGACACTACCTGCCAAACAACCACGACCTGCCTCATCACAGCCAGCCTCTATCAGATCCTTATAATAATGACTTTCTAACATCTTGATAATCTTTTACGAGAGTAAAGAGTCCATGAAACATCACAGTCTCCATACTGCAAAAGTAGCATAATTATCCGACTCATGCAAATCTTGATGGATGATTTTTAAGGATTACGTATGAAACTATAGGATAAATGGACGATGAAATCAGTAACTTTGCAGAAACTAATCACAAGCAATTATGAAACAAAAAATCTGCATCCTTTTATCAGCAATTACATTCTCGATCAGCATCTCAGCTAAGCAGAATACGAGTACTTTTCCTGACGGCACTCCCATCTCGTCATGGTTTGCCGACACTACTGGCGTAGAACTAAAAGATATGGGTAAACCATATATCATTACAGATTATGGAGTGATAAACGACTCCACCGTCATCCAGACCGAGAAGATACAAGAGGTGATAGATCGTTGTCACGCCAATGGAGGCGGTGTCATCGTTGTACCTGAAGGTACTTATCTCACAGGCTCACTCTTCTTTAAGCCTGGATGCAACTTATATCTAAAAGAGAATGCCACACTGAAAGGTAGCGATGCCATCACTCATTACAAGATAGTGAAGACCCGTTTGGAGGGACAAACCTTAGACTATTTTGCGGCTCTTATCAATGCCGACCATCATGATGGCTTCACCATTGCAGGCAAGGGAACACTCAACGGCAACGGACATAAATTCTACGATGAGTTCTGGTTGCGTCGCAAGGTCATCAAGAAATGCACCAACCTGGAGGCTCTTCGCCCAAGACTGGTATATATATCCAACTCCAACGATGTAAAGGTAAGTGGTATCAGAATGGTGAACTCAGGTTTCTGGACCAACCATCTGTACAAGTGCAAGCGTGTAAAATATCTCAACCTCTACATCTATGCCCCCACAAGTGGCTACCCCAAAGGTCCCAGCACCGATGCCATCGACATAGATGGATGTAAAGATATGCTGATACGTGGCTGTTGGGTAAACGTGAACGATGATGGTGTATGCCTAAAGGGTGGCAAAGGCACCTACGTAGACAAGGACAGCACCAACGCTTCCTGCCGCAACATCATCGTAGAGGACTGCTACTTCAAGAAGGCTGGCGGTGGTGTCACCTTCGGCAGCGAGTGTTATGATGCCAGCAACATCATCATCCGCAACTGCCAATTTAACGGCACCAGCAACATCTTGCTCTTTAAGATGCGCCCCGACACGCCACAGAGATATGAAAATGTGTTGGCAGAAAACTGCACAGGTGTTGTTACCTTCGGTATCAGAACACGTATCTGGACTCAATTTTATGATAAAAAAGAGAGAGCTGACATGCCTCGTTCATTGGTCAACAATGTAAAGATGAGAAACATCAAGATAAAAAGCACCAAACAATTCTACACGATGATACCTTCAGAGAACTACGACCTTGGGAGTTTCTCGTTTGAAAACATCGATGTCACCGACCCTGTAGGAGTCATGGACACCTCGGTATTGGGTAGCTGCAAGCTCAGCAAAGTAAAACTTAATGGTAAAGCCATCAAGTAGTTCTTTTTAAAGAAGAAGAAGAAGTTAAAGGAGTTAAGGAGTTAAAGGAGTTAAGACAACAGTCTATTTGGATAAGACGCAGGACATTAGTCCCTTACCTCCAGAAATAGACGTTACCCACTAAGCATTTGTCTTAACTCCTTTAACTCCTTAACTCCTTTAACTCCTGAAGAAAATCTCCTGAAGAAAATCTCCTGAAGAAAATCTCCTGAAGAAGCCCCCTTAACTTCTATACTGCGAGGGCGGCATACCAAACTGTTCCTTGAAACACTTGCTAAAGTAATAAGGATTATCAAATCCTACGGCATAAGCCACCTCAGAAACATTCTTTTCTCCCTCCTTCAATAGTTCGGCAGCCTTACGGAGCCGGATAACACGGATATACTCATTAGGCGTATAACCCGTTGTTCCCCTAACCTTTTTATAGAAGATGGTGCGTCCCAAGTGCAACAGTCCTGCCACCTTATCGACCGATAGATCTTGTTCACCAAGACGAGAATATATGATACTGTCAAGACGCTTCACAAAGAGACTATCCTGATCATTGCTAAGCATGGCAGAACGAATCTCCTGCGGTTCTTTGCTAAACTTTTGGCGAAGAATCTCACGTTGGTTGAGCAACTGCAAGATACGAGCCATGAGTAACTGCGGGCTGAAAGGTTTGGTGATGTAAGCATCGGCTCCCGACTCGGTACCTTCGAGTACATTCTCGTCAGTACTGAGGGCAGTGAGCAGGATGATGGGGATATGGCTCGTCTCAAAACTATTCTTTAGTCGTTTGGTCAACTCGAAACCATTCATTCCAGGCATCATGACATCGCTCACGACAAGGTCGATATCCTCTTCTTTAGCCATCTGGATGCCCGTCTTACCATCTGAAGCCACCTTCAGCTCAAAACAGTTCTCCAATTCGGAAAGAAGAAATTCGCGCACATCATTATCGTCTTCGATAAGCAAGATGGTGCGACGATTGAGGGGCGTTACAGAAGCCTGTTGCTGAGTAACATCCTTCATCATATCCTCCAGTTTGTCATGTTCTTGAGACAAACCTGCTTTAAGAATAGGACTATCTTTCACCAGGAAGTCGGAAGCCTCGTAACAGTCTTTCTGCAGAGGAATCGTGACCACAAAGACAGACCCACCGCCCTCATTCTCCCGATAAGTAATATCTCCATGATGCGTCTTCACCAACTCATAGGTTAGATGGAGTCCGATACCAAAACTCTCACCCGTATAACTACTCTGCATGAAGCGACTGAAGAGCTGTGCTCGTTTCTCCTGAGGGATGCCCACTCCCGTATCAGCCACACGGATGGTCATCACATCCGTGAAAGAGAGACTCACACCGATAGATCCTTGCGACGGGGTGTACTTGAAAGCGTTAGACAAGAGGTTGAACACCACCTTGTCTATCATCTGCTGGTCGATGAACATCGTATAAGTTGGCTCCGAAGACTCGAAGCTGTAAGCTATCTCCTTCGACTCGGCAGCATCATCAAACATACGGCAGATGGCCTTTACAAACATCACAGCATCCGTTTCCTGCAACGACAATTTCAGTTTACCTGCTTGCATCTTACGGAACTCTAAGAGCTGATCGATGAGTCGCAACATGCGCTGCACGCTCTTATCCATCACACGGATAGTCTTCTCCAACTCTGTCTGCCAGCGGTTGGCCTTCATGATGCGCTTTTCTTTCTCGAGCGAGCCTTGCATAAGGGTGAGCGGCGTACGGAACTCGTGGGCTATGTTGGTAAAGAACACCAACTTGTAGCGAGTAAGTTCCTGCTCAAGACGAATTCGGTTGCGAAGCACATTCTTGTCATGCACAAACTTCACCACTAAGATGATGACACCCAGGACAAGCAGCACATAAATCATTATCGCCCATGACGTAAGATAGAAAGGAGGCTTGATGTGAATAACCAGCATACTCTCTTTACCCCAGATACCATCTGACGAACAGGCCTTGACATGCAGGATGTACTTACCTGCGGGCAGTTTCCGATAAGCCGCCCAGGGAATTGACGATGGTGTGCTCCAAGTCTGATCGAAACCTTCCAAACGATAGGTATACTTCACATTGCGCACGTCAGAATAGTCGAGCGTAGAGAAATGGATATTGGGCGAACGCTGTTCATAAGTGAGCGTTATTTCTTCGGAATAGGGATAAGAGGTGAAGACGACATCGGTGAGTCCACTGACATGGCTCAAACGTGACGGCTGAATGATAGTAAGACCATAGTTGCCACCCAGCACCACTCTGCCATCATCAAGACATACAGCCGAGTTCTCATTATATACATTGCCCATAGGGTTGCGTGAGAACATATAGTTTTCAAACGACTTCTTGCGGGCATTCCAGGCTGTCACTCCCTGCTGGGTAGAAATCCAAAGATTGCCATCAGGGGTATCAACCACCGACTGTACCAGGTTGTTGACCAATCCGTTGGAAGTATTGAAGACATGAAACTTGGGCTCCATATTGCCATCACGCAACTCCACCTGCACCAGTCCTTCGCCCGATACAGACAACCACAAACGCTCTTGCCTATCGATCAACACATCGCGTATCTCATAATCACGAACATATACTTGAAATGCTTTAGCATCATGCACAAACTCATCAGTAGGTATCCGGATCAGGCCGCCCGATGTGCCACACCAGAGTACGCCCTTCTTATCTACCACCATGCAGCGCACCTCGTTGAGACCCACACTATCGGCAAAGAAGGTCTTTACAGCATAACCGCCAGAACGAGGTAAGGCAAGACTCAATCCCTTGCCAAAGGTTCCTATCCACATGCGATGCTTGGCATCGGAAGCCATACAGAACACATTCTTATCCCTAAAATCGAGTCCTTTTGCTCCATAGATTCCCTTACCGCGTGTTCCTATCCAGGTTTCACCATTGGGCATCTGAGCTATGCTATACACATTGGAGTCGAAATGACTCTTACCCAAGAGTTGACGCATATCGGCACTATAGTGATAAAGACTCCCCTCGCGAGTGCCTACCATCACAGTACCATCGGGCAACTTCTTGACCATTCGAACGACATTCGAAAAGTCCATATTGCCTTCACCATTGGGATAGATACGTTCCACGCCCTTGTCCATGACCTGGATGTGCGATACACCGCCATACTCTGAACTTACCCATATTCCATCATGACGGTCGGCAATAATGCCCAGCAGATAGTTAGAGGCTATAGGTGACTCACCAAACTTATCTGCCACAAAATGCTGACTCTGTGTAAGATCTTGATTGAACACGAAGAGACCTTTACCATAAGTGGAGATCCAGATAAGACCATGCTTATCCTCTACGATGTGAAAACGCTCATAATCGATGTAATTGGTGGTTTGCTGAGGGAAGAGACTCAGGGACACCAACTTGCCTTGCTTCACCAAGCGTAGCACTCCTGTCTTGTTGTATATCCACTTACGGCCTCTGTTATCAATGATAATCCTACCATTAGGTATCAGCCATTCACCCTCACATTCAGCAACCTCTCCCGTACGCACATCGATAGAGAAAGAGCGGCGGTTGGTAAAAATTATCCATCTGTTGCCCATGAGCAAATCGCCGGTAGCTACCTCACCGTCAACATAGGCTACATGGGAAAATCGCTGCAGCTTGCCTTGTCGAAGAACATAGACATCGCCCTTCTCCGAAACCATCAGCATCTTATGATGGAAGGAGCGCGTACGTGACATTCTCATGCCCTTGGCTATGCAGAACAGGCGACCTTCGGAATAAAGGAAAACCTTGTCCGTAGTACAAAGCACCACATTGTCTTTGTCCAGACTGTCTATCAGGGGGACTCGGGAAGAACCTATTTCTGCCTGGGCAAACCTACGTGTCAAGAAAGAACCACTGCGATAGTCTACCAACATGGCTCCATCTTTGGCTCCCCAAAGCCAGAACATTCCGTCACAGACCAGCTTCCACTTAGTGAAATGAAGCTTCTCTACTTCCTGACAGTACTTCTCCTCCTTGCCGTCCACCATATTCAGGCAAGTTAATCTCTCAGAAGAAGAATACACCCACAACTTCTTATAGGTAACATCCTCTAAAGCATTCTTCGTACGACCGATTAAAGCAGAGACGCCAGTACTGTCGTTGTCCAAATAGGTTGTTACCACGTTACCGTCGTAGCGGGCAAGTCCATTATGCGTAGAAAACCACAGAAAGCCCTTCTGGTCCTGTTGCATATCGCTAACGACATTAGAGGGCAATCCATCCTGGATGGTTACCTTTTTCGCCTTCACCTCTATGGGTAATGACAGCGTATCGACAGCCTTCTCACTAATAACGGAGGTCTTTGGCATCTCTCCTTTAGAGTTTTGCACTCCCTTTTGATGGCAAGAACCCATGAGAAGAGCCATAGCTACCAGTAAAAGTAAACTACTATATTTCTTCATTTATGATTTGTTCTAAATATCATTGCAAAGATACGATAAATACTTGAGAACTCCAAATATTACACTACCTACCAAACTATTAAAAATATCGAAAAAAGGGGACGAGCTCATCACGAGTCCGTCCCCCTTGTTACTAAATAATTCTTATTTACCGAAATGTATGTACTGTACTAAAAACAATCCTTACTTGTAAGCTGGATGCTGCTGACCCTCAAGACCTGCATTTACATCAAGAATCTTAGAGGTGTTGAACGGCATCAGCTCTGTCATATTCTTTTGCAAGCCATAGAATACACCAGAATTACCTGTAATCCAGGCATTGTTGCTTGACACTCCAGTTACGTCCTCTACACACAGGTTACCCTTCTGCTTGATAGAAACGATACTGAACATATTGAGGATGGTGTAGGTATGCTTCACTGCACCCTCTGGCTTGTTGGCCTCGCTGTACAGTTTGCCATCCTTCTCATAAAGGTCGGCAGTAACAGAGCCCTTGCCGGCGGAAGAACTGTTCAAAACTTTAAGACCACTGATTTGATCGGCGGTAAGTCCCAAATTCTCCACCTCAGCCTGTGAGAGGTCGATATAGCTCAATGCGATGGTAGGATCCTCAAACTTAGGGGTGGTAGAGAGATAGTAAGCACGATAAACTGGTACGTTGGCAAATTCACCATCACGCTTTGCCAAGTTTACCAAGCGCTGCTTCTCTGCCATCAGCATCTCATACTGCTTACCCCAGCGAGTAAGGTCGGTACGACGCAGACCCTCATTGGAAAGCTCGAGCTTACGCTCCTTCTGGATGAAGGTGAGGAAGTCGTCATGGTTGGTAGGAATACCTGCAGCAGCCTTAGCCTCATCACCACGGAAGGCACGCTTGCGGACTTCCTTCACTGCATTGATGGCCTCCTGAGTAGGACCATTGTTCACCTCGTTCAGAGCCTCAGCATACATCAACAGTACGTCGGCATAGCGAAGCAATGGGAAGTTGATGTTACGCTTACTGTTGGTGGCACCCATATCCTTCTTCCAGTTGATGCGGTACTTGCCCACACCCATACCGTTGTAAGCATTCATCTGATACTTATTGCCCTTGGCACTAAGCACGATACCATAGTTGCTGACAGACACGTCACGACGCTGGTCATCCTTGTCAAAATCAAAGAACAGAGTTGGGAAAGCCATCATCTGTGAACCACCCTTGCCCATACCACCTTCAGAATTGTCGTTACCTGAAGTTGGGATACCATTGACATAAC
>ERZ1026850.1538-NODE-1538-length-11763-cov-4.172788_pt1 | contig 11763 bp, 5 predicted proteins | sample MGYA00380155_ERZ1026850 | MGnify/ENA primary metagenome ERZ1026850 (study PRJEB33269, sample SAMEA4719791) | human gut metagenome | biome: human-associated habitat; feature: organic feature; material: feces | place: Cameroon | collected 2013-10 ... | reverse complement strand
GCTCCAGGTAGCGCGCCTCGCCGGTCGCGCGGTAGAGCTTGCAGAGGGCGAGCTCGATCTCCTCGTGTCCGGGCACGGCCTTGAGCTGCGTCGGGCCGGGGCCGAACGTCCGGTCGATGAGGTCGGCCGAACGGATCGCGACGTCGAGAAGCGTCCGCTTCCCCGTGACCTCATGATAGGCGACGGCCGCCTCGTACATGTGGCCGACGTTGTAGAGCTCGTGGCTGAAGTGGCAGTTGCTCCACCGCGTGGGCCCCATCATGCCGTAGTCCGTCTTGCCGTCCTTCTGCCCGTAGGTGAAGCCGAGCGTGCGGGACGTGTAGAGATAGCCGTCCGGCTCCTGGGCCTTTGCGATCAGGTCGATCAGGTCGTCAAGGTACTTCTCGAGCTTCGGGTCCGGATGCGTCGAGAGCGTGTAGGCCGCGCCCTCGATGATCTTGTAGACGTCGGAGTCGTCGAACGGGATCCCGCGGAACGTGCCCCAGTTGCGCGCCGCCGCGTTGCGGAAGTTCGGGATACGGGCGTCCTCGCTCTTGCGGAAGTCGGCCCACACCGTGACGAGACGGTTCGTCTCGAAGCGCGGCAGCCAGAACCCCGCCGTCACGGTGACGTTCGTCATCTCGGCGGGGCGGAACGGATAGTCGCCCGCCCAGCAGGCCCCCCATGCCACCAGCGCGCCCAGCGTCACCAGGCGTTTGCAAAGCGAGCGCCCTGCGTCTCGGTCTTTCCGCCGGCGCGATGCCCCCGCGTCAGCCCATACGCGCAGATTCCCTTCACGTGCTTTTTCCCTCGACATGGATTTCCCTTGTCCTTTCCTTAATCAGCAAGTGCATAATTTGCGCGAACTATATCTAAAATCGCAGTTGATGTCAATGGCCAGGCGCGACGTCCCCGGCGGCCCCGACCACGCCACACGCCCGCGCGCACCACATGGTAGGGCGCGACGTCCCCGGCGCGCCGCGCCCACGGGGACGTCCACGGGGACGCCAACGAGAACGCGAGCCGCCGAGGACATCGGCCTCTACCAGATGGAGGCAATGCTCGAAGCATAGAATCCAAACGGACGGTGAATTTCACCATCCGTTGGATTAACGCCTGACGCATATCAGATCGCGTTTGCATGACCACTGTTGCCACATTGCCCAGTGGGACATTCGATGCTCCGTTGCCCAGTTGACCCGTTGGCCGATGTCCGATTATGCACAGACCCAATTGAAATTGTTGGTTGCTTCTTGTTTTCGGCGATGACCTTGGCTCTCGGCGGAAATGACGTGGTTCGTGATTTTGATCGATGGTGTACAAAAGACATCGGGGGCACAAAGGCAACTGGTTCTCACTTTAGAAGGTGAGAACCAATTGCCTGCCGTTGAGAGGCGGCTGTGTGTTTCAGGAACCGTTACTCGCCGTTGCCCCGTGCGGCGAAGTCGGACGTGATTATGCAACCCTCGGCGTGAATCTTACCGTCCACTCCAGTGTACATCTTCATGTCAACACGCATCACAGCGGTGGTGCCGATGACGAACGGGATCTTCGCTGAGCAGAAACTAATACCGCCGTCCCAGGATTCAATCCAGTCGATGGTCAAGTCTCCCTTGAACGCATACTTGTCGTGGAAGGGTTTCCCGCGCTCAACACCCTTCTCGACAAGCGTGGCCGAGACGGCTCCATTCGCATCGATTGCGAGCGTCAGCGTCGAGGTACCGACCGTCCCGTCGCTGCCAGTGATGTCAAGCGTCTTGGTGACGACCGTTTTCTTCTCGGCGAACACGGGCAGTGGTTTAAACCCCTTCACCTTCCAGATGTTCTGGTGAAGTTCGATACAGACACCACCATCCTCAAACTCCCAAATAATCGAACCAATGCCATCCCCGTTTTCACCATGAAGGAAGAAACGACATGTCCGGCTTTCGACAACTTCCTTGCCATCCTTGAAGTCAAGTGTCACGTCTATGTAGCCATGTCCATCGCCATCGTAATAACCATCCCATTTCGTCAGAGTGGGGGCCGAGAACGTGGCGGTGAGCAGTCGCTCGTCGTCCGTGTCGAAGAGGAACTTGCCTGAGATTTTGCCGTTCGCGCCGATTGTCACCGTGCCGTAGAGATTGTCCTCGTTGAAATCATAGCCGGGAATCTCGCAGGCGCCAACGCCCGCGAATGTGCCGACCGCCCATGTCGGGAGGGCCTTCACATCCACCGAGAACGTCGAGACGTAGGATGCCGCACCCGACCTTACCGTCACGGAGACGGTGTACGCGCCGGCCTTTGTCGCGATGCCTTCGATCTTTCCGGTCTTCGCATTGTACTTGAGGCCGGAAGGCAATCCGGCGAGCGTCACCGTGTCGCCGACGTTCACGGCATTCAGAACAGGCAGGTTAAACTCCTTCACGCCCACGGACATCATGTATTTGTCACCCCTGCTGTTCAAGAGAGCAACCTCGTTGCCTTCCGCGTCGCGGACGAGCAAGCGGTCGTTGGCACCCGTCAGGTTGTCAACGACGATCCTGAATGTCTGGTCTTTCTTCACACTCGCGTTTGCAAGTTTGGCCGTGACGGTGTAGGTGCCAGCCTTAGAAATTGTGCCGGAAATGCGGTTCTCCTTCGCGTCGAACTTGACACCCGTCGGCAATCCGGAAATCACAACCTTCGGAAGCGAGTAGGATTGGACATCAAGTTCCATCTCCACTTTCCCGGACGTGTAGAACTCCGAATTCTCCCCATTGGATGCCATGTCAATCCCTCTCACGTAGAGTCCGATGTTCGAGTCTTCCAACGACGAGACGAATTTGGCGTATATGGTCTCATCATGATCCGGCATCACGTAGGGAAGCGACGGTGAACGATAGTCGACACCGTCCTGCTCCAAATCCACGTTCATCCAGCCTGCGAAGGCGTAACCCTTTGCGGCCGTCGCCTTCAGCGTCACCTTCTTTCCGGCGACATAGGTTCCCGCGCCCGTCACTTTGCCACATCCCGTGCCCCAGTCCGAGGTGTCGTAGACACGCAGGATGTTCTCGCCTGCCGCACGGTCGATCACTATAATTTCGGTCTCAGTCGTTGCCGTCTTTCTCCCGGCGGTCGTGACGGTGAACGTCGCCCTGTAGACGCCGCTCTTCGTCGGCGTGCCATAGACCGTGTTCGCATCGTAGTGTGCGGCCGGTGTCGTCTTCGTCGCCTTTACGTCAATGGCTTTCGCCGTGAACTTCAGCCCAGGCGGCAAACCTTCCACCTTCACGGTCGGCAGACTTAGGGAATTGACATTGACATAGATTGGTGCGATCTCTGCGCCTTTCGCATACTCGGATTTCACACTGTACCAGTTTACCGAGATGTCTGCATAGTCGCTGTCCTCCGGCTCGAATCGTGCGATAAACGCCTCGTCGCTTTCCCCGACAACGACCGTGCAGGACGGCGAACGATAGTCGACATTGCCCACGAGCTGCTCCCACTCCCCGCTCCTCGTACTCCAACCCGCGAAGACGTACCCCTTTGCGGCCGTCGCCTTCAGCGTCACCTTCTTCCCGGCGGTATAGGTACCCGCGCCCGTCACCTTGCCTTCGCCTTCAACCTCCACGAACAGATTCGGGAACGGTCCCACGACGAACTGCGTCGCCAGCGTCGGTGCGCCTTTTTTCGTGAACGTTACCGTCACACCCGTGTCACCCGTCGGCTTTGTCGCCACGCCCGAAATCGTCCCCGTCTTTTGGTTGAACTTCAGTCCGGCGGGCAGTCCCTTTGCCGTATATCCGACGAGCGAGGGAAGGACCATCGAGACCTTCGCCCCCGGTGCGAACGGTCCGTAGGCGGTTTTCGTCAGTGTCCCTTCCACGGTATCGTCGCCATTCCGCAGTTGCATCCTGAACGAGGACTTTCCACCGTTGCACGTGCATGTGGTGTCACGGAAAACGTAGGTCACATCGAACTTGTCCTTCTCCTCGTCATCCCAGCACCAGCCCGTCGCGACGACGTGGCAGCTACTCGTCGCGACAATCTTCCATCCCCTGATGTCGTTGGCGCTTTCGTCGATTTCCCCGTCGTCGAAGACGTACTTCTCGCGAGACCCGGTCGATGTCAGCGTCAGCGAATAGCTGCCCTTAAAGACTTCGGAGTTGCCATCGTCCTCCGGAACGACATTCACGATCGAACCCATCCAGATGCCCTCGATCCAGCTTGGCCAGCCTCCGGCAGGAATCAGGTTGTACGCATTGTCCGTCTTCGCCTTCTTGTCGAACTTCGCATAGACCGTGTAGTCGTGAGCGCCGTTTTCAAGCGTGAATGGGTTCGACTGATATTGGCTACTGTCCGAATCGGGCAGCTGGACTGTGCAGGCCTCGTCGGTATACCATCCGGCAAACGAGTAGCCCGGACTGGGAATCGCCGTCATTTCAATTCGATTGGACGTTGAATCCTGGCCGTGTTCCTGCTCGACGGTTCCGCCCGCCTCGGGGACGGCGACGGCCTTTGGGGCAACGGGGGCTTTCGTCAGCGTCCCTTCCACGGTATCGTCGCCATTCCGCAGCCGCATCTTGAAAGACGACTTTCCTTCGTTGCACGTGCATGTGGCGTCACGGAAGACGTAGGTCACATCGAACCTGTCCTCCTCCTCGTCATTCCAGCACCAGCCCGTCGCGACGACGTGGCAGCTGCTCGCCGCGACGATCTTCCATCCCCTGATGTCGTCGGTGCTTTCGTCGATTTCCTCGTCGGCGAAGGCGTATTTGAAGACGTACTTCTCGCGCGACCCGGTCGAGGTCAGCGTCAGCGAATAGCTGCCTTTCAAAACTTCGGACGTGCCGTCGTCCGCGGGGACGACATTCACGAACGAACCCGTCCAGGTGCCTTCAACCCAGCTTGGCCAGCCGCCGGCAGGAATCAGGTTATCCCCGTCATTCTTGTCGAATCTCGCATAAACCTTGAGATTCTTGGCGTCAGCCTCCAACGGGAGCGGGTTCGACAGATAGTGGCTGCTGCCCGAACCTGATAGTTGGGCAGTACACGTCTCGTCGGTGTACCATCCGGCAAACGAGTAGCCCGGGCTGGGAATCGCCGTCACTTCAAGCAGATCGGGATTTGTGTTTCGTCTGTATTCCTGTTCGACCGTTCCACCCGAGTCTGGGACGGCCACGACTTTTGGCGCGAAGGCGGCATCTGCGCCCAAGTGGACACAGATGGCAGCAATCGCGGCAACGATGAGTTTTCTCATTGTGGCTTCTTTTCTTCCCCACGCCGCCAGATCCATTGAGAACACAACCGCTGGGCGTGAGCATGGAACGGCGTGTGTCCTGTGCGCATTCCGTCGCGGAGACCGCCTCGCGTACATGAAAAGAGCGCATTGTCTCTTCATGCACTCTACAGAAGCCCTACCACAGGCCGGCAAGAATCCATGGAGAGACAATGCGCCCAGTCGGGCGCATCATCGCTCGCATGTCGTTCTTGCCTTGAAACAGTGGTAGTATTTCTGTAGAACGACGTGTTAGCGTTGACGCTAAGTCTGTTTGACGGGTCGTTGCCCGCTTATGTCCCGGTCAATGTATTGTATTGGTTCCCTTCATTTCGGGTTTAGGCTCAAACGGAAATGACGAAATCGCCATACTGTGGGAATTGGCGATCATGCGACACGATCTTGATCCGCTCGCTTTTTGCATGGGCGAGCAACATGCGGTCAAACGGATCGCCATGGAACAACTCAAGCGAATCCGCTTCTGCGGCATCTTTCGCAGTTAACGGAAGTTCGCACAGCCCGACGGACAGGAACTCGGCTCGCGCCGCCTCTCCATCGAATGAAAGTCGGTCTGGGTGCTTCTTGTGCTTCTGCGAAATCTCTGAAATCGAGACTGGACTGAACAGGCACGTGTTATTCACATCCTCTATCATCGCCCTTGCCTTGGACGAGAGCAGCGGGCTGTCGGTGACGAGCCACAAAAGTATATGCGTATCGAGCAGCAGTTCCATCAAAGGTCTCCGTCCTGATCAAGTACCGCAGCGATTTCCGCATCCATCGCACGATCTTCTTCCTCTGAAGGAATCTTCCAGACACCCTTCTTTGAGCCAATGCGGACAGGACTTTTCCTGGACGCCTGCAAAGGCATACCGATCTTTACGAGAATCACCTGATAACTGCCGCGCCCTGGCAAGAGAAGCGGCACGGTGTCACTATCGGACGAGATGTTTTCATACCAGACGCTTTCGGCGGCACTGACGTTCGCCACCGTCTGCATCCAGTCCCTCTTCTCCATCAATGCGGGCATTGCAACTCAATCCTTTCTGCCTTATGTGGTGGCATTTTATCAAAACGAAGGCGCGGCAACAAGTGCCGCGCCCCGTTTGCGGTCAATCCTCCCTCGCGCCTAACGGCGGCCGTGGAGGATGAGCGGAACTTACATCTCGGAGAGCTTCTTCAGGAGCGCGTAGTTCTCCTTGAAGCCCTCCTCGGCCTTCTCAAGCATCGCCGTCGCCTTCTCGGCGCCGACCTTCTTGATCAGCTGCTTGAAGCGGTTCTCGCCGAACTCCTTCGACACCGCGTCCTTCGCGAACGAAACCGTGGCGGACTTGTCGGCGGAGTCGAGCTTCACCTTGCCCGTCGTCGGGTTGTACGTCCAGAGCGGGAAGTGGACGGAATCGACCGCCACCTTCTGGTGCGCCGGACCCGTCTTCGTGAGGAGGCCCTGCTCGATGCAGTGCGCGTAGGCGATGATGAGCGCCGGACCGTCGTAGTTCTCGGCCTCGTTGAAGGCCTTGACCGTGGCGACCGGGTTCGCGCCCATCGACACGTACGCGACGTAGACGTTCTTGTACTGCATCTGCATGAGGCCGAGGTTCTTCTTCGGCTGCGCCTTGCCGGACGCCGCGAACTTCGCGATCGCGCCGGTCGGCGTCGCCTTCGAGGCCTGCCCGCCCGTGTTGGAGTACACTTCCGTGTCCATCACGAGGATCTTGACGTTCTTACCCGAGGCGAGCACGTGGTCGAGCCCGCCGTAGCCGATGTCGTAGGCCCAGCCGTCGCCGCCGAGGATCCACACGCTCTTGCGCACGAGGTTGTCCGCCACCGCGAGGAGCTGCGCGCAGGTCTGGCAGCCGGCGGCCTTGCCCGCCTCGCAGAAGCCCTTGAGCTCCTTCACGAGCGCGCGCATCTCCTCGACGCCCTGGCCCTTCTCGTCGAACTGGTCGACCTTCTGGATCTTCTCCAGGCAGGCCTTCATGTCGGCGGGCGTCTTGTCGCCCGCGAGCGCCTTGCCGACGAGCTCCATCGCGTAGCCGTGGAGCTTGTCCGCCGACACGCGCATGCCCATGCCGAACTGCGCGTTGTCCTCGAAGAGGGAGTTCGACCAGGCCGGGCCCTTGCCGTCCGTGCGCTGGCAGTACGGGGTGGTCGGCAGGTTGCCGCCGTAGATCGACGAGCAGCCCGTCGCGTTCGCGATGAGGAGGCGGTCGCCGCAGATCTGGGTGAGCAGCTTGACGTAGGGCGTCTCGCCGCAGCCCGCGCACGCGCCGGAGAACTCGAAGAGCGGGCGCTTGAGCTGGCTGTCGAGGAGCTTCTTCGTGTCGAGCTTCGCCGTGTCGACCTCAGGCAGCGAGAGGAAGAACTTCCAGTTCGCGGCCTCGGTCTCGCGCAGCGGGATCTGCTCGACCATCTTGAGCGCGGGCTTCTCGGCGCCAGGCTTCGACTTCGGGCACTGGACGACGCAGAGCTCGCAGCCCATGCAGTCCTCCGGCGCGACCTGGATCGTCACCTTCTCGCCGAACTTCTTCGTGAGCGCGCCCGCGTCGGCCGACTTGAGCGTCGCCGGCGCCCCTTCGAGCGCGGCGGCGGGGTAGACCTTCATGCGGATCGCCGCGTGCGGGCAGATGATGGAGCAGTTGCCGCACTGGATGCAGGCCGCGGGGTCCCACTGCGGGATGAACGCCGCGACGTTGCGCTTCTCCCACTGGGTCGTGGCGGTCGGCCACGTGCCGTCGTCCGGGATGGCCGAGACAGGCAGCTCGTTGCCCTTCTGCGCAATCATCTTCGCGGAGACCTTCTGGATGAACGCGGGGGCCTCGGCCGGAACGGCCGGCGGCATCTTCGCCTTGCCGGCGGGGGCGGCCGGGGACTTGACCTCCTCGATGGCGGCGGACGCCGCCTCGATGCACTTCCAGTTCATCTCGACGACTTCCTGGCCCTTCTTGGCGTACGCCTTCTCGGCGTAGTCCTTCAACACCTGGATCGGGTCGAGCACCGTGCCGTCGGCCTTCTTGAGCGTGATGCCCGAGAGCTTGAAGAACGCCGTCTGCAGGACGGTGTTCGTGCGCGTGCCCATGCCGTTCTCGCGGGCGATCTTCGCCGCGTCGATGACGTAGAAGCGGATCTTCTTGTCGATGATCGCCTGCTCCACCTCGTCCGGCATGTGGTTCCACACCTCGGCGGCCGAGTAGGGCGAGGCGAGGAGGAACACGCTGTTCGGCTTCGCGGCCTTGAGCATGTCGTACTTTTCGAGGTACGGGAAGCAGTGGCACGCCGTGAAGTCGGCGGAGTTGATAAAGTACGGGCTGCGGATCATCTCCGAGCCGAAGCGGAGGTGGGAGATCGTCACGCCGCCGGACTTCTTGGAGTCGTACTCGAAGTAGCCCTGCGCGTAGTTTTCGGTGTAGTTGCCGATGATCTTGATCGAGTTCTTGTTCGCGCCGACCGTGCCGTCCGCGCCGAGGCCCCAGAACATGCACTCCTTGCGGTCGCCCTTCGGCACGACGAAGTTCTCGTCGCCGAGGATGTAGCGGTTCATGACGTCGTCGACGATGCCCACCACGTAGTGGTCAAGCGGCTTCGCGGCGGCCATGTTCGCGAAGACGTTCGCGCACATCTGCGGCGTGAAGTCCTTCGAGCCGATGCCGTAGCGGCCGGCGAGGACCTTCGGATAGGCGTAGGAAATGAGGCCCTCCTGCTTGGCCTGGCCGATCGCGGCGCAGACGTCGAGGTAGAGCGGGTCGCCGATCGCGCCGGGCTCCTTCGTGCGGTCGAGCACCGTGATGCACTTGACCGTCGCGGGGATCGCGCCGACGAAGTCCTTCATCGAGAACGGACGGTAGAGGTGGACCTTGACGAGGCCGACCTTCTTGCCCTCCTTGACGAGCGCATCGACCGTCTCGTGGAGCGTGTCGCACCCCGAGCCCATCGCGATCGCGACGTACTCGGCGTCGGGGGCGCCCACGTAGTCATACAGCTTGTACGCGCGGCCCGTGAGCTTCGCGAGCTTGTCCATGTACTTCTGGACGATCGCGGGCGTGGCCTGGTAGTACTTCTCGCAGCTCTCGCGGCCCTGGAAGTTGATGTCGGGATTCTGCGCCGTGCCGCGCATCGTCGGATGCTCCGGGTCGAGCGCGCGCCTGCGGAAGTCCTCCACGAAGCGGTCGTCGATCATCTCGCGGATGACCTCGGTCGGGATCTCGTCGATCTTCTGCACTTCGTGGGAGGTGCGGAAGCCGTCGAAGAAGTGGAGGAACGGCACCTTCGCCTCCAGCGTGGACGCATGGGCGACCATCGCCATGTCGTGCGCCTCCTGCACGCTGTTCGAGGCAAGCATCGCGAAGCCCGTCTGGCGGCACGCCATCACGTCGCCCTGGTCGCCGAAGATGCAGAGGCCCTGGCACGCGAGCGAACGCGCGGAGACGTGGAACACGGTCGGGGCGAGCTCGCCCGCGATCTTGTACATGTTCGGGATCATGAGAAGGAGGCCCTGCGACGCCGTGAAGGTCGTCGTGAGCGAACCCGTCGTGAGCGAACCGTGCACGGCGCCGGCCGCGCCGCCTTCCGACTCCATCTCGACGATCGACGGGATCGAGCCCCAGATGTTCGTCTTGCACGCCGAGGCGAGCTCGTCGCACGTTTCCGCCATCGGCGAGGACGGCGTGATCGGGTAGATCGCCGCGACTTCCGAACACGCGAAGGCGATCTGGGCGGCCGCGGTGTTTCCGTCGACCATGATCTTCTTGGCCATGAACTAATCTCCTTGGGAGTTGTGAGAAATTTTCTGTATATTATGGCACACAACCCCAAAGTTAGACAACGGTAATTTTAAGGCGGCCCCATCCCGCCTCCCCAAGCACAGCGCGCCGCCCGGAAAGGGCGGCGCGCGGCATTTCAGATGGAACGGAACCGGCTTAGAGCTTGTCGTTCGAGCCGAGCACGTTCACGATCTTGTGGATGTAGAGCTTCTTCATCTCCTCGCGCGCCGGCGAGAGGTACTGGCGCGGGTCGAACTGCTCCGGGTGCTCCGCGAAGTGCTTGCGGATCGCCGCCGTCATCGCGAGGCGCGAGTCGGAGTCGATGTTGATCTTGCACACGGCGCTCTTCGCGGCCTCGCGCAGCTGCTCCTCCGGGATGCCCACCGCGTCCGGCAGCTTGCCGCCGAACTTGTTGATGATGTCGACGTACTCCTGCGGGACGCTGGACGAACCGTGGAGGACGATCGGGAAGCCCGGAAGCTTCTGCTCGACGGCCTTCAGCACGTCGAACGCGAGCGGCGGCGGGATCAGCTTGCCCGTCTTGGGGTCGCGCGTGCACTGCTCGGGCTTGAACTTGTAGGCGCCGTGCGAGGTGCCGATCGAGATCGCGAGCGAATCGCAGCCCGTCTTCGTCGCGAACTCCACGACTTCCTCGGGCTTCGTGTAGTGGCTTTCCTCGGCCGCCACCTCGTCCTCCACGCCGGCGAGCACGCCGAGCTCGGCCTCGACCGTCACGTCGTACTGGTGGGCGTATTCGACGACCTTCTTGGTGAGGGCGATGTTCTCCTCGAACGGAAGCGAGGAGCCGTCGATCATGACGGACGAGAACCCGCTGTCGATGCAGCTCTTGCACGTCTCGAAGCTGTCGCCGTGGTCAAGGTGCAGCACGATCTGCGGATGCGCGCAGCCAAGCTCCTTGGCGTATTCGACCGCGCCCTGCGCCATGTAGCGGAGGATCGTGGGGTTCGCGTACTTGCGCGCGCCCTTGGAGACCTGCATGATGACGGGGGACTTCGTCTCGACGGCGGCCTGGACGATCGCCTGCATCTGCTCCATCGTGTTGAAGTTGAACGCCGGGATGGCGTACCCGCCCTTGACGGCCTTCGCGAACATCTCCTTCGTGTTGACGAGACCGAGTTCCTTGTAGCTGACCATGTTTGATTCTTCCTTTCTTGGAAAAAATTGAACCCATATTATACACACGTCGCGCCGTCTTGGCAAGACCCGCGCCGCCGGCACGCCGAAGCGCGCCTTCAGCGCGCCCCGCCCTGGAGCGCGTCCGCCAGGCGCAGGAACGTCGCGCCGAAGGACGGCCGCGCGTCCGTGAACACCTCGCAGGGGATCCCGCGCGCGTCGCAGATTTCCTTGAAGCGCAGGCCGAACGCGCCGGAGTGCGTGGGGTCCTGCGCGCGTTCGCCCGGCTTCGGCAGCGATCCGTACTGGAGGAACATCTTCGGGGCACGCGCGGGCGCGACCTTCCCGGCGAGCGCGGCGGGCGAGAAGCGCGCGATCCACGGCAGCACGCGTTCGCGGTTCGCGAGCCAGTCGTCGAAGTTCCGGAAGCCGAAGGCGTGCGCGCCGTAGGTGGCGTTCGGGATCCACGCGCGCGTCTCGCGCGGGTCGAGCGAGGTCTGGGCGATGATTGGGCCGACGGCCGTGATGCCGAGCGCGTTGTCGTCCTTCAGGCCGAGGTAGAGCGCCGTGCAGGCGCCCGCGCTGCCGCCCGCGAGGGCGAGGCGCGAGACGTCGAGGTTCCAGTCCTTCGCATGGGCCTTGACGAAGCGCACC
>ERZ1026850.1536-NODE-1536-length-11785-cov-3.516795_pt1 | contig 11785 bp, 15 predicted proteins | sample MGYA00380155_ERZ1026850 | MGnify/ENA primary metagenome ERZ1026850 (study PRJEB33269, sample SAMEA4719791) | human gut metagenome | biome: human-associated habitat; feature: organic feature; material: feces | place: Cameroon | collected 2013-10 ... | reverse complement strand
AAATCTTTTCCGGGAACAGCTCGGCGGGGATATAGAACACCAGCGACAGCAGCGCCCAGCCCAGTCCATTACGTCCACGACGGTCGGCGGCGATGCCTACCAGTAAAGCCAGAACACCCCAAATAATTAATAAGCTCATGATTCTCTCTCCGGTTAGCCCCGGCACCCTGCCGGGATCTGCATATTAGTACGGAATAATATCCCTTGTCAACACTATAGAATTATTCCAGCGCCGTGCGTGTAAACGGTGGCGATGGTGAGCAGCTCAAGGCGCAGCGCCTTCAACGCACCGGCAGCGGTCTTTGCGTCGATCTCGGTGACGTGGTTTTTCGAGTCGGTGTAAGACGCTTTGAAGCGGTTGTGACCGTAGGCGATGCAGCGCACGCGCCCGAACTCGACGACGACACGATAGGTCGTCTCCTTCGTCTTGTCGTTGACGGCTTCCAGCACGGCGAACTGCGCCCCGGTCATGAGCATTGCGCAGATATGCGCGCCCAGCTCGCGGGCTTCTTCACGGTCGGTGATCTTCTTCAGCTGGTCAATCATTTCGGGCCTCCTTTCGGCCTGCGGGCGTGATCTCGCACGCTCCGGTAGTTAGGTTCCATGTTGCAAGACCTCGACTCACGAGGCTGTTCAGCGCGGTGACGGTGTGGGCCTTGCTGTCGTAGACCCAGTCACCGGCGCGCCATTCAGAAACAGCCAGCCGCTTCAACACGGCCCGCTGTCTGATACGCAGTTTCACTCCGGGCGACCTCCGGCGGCCAGCCATGCGGCGTAAGCGATGGAGCGGGTCAGCTCGCACTTCATCGTGATCTTCCGGTCTTCGTCTGCGTTGACCCACTGGGTGAACGTCAGATTGAGAGGCATAGGCTTGCCCTCAGCGGCGGCGAGCGCGTGGTGAAAGCTGTTCATCGACAGCAGCAGCGCGACACGCTGGCGGGCTGGCATAGCGCGCAGGATCATACGCATGCAGACGGTCACGCTACCCAGTCCTTCATGCTTGTGCTGCCCCATGTCCCAAAACTGGAACTTCATTGTCATCGGTGGTCTTTTGCGCGCGTCCATCATGCGCCCTCCCATGCTTCGTTAAGGTGTTTTTTGATCTTGCGCATGGCCTCAATAATCATCTGCGCACGCGTCCCGCGCTCCCCGTCGACGTCCCAGGTCTTTGAGCCGCCGTGTACCTGGCGAACGGTGAGATGGAACGCGGACTTCTTGTGTGTCACGTGGAACACGCGCTTACGCATGCGGCAAGGCCCGTCTGAAATCAAGTAATCCGTGGAGATGGTAAACCCCTCGACGGTTGCCGTGTCGATGGCGGCCTGGATAGTGATCATGTGATCCTCCTATGCGATATATTCGACGGTTTCAGGGATGATTGCTGCGTATTTGCAGTAGTCGAGCGCCGGGATGTACCAGCACGAGAACAGGCGTGTCTCGCCCGGGCGCTCCTCGATCTCGACTTCGCACACGGCCGACTCGTAGACCATCCCGCTCGCGGTGGTGACGCGGACAAGGGGAAGGACTAAGCGCTTCCACGCGTCAACGCCTTGGTCGTGGTACTGGTTCATCACGACGTCGGCGGCTTCGTCTGCGCGTTCGGCAGATAGTGAGTCATGGAACGGGAAGTAAGCCACTTCCACGCAATCCGCAACAACGGCGACACACTTGCTCATGGTTTCCTCCGGCGGCCCCCGAAGGGGCCGGTTGGTTAGATGGTTTTCAGAACTGACCAGAAGTCTTCGCGGGTCTTGCAATCCGACAGGCGGGCAAAGGCTGCTTTGCTATAGTCGTCGTTGGACTGCTCTTCGAAGATCCGGCACTCAGCAGCGATGCTTTTCAGGGTGCGTTTGCCTTCGCCGATAGCCTTGATGATGCTCAGAATGGTGTTTTCGGTGGCGATGCGTTCTAAGTTCATTTCGTTTTCCTCATTTCGTTGGGTGTATAAACACTATATACACCCACGCTCATAGAGTCAACAATATTTATCAAAATGGTAGCTCGCTATCGATCCCATCCACCCGAGGGCGGGCCATCATCTCAAGATAATCCTTGCGGGCCTGCTCGCGAGCCAGATTGGCAAGGCGGCGAGTGCTGACCATCAGCTTAACGATGACGAGTGCCGGGTAACGTCCCAGATCAAGCAGCTCATCACAGACGCGTGAAACAGCACACTGAATGCTGACGTGTGACAGGTTGTCATTGTGGGAGTGGAAGCAGGCCAGATGTACGGCGCGGTCAATGATGGCGTTTACTTCCAGCGCTTCGGCGTGTGCTTCCTGGCGGGCGTTGTAGTTGCGCTGGCCTTCAACGGCATTCAGCAGTTTTTCCAGCAGCGCTTTCACGTCGCACAGGCTGGAGTTAGCTTTCCACTCTGCCTGGTTCCAGTCGTCGAGGTTGGAGGAAATATAACCTTCTACCGCCTGCTGCATATCGTCGTACATGGTTTCGTCAAGGGTGTCGACGTTTTCGCAGATCAGGGCGTTCGCTGCGGAGTCGATGATCAGGCAGGCCAGCAGGTCAGCGTTCTTGAACTGCTCGCGCGCTTGTTCGTTGGTCATCCAGCTGGCCGGGTTACCGATGGTCAGATCCAGCGCGGACAGGATTTCGTTAGCGGCGGTAAGATATTTGATAGCTGATTTAGACATTTTGCGACCCCTTGTAATTTATCGGTTAGTTACTGCCTGTTCGATAAATATATTATAGGGGCCGCATCGTGTCAATAGTGCTTACACTACTCTTTAATGAATTCTTTGAAATCTGCGGACGATGTCTCGCGCCAGGTCATCAGTCTGCCGTTGATAATCGCGTGACGCTCGCAGTTGTGATCGTCCCGGAATTTCAGGATGGTCATAGTGTTAAGGCCGGTCTTGGTGGTCAGCTTGCGCATACTGCCCGCTTTTTCGAGAAGGGCCGGGATGCTTGTAACGTGGCAAATCATAGTCATGGTCATTTCCTCAGTGGTTATCACGGCAGCTACCCATCAGCGGGGGAACGGCATCTTTGATCGTGTAAAAAGGGTTACGTACTTCGTGTGGGTTAGCCTCTTTGTTCAGGTGTCCCAGCTCAACCATTTTGTAAATTGCATCGCGCACAGAATCGCGGGCATACGGCGTGCCGTCTGCCTTGAACACCGTGGAGCTGATACGGTGCAGGATCTCGCGGTAAGGTGCTGTTCCGTGAGGCTCAGCACGGATGAGTGAATACACAGCCTCCTGCAATGGCGTGTACGTATGCGCCTGGCGCTTCTCCTCCGGTTCAAAGTGCTCCTCCTCCGAACCGGCGTCCATATCGTAAACGCGGTCTTCGAACAGCCATACCTTCGTGGCATCGTCGATGTAGATGAAGCTCGGGCGCTCGACCTCCTGCCCCGGGGCCAGTTTCTTCTCATAGGTGCTTTTCTTCTTCGCCTCAACGTCCTTCGCGAACACCGGCACCTGAAACCCCTTGAGCTTAAACCGCCCCTTCAATCCACCCTGGCGGCTCTTGCCGACGTTCAGGACGGTGTAGCCTGTCTCCTTCTGGCGAGCGTTCTGACCCTTACCAAATTGCGTCTTCTCGCGCACCAGACTGAACGTTTTATACACCGCGCCCTTCGCTGCTGAACCGCCACGAGACTCAAGGTCGTACTGACCAGACATCAGGCTTCCCTTGCTGACGTGTGGGATGAAGATCCCGGCGCAGTTGAGGGACTCAGCGAACCGGTGCCCGGCAGTGGTGATCAACTGCTGGTCGGTGTTGCTGTTCTCGTCCATGCTCACGCCGTTGTTGTTGGCCGCAGCCAGGTGGAACATCTTGCTGTCGAAGATGACCAGATTCACCGGCCTGCCGTTGGCGAACTGCAACACGCGGCTCTTCTGGATGCGCAACTTACCTGGCTCCATCAGGTCAGCCGGGCGTTTGAACACCTTGATCCAGTCGCGGAGATTCACGCCGGTACGCAGCGACCAGGCGGCAACCTGCAACTCGACGCTGTCCGGGTCTTCGGTAAAGAACACACTCACGCCGGGATTGCACACGCGGAAGCAGTTGAACAGCGGGCGACCCATGGCGAGGCTGACCGCCATTTGCACAAGCAGCGTCGTCTTGCCCGCGCCTGCATCACCGTTTATCTCGTTGATGGTTCGGCGGTTCAGCAACCCTTCGATCACCGGGTCGTAGAAGTCCGGCGAGGTGTTCAGCACATACTCGCCCGGGTCGTAGTCTTTCAGCGCGGGATCCTCGACCAGCCCCTGCTCGACTTCCTCCGCGAGACGCTTCGCCACCTCAACGCGCTGGGCGGATAAGTCCATCCCGAGATTCTGTTTTTCATTCTCCTCGCGAACGATGCGTTGTAGTTCCAGATGGCGTTGGCCTGCATCCTTCTTCTTGGGCGGTGGCGCTGGGCGCTCCTCCTGCACAGGTGCTGGATCCTCCTCCACCTCAGCGCGTGCCACCTGGTCGAAGTACGCCTGCATATCGGCCATTTCCTGGGAGTATGCTTCGTCCTCTTCCTCGCGGGTCATCGGCTGGTTAAGGATGTCCGCCGCTTCATGCTGCTTGTCCTGATCACCTAACAACGCTTTCCAGTCGTCCGGCGTCATTGGCCTCTTGTTCTCTTCGATCATTGTTCCCTCCTGTGTTGGTTCGGTAATTATTCACGGCAAGTAATACCGTGTCAATAGCAATTACTTTCCCCCTGAAAAAACGGCTGAAAGTTGTAAACCAACAATATATACAGACTGTAAATACCCGCTATTGGGATTTTTACGACTATCAATGTTATCAATGACTTGCAAAGAGCGTTTTTTGACCACCTGTAAACCATATGCGCTCAGGTGGCGCTAAGGGGCTGGACTTCACCACCTGAACAGCTGTCGATTAACGTAAGTCATTGATAATAAAGCTCCCCTTGTTTTTTGCTGGTGTGGAAATGACGAAACTACTGAATTTTAAGTTATTGATATTAAAGGGTGATTTCAGGTGTTAAGTGGTATTGGTCTTATATATAAAACCCATATAATTACAGAAACACGGACACCCTTACGCACATGGGGGAAGAAAAAAGCGCTACGCAGTGGCTGCGCGTTTTTATTCTCCCCACCATGCCGTATAGGGGTAAACTGAGGCAGAGCCACTTGAGAGAGGAAACCAACATGACTGACAAGGTGAAGGTGACGACACCCCGAAACCCAGTCGGAAGACCCACCAGCTACACCGAGGACATGCCCGAAGCGCTGCTGTCGTTCTTCCGGGTAGACATTGACGACATCATAAAACACAACCTGACATCCGCGGGGAAGAGCAACATTCGTATCGACCCGAAGCATTTGCCGTCCATGATTAAGTTCTGTGAATCCGTTGGCATTCATCAGTCAACGCTTCACGAATGGCGGAGTAAGCATACAGAATTTTCCGAGGCTTACGCGCAGGCGCGCCAGCTTTACGAGCAAATGATCCTGGATATCGGATTTGCCACGAACAGTACTTTCGCGACCTTCATGCTGAAAGCGAACTTCGGCTATCGCGACAACACTGAGATCGTGGTGACCGGTGACGCCAACAAGCCGGTGCGGTTGAAGATCGTCAGCGAGCGCCCGAAAGATGAGAAGCCGCGTGAAGAGTCCGAAGCGGTCGACTGGGGTGATGACTAAATACTGCTTGACATATCTATGACTGCGCAGGAATATAGGGGCCGGGCAATCCTGCCCCTACTGCACAGGACATCAAAATGACTGAATCAATGAAGTTCACCAACCCTTCCGCCGCACCGGTCAGTTGCACACTCGCTTGCGCCTCCGGCAAGACAGACGCAGAGAATGACCTCAGACTGGCTCGCGCCATTGATGTCGAGCTGGACGGTCGTGGCACCGAGCAGCACGTTAAGATCAAGGTTGGAACCCTGCGTGTGCTGGCCGATGCCGTTATGTCACTGGCGAAGGGGAAATCATCGCTTGAGGCTGCGCTTGCTGAACGCAGCGAAGACCTGGCTTTGTCAGCTGGTAAGCTGGAAGACTGGCGCGCATTCACCCGCCACATCCTGGATCAGTTCTTCTTCACCTACCCGACCAGCGACACTAACGACGGTAACCTGCGCGTCCTCCTGAGAGCGTCGATTGAGTTCGAGCACAATAAGCGCAAGCAGCTGAGCAAAGACTATGACGCTATGCGTAACAGCTCCGAAGCATCAGACCAGTTGCGGAAGGCCGCTGAGCTGGAGCGTGACGACGCGATCAAACTCAACCGCAACGCGGCGGAGGAGATCCAGCACCTGAGCAAAGACAACGATAACCTGCGGAATACCATCCATCGCATGGAGGTGATTGAGAACGAACTCAAGCAGCAGCGCAGCATCATGAACGCGAAGGTCAACTCCCAGGGGCATGAGATCGCCAACCTGAAAAAGCGCAACGAGCACCTCGATCAGACTGTCGTCGAGCTGGTGCGCCAGCGTGATACGAACGGGCAGCAGGCTAACCAACTGGCCTGTGAGGTCAACGACCTGAAAAAGCAGCGTGAGCGCCTGACACATCTCGCCGATGACTACCGCCGCGACCTGGACGCAGCAGCACGTCGTTGCGTTGCACTCACCAATGACGCACAGGCACTGATTAAGCAGCGCGATGAAGTGACTACCAGACTGGCTAATGCGAAGTTGCAGATCGCAGACCTCAAACGCCAGTTAGACGGCGAGGTTGTGCAGTCGGCAGCTGTGTATTCTAACATTCGCTCACACGCTGAGGCGCAGGAGAACGCCTTCCTGAAACGCATCGCCGTGCTTGAGGGTGAGAACCGCGAACTGGCTACCAAGCTGGCTAACGCTGGTCTGGAGATCGCCAACTACCAGCGCCTCGCGGAAGACCTGAAAGCGGGAACTGCCGTTGACCAGGACACGTTGAAGCGTCAGGCGCGCAAGGTCGACGCACTGCGAAACGAAGTTGAACAGATGGACAAGATGCTTACCAACTGGAAGAGCTGGGCCAGCGACTTAATCTGCTCGCCGTCAACGATGTCGATGGATGCGCAGCGTAAGGCCATCGGCTCAGTGATGCTGAAACGCAAGGAGCGTATTGAGACGCTGGAAGCAACCGTGAAGGCCATCGCAGCACAGCGCGACGCCTGGGTGCTGTGGGCGAAGAGCTACACCGACACCTGCGCCGTTGCGTACACGAACGAGCAACTGGTTTCGCTGGTGAAGGCGAAGGTGAAAGTGAGCACGGTGGACATCGACGGCCAGCAGACCATGTGCGGCACGTTGAAGGTCACCAAGCTGAAAGACGATGTAGTTGTGAGCGATGAGCCGGTGAAGGAATACAGCCTTCCGGGCGTTCGTTCCGGGACAATGATTCTCAACGGGGTAATACATAGCGGCAGTATCCAGGCCAGAAAGGTGACGTTCAGCGATGAGATGAAGGCCGCCATCCGTGAAGTGATCGAGAAAGAGATTGCCCCAATCAACAGCGCAATCACAGATATCCTTTCGAAGATGCGCAAATAATCAACCAGCGGCCCCCAGCGGGCCGCAATGAGGTGACCCAATGCAAACCTACTACCCAATCATTAGCGCCATTCTCTGCCTGTTATGCTTCCTCTGCTGCAAGGGGTGGGCGACAGCCCTGGAAATCGGCGCATCGAAGACCGATAAGCGCATGCTCAGACTAGCCCTGACCTTCGACATCGCTGGCGACGTGTTCAACTGGGCCTGCTGGATCTTCATCGGCGCTGGCTTCCTTCGTGCCCTCGGATTGTTCTGATTGCTTACACTTTGTACCATTTGGGCAGTTGATCCCCGAAGTGACTGGCTGATAGGCTTTTACACAGGCTTACATTGAGGTGGTGATAATGGGGATCGTAATGGGTGTGTGGTTGGCGCTGGTGACAGCTATCGCGATGATCGCGATCCATATGGCGGCAATGGACAGGGAGCGCCTCAAGGCTAACCCGGTTAGCCAGATCACCAAGCTGGTGCTCGCCGTCTTCCTCCTGGTAGGAGTGGCGCACATCGCCACGAGGTACACAGCATTCCTCCGCGTGCTATCCTGACCTGACAACTGCTATCATGGCCCCGTTAACACAACGGGGCTTTTTTATGTCTATCCAATCCGACGCCAGTCAATTCATTGACCTGACACTCACACCACCGCAGAACGACTTTCTGCAGCTGTCATGCAAACACCCTGCATTCGTGGCGGGCTTCGGTACCGGTAAGAGCCAGACCATGGCCGTGTCGTCCGTGCTGGATGCATCGGAGGGCGGAGCAGATGCCACGATCGCCATCCTTGAGCCAACGTTCGACCTGTGCAAGCTGATCGCCGTGCCGCGTATCGAGCAGATCCTCTCCGAACTGGGCATTCGCTTTAAGACCGTCGGCAACAAGGAGATCTACACCTCTCACGGCGGGATCGGTGACTTCCTGTTTCGCTCCATGGACAACCCGGCTCGCCTGGTAGGGTGGGAGGCGTTCCGCATCCACTGCGATGAGATCGACACCCTCAAGAAAGAGGCGGCCAAAGGGGTCTGGCGCGCAGCCATCGCCCGCTGTCGTCAGTCACCGAAGGAGTATGAGCCGTTCGACTTCCTGCCCGACGACCGCCCGCTGAACAGGGTTAGCGCCTACTGCACGCCAGAGGGATTCAACTTCCTGTATGGCCGCTGGGCAAAGGACAAGGAGCGCAGCCGCAAGGCCGGTTACCTCATGATCCAGGCCGCCACCTCATCTAACCCATTCCTGCCCGTCGACTACCTGGACGCCCTGCGCGCCAGCTACGACCCGCAGCGCTTCGAAGCCTATGCGAAGGGGCAATTCGTCAACCTGAAATCGGGCACGGTCTATAAGAACTTTAAGCGCGAGCTGAACGACACCGACGTGGAGATCATCCCCGGGGAGACGCTGATCGTCGGCCAGGACTTCAACGTTAACAAGATGGCGACAGTCGTCTACGTCGAGCGCTATGGCGAGGATGGTCTGGCCGAACTGCATGCGGTGGACGAGCGGCACACCGGCATCGACACACCTGACGTCATCCGCTGGCTGGTGGAGAAGTACCAGAACCCGGGCAATGGCTACATCCACCCTATCGAGGTATACCCGGATGCTTCCGGTGCCAACACCAGCAGCAAGAACGCCAGTATGTCCGACCTGTCGATGCTCATGAGCGCCGGTTTCGACGTCTACTGTGGACTGGCTAACCCGGCGGTGAAGGACAGGGTAATCAGTGCGAACACCCTCTTCTGCAACGCCACTGGCCGCCGTCGGCTATTCGTGAGCAGCAAGCGCTGCCCGCAATTCGTCGAGTGCCTTGAGCAGCAGATCTACGATGACAAGGGCAAGCCTGACAAAGAGGCCGGGAAGGATCACATGAACGACGCAGGCACCTACCCGGTGGTCTATAAGTTCCCTGTCGTGCATAATGGCACGATCTCAGCCAATAACGTTGAATGGGTACGATGACATGACAATCACGACACTGCCGCAGGCGGGGACGGTATCCACCGAACACCCGCTCTATAAGCGGTTTAACCAGGAATACCGCACCATTGAGGACTGCGTAGCAGGGCAGACGGTCATCAAGCGTGCCGGTGTTCTGTACTTACCGAAGCCGGAAGCGTGGACGATGAAGCGTTACAACGCGTACAAGCGCCGCGCCCACTTCCTCAACGCCACCTACCGCACGCAGATGGGTATGGTCGGCATCGCGTTCGCCAAACCAGCAACCTACACCCTGCCGACGGCCATCGACTACCTGTCGACCGACATCGACGGCGAAGGTCTGGATATGGATCAGCTCGTTCGAATGTGCGTAGCGCAGAATATCACCTTCGGGCGCGGTGGCCTGCTGGTGGACTACGACTCACCGGAGGACATCGGGCAGGTGACCACGCTGGTCAATAGTGGCCGGGTGACCATCCGCATGTTCGACCACCGGCAGATCATCAACTGGCGCAAGAGTAACGGCAAATACTCGCTGGTTGTGCTGCGCTACCTGGACGACGTCGACTACGACGGCTTTGAGCACTATCAGGTGGTTCGCTACCTTGAACTTCGTCTGGTGAATGGCAAGGCATACTCCCGCCTGTGGACGGATGAGCTACAGGGTGCCGCCGGTCTGCCTGCGTCGGTCATCCAGCAGAACGGGAGCATGAACCAGCAGGAGCCGGAACTGCGCCCGATCATGGCGCGCGGGAAGCATATCGACTACCTGCCGTTTTGCTGGTTCGGCAGCGAGAAGAACGACAGCGACATTGACCCGGCTCCGCTGTCCGACATCGCGAACACCAACATCGCCCACTACAACGCCGACGCCGACAACACCGACAGCTCGTTTATCTGCGGCCAGCCTACCTTCGTGATCGCCGGTGTGCCTCAGTCGTTCGTGAAGGACAATCCGAGCATCAAGGTCGGCGGTGATGACGCGATCATTCTGCAATCCATGGGTACCAACACGCCTACCGCCAGCATGGTCGTAGCACCACCGAACACCCCGGCGGCTGCGCTGCTGGAGAAGCGTGAGAAGCAGCTGGCTATGCTCGGTGCGAAGCTGGTAGAGCGCAACGGGGCGACGAAGACCGCCACCCAGGCTGGCGCGGATGAGAAAACCGACAACTCGATCCTGTCCCAGTGCGTGGGCAACGTCGAGGCCGCGTTTAATCAGGCGATGGAGATGGTGAAGGACTTCACCGGCACCGAAGGCGCGAACGTCCACATCAACAAGCGCTATGAGGATATCGTCCTGAACCCGACCGAGCTGACGGCCTACATGGCGGCGGTGCAGTCTGGCATGATGCGAATGATCGACTTCCTCGCGTGGCAGCAGCGCATCGGCCTGATCCCGAACGATGTTGACCTGGAAGACGTCGAGCAGGAGCTGAAAGACGGGGCCGAAGAGACACAGCTGATCTTCAACGCCGCAGCGCGACAGACTCAACAGGGGCTGGACAATCCCCCGGGCGAACAAGACCAGGAGAAAGACCCTGAGGAAGACAAGCCGATCTCCAAGAAGAAGGCCAGCGCGCCTAAGAAGGGGGCTAAATGACATCCGTTAACTCGCGGATGGCGTCTGAGGCGGTAAGACACCGCCTCTACCTCTACCGCTACAGCGAAGGCCAGGCGAAGAAGATGACCCAGCTACTGCGCCGCCTGGCTGTGGACGTCGTGGGGCGGCTGCTGTATGCGCTGGACGACTCCAAGATCTCCGCCGACAACTACACGGTGAAGCGGCTGGAGGCCATCAAATCCGCCATTAACCCGACGATCAACCGCATCTACAAAACCACTTACGGCCAGCTCAAAGCCGACCTTGAGGCGCTGAGTAACGGCGAGCTGGCGTACCAGTATCGCACGTGGCGAACGCTCATCCCTAACCCGGTTCTGGACTTCGTCGGTGGACTGGTGGAGATCCCGGAAACGCAGGTGTGGGCGGCGGCGAACAGTCGCCCGTTCCAGGGCATGCTCCTGCGCGACATCCCGTCAGTGCTGGGTGAGGCCATGACCGACTCGATCGGGCGGGCGGTGCAGCAGGGCATCCTGCAAGGCGAGACGTATGACCAGATCATTCGCCGGGTCAAGGGTAGTGCGGCCGCGGCCTACAAGGACGGGGTGATCGGCACCAACGAGCGCCACCTTGCCACCGTCACCCGCAGCGCGGTGTCACACGTCGCAGCTGAGGCGCGTGACAAGATCGGCGAGGCCAACGCGCCGCTCATCAAGTCCGAACAGTGGCTGTCGACGCTGGACAATAAGACGTCCAAACTGTGCATCATCCGCGATCAGCTCATGTACATGCGGGACAAGAAGCATACGCCTATC
>ERZ1026850.1532-NODE-1532-length-11807-cov-3.633850_pt1 | contig 11807 bp, 7 predicted proteins | sample MGYA00380155_ERZ1026850 | MGnify/ENA primary metagenome ERZ1026850 (study PRJEB33269, sample SAMEA4719791) | human gut metagenome | biome: human-associated habitat; feature: organic feature; material: feces | place: Cameroon | collected 2013-10 ... | reverse complement strand
GAGATCAGCCTCGGTCTCGTGGGCTCGGAGATGTGTATAAGAGACAGCCTTTAAGCCCGTTCCCTTCTGAATCAGTTCCGCAAGATGACTTACCTGGGAAGCTCCGCCTGTCAGATAAATACCATGACGGTAAATATCGGCAGCCAGTTCCGGAGGAGTTCTCTCCAGAATGACTTTAATGTTATCAATAATGGTATAGAAGTGCTCAATTAAAGATTCATCAATCATTGCGGTTGGAAGCTCGCGTTCTACCGGAAGTCCGGTTACAATGTCACGGCCGTATACAACCGCCCCCCTGTTTTCCTTTTCCAGATCGGCAAGAGAAATCTTCACGTTCTCTGCCGTCTTACCTCCAATAATCAGATTGTACTGCTTGCGTACCGCCGCGCGGATAGCATCATCAAACTTCTGTCCGCCAACCTTAATCAGGCGGCTTAATACAATACCCCCCAGAGACAAAATAGAAATCTCGGTCGTATCAAAACCAACGTTCACGATAAGGACGCCCTGTGAATTCTTCACATCAATATCGAGCCCCAGGCCATCGGCTACGGCCTTTTCCACTACCATAATCTTCTTGGCCTTCACATTGGCATCGCGGACAAGGTCATAGAAAGCTCTCTTTTCTACCTCTGTAACATCGGTTGGAACGGCAATATAATAATCCGCAGATTTGATGCTGTTTCCGGTCAGATCATTTAAGAAAAACCGTACAATCTTTTCCATATTATGGATATCCGCAATAACACCATTGGATAACGGATAGGAAATATGGATATTGGACGGTGCCTTTTCATACATGTCAAAAGCAGAATCCCCGTAAGCGAATACGTTATTCTTATTCTCAATGGCGATCATGTTTTTCTCAACCAGAATGGTATCATCGGCACGATTATAAATCTTAATATTGTTTGTTCCTAAATCAATACCAAAAACATTGTTTAACATCTTCTGTATGTCGTTTCTATAGATAGCCATGTTCTTTCAGACTTAAATAGCAGCCGTCTCCTACAATCAGATGATCAAGAAGCGGGATTTCCATCAGATTTCCGGCTTCCATGATCTTCTTGGTAACAGAAAGATCCTCCATGCTAGGGTTACAGCTTCCACTCGGGTGATTGTGCAGCAGCACAATCTTACAGGCTCCTGCCCGGAGTGCATGCCGGAACACCTCTCTTGTAGATAACAGGGAAGCATTCACCGTTCCCTTCGATAACAGATATTCTTCCATGAGATGGAGCTTCGTATCCAGCAATAACAGCAGCACCTTTTCAACCTCTTCATGCCGCATCTGTTCCATATAATAATCCGCAATAGATGACGGGGTCTTAAAATCCAGCGTCTGTGCCGCATGCTGTTTCGCCATCCGGGCGGAAAGCTCTGCAATACACTTAATCTTAACCGCCTTCACTTCTCCGATTCCTTCCATCTCCATCAGCTCCTGTATGGTAATGTGATGCAGGGAGTTGAGCTGGCGGTTCTGTTCGAACCTGTCAAGGAGCTTCTGTGCAATCGTTAAGGCAGAAGCATTCTTCGTTCCTGTCCGGATAATAATGGCAAGGAGCTCTGCATCTGTAAGGGACGCTGCTCCATGCTTTAGAAATTTTTCATAGGGTTTCAAATGATTTCCTTTCCACTCCTTCTCCCAAAGCGGCACTAAATCATTCGATATACAATAATTCCTATCACAATGCCAATGATGCTGGCAACCGTAATCTTAATTGTAAGTCCAAAGGTTATGCAAAGGATTCCAAGATCAAGGATCAATGGTTCTGCCAGTCCAAAGGTCTGTCCATAATTCAGGAAGCTGCTCGGAAACAGATTTCCAATAAAACCTCCAATGACAATACCTGCCAGAATTAACAAAAAACATGCCCAGTTATTTTTACGCATCTACCCGTACCTCAAAATTCTTCTTAACCGTAATAACTATCCAGACTCCATACGTCTGCATCCTCATGAACCTGAATAGTTACATATTAACACAATTATAAATTTATGTATACAAAATTCATACATTTTTTGTAGCTATCGTTTGGCAGATTCCAACAAAACAACACCACGTTCGACAAGTCTCTGCAGGCTCATAAGGATACCGAATTTACCGTGCTGCCACGTAAGTCCACCCTGAAAATATACCGCATATGGCTCCTTCATCGGTCCATCTGCACTCAGTTCAATGGAGGAGCCTGACACAAAAGCACCGGCAGCCATAATGACCGGGCTGTCGTATCCGGGCATGTCCCATGGCTCAGGGGTTACATGTCCATCGACTGCGGCTGCTTTCTGAATGCCCTCACAGAATCCGATTACGCCCTCCGGTGTTCCAAAGGTTACGGCCTGAATGATATCGTGTCGTGATTCCGTACCGTCCGGTACGACCTGAAATCCAAGGGATTCATAAATATTCGCTGCAAAAATCGCTGCTTTTAATGCATTCGCAGTTACATTCGGTGCTAAAAACAGACCCTGATAGAATGCCGGCAATGCCGTTAAGGAAGCACCGACCTCCTTGCCAAGCCCCGGAGAGGTCAGGCGGTATGCTGCATTTTCGATGCACTCTCTTCTCCCTGCCAGATAGCCGCCGATCGGTGCAAGACCGCCGCCAGGATTTTTAATCAGGGAACCAACCACAAGATCTGCACCAACATCCGTCGGTTCAAGTGTTTCCGTAAACTCTCCGTAGCAGTTATCCACCATACAGATCACATCCGGTTTGATTTCTTTAATGAAAGAAATCAGTTCCCCGATCCGCTTTACAGAAAGCGTTGGTCTGGTCTGATAGCCCTTCGACCGCTGAATCGTAACCAAATGTGTCTTTTCATTGATTGCCGCTTTAATTCCTTCATAGTCAAATGCACCATCCGGCAACAAGTCTACCTGACGGTAAGAAATGCCATATTCCCTTAACGATCCCTTCGAGGGACGGATTCCAATGACCTCTTCGAGCGTATCATACGGCTTTCCAACCGGAGATAACAATTCCTGTCCCGGACGAAGGTTACTCATAAGTGCCAGTGCCAGCGCATGGGTTCCGCAGGTAATCTGTGGACGCACCAGGGCATCCTCTGTATGAAAAATATCGGCATAGACACGCTCTAAGGTATCTCTTCCAAGATCGTTATAGCCATAGCCCGTTGTACCAAGCAGACAGGCTTCGCTCACCTGATTTTTCTGCATGGCGGCAATGACCTTTAACTGGTTATATTCTGACACCTGATCAATCTGTTTAAAACGCTCTTCCAATGCCCCCCAGATCTTTTCTCCAAACGCATAGACATCCTCACGGATCCCCATGGATAAATACATATTTTTTGAATCCATTTTTTTTATTCCTCTTCCAATTTCTGCTTAATTTGTTCCTTATTCGTTTTTATATCATTCTTATTGATTTCGTCATCTTCACTGATTTCTTCGGTTCATACATCTGTTCTTAATCTGTTATCCGCTTATCGAAGGGAATAATAATATGGCCGCATATAAGCTAATAAAGCCTCCGTATCGGCTCCAATCTCCGATTTATCCACCCAGATCACATCCCGTTCCCTCCGAAACCAGGTCAGCTGCCGCTTGGCGAAGTGCCTCGTATCCCGTTTAATCCGGTAAATAGCTTCTTCGAGAGTGATTTTATCATCAAGATAATCCAGAATCTCCTTATAGCCAAGTCCCTGCATGGAAACCATGCCACGATGATACCCCATTTCCTTAAGGTGCTTCACCTCATCAATCAGTCCGTTCTGCACCATTTCATCCACGCGCAGTTCGATTTTCTGATAAAGCTTTTCCCGGTCATCGTTAAGTACAAAATACCGGAACTCATATGGAGACTCCCTGTGCTGCTGCGTTTCGTTGTGCTCGGAAATAGGATAATGATTCTTCTCATAAAATTCCAGAGCACGGATTACTCGTTTATTATTATGAAAGTGAATCTTCTCTGCCGAAACCGTATCCACCTTTTCAAGCAGATCATGAAGATATTTTTCTCCCTTTTCAGTAAGAAGCTGTTCATATTTCTGACGGATCCCGTCATCCTCTTCTTCCTCAAACAGGATGTCATAGATCAGCGACTGGATATAAAATCCGGTTCCACCAACCACAATTGGAACGTGCCCGTTTGCATAAATCTGTGCCATGGCCTTCTTTGCCATCTGCTGAAATACATAAATATTAAATTCTTCTTCCGGATTCAGGCAATCAATCAGGTAATGTGGAACGCCGCACATCTCTTCCCTCCGGATCTTCGCAGAACCGATGTCCATATAACGGTACACCTGCATCGAATCTGCCGAAATAATCTCGCCCTGTACCTCTCTGGCAAGGGCAATGGAAAGCGCGGTCTTCCCGACTGCTGTAGGTCCTGTCAGAATAAGCAGGGGTGGTTTCTTCTCCATAGCTTCACCTACGTTACAATTCTTTTAAACTTTTTCTCAATTTCATATCTGCTCATGGAAATAATCGTCGGTCTTCCATGCGGACAATGATAAGGATTATCCAGTGTCAGCATCTCATCCAAAAGAGCTGAAACCTCTTCAAGGGTTAAACTGTTATTTCCCTTTACAGCCGCCTTACATGCCATGGATGCCAGTTTATTTAAGATGACATCCGGCTGATCCTTCATGGGATTCTCACACAGTTCATCCAATACCTCACGGAAGAATTCCATTTCCTCACAGCCATATAAATCCACCGGCATACTGCGGATAGCCACAGAACCGGTTCCAAACTCTTCGATTTCAAATCCAAGGGATGTAAAATAATCCCGATAGGAAAGCAATGCCTGTTCTTCCTTACTGTCTAAATGCAGCACCACAGGCGGCGTAATCTGCTGGGAGGCCACGGTTTTGTTTTTTAATTCCTTTAAAAGACGTTCATACCTGACCTTTTCATGCGCAGCATGCTGATCCATGATAAACAGCTTGTCCTTAAAGGCTATCAGCCAGTATGTATCAAAAATCTGTCCTAAGATCTGATAGGACTCCCTGGACTTCACATCCACAAAATTTTCCTCGAACAAGTCGAGCTGTACCGGCTTCTCTACCAGAATATGTTCTGCAGATTTTATAATATTATGATGAAGATCGCTCTCGGTGGTATTTACCGGATGATCACCCAGAATTTTCTGCACGGAAAGCTTTGCCTGATATGGCGTTTTTTCCTCGGCAACCATATCCGGTTCCTGACGGGACGTTTCATACTGCATACCTGCAAATCCAGACTCCTGTCCAACACTCAGGCTCGTTCTATCAGTACCACCTGTTTCTGTCCTGTCAGCATTGCCTGTTCTTGCCTTATCTGTTTCTATAGCATCTGATCTGTCATTGTCTTGTTTCACTACAGATGCTGCGGAATTCTGTTCTCTGGTATATTCTGCTGCCGGTTCCTGAATCCTCTCCATGTAGGTACGGTTCACCTCGAACGGCTCCGGAGCCTGTCTGATCTGTGATGGCTGTTCCTTTTCTTCCGTAAGAAGGACATCCGGAATCAGTTCGATTTCATGGAGACGGTCACGGATCGCCGCTGCAATCTCTGCATAAACCTCTGCTCCGTGCTGGAGACGTATTTCCATCTTGGCAGGATGTACATTCACATCAATATCTTCCGGTTCAAACTCAAAATGCAGAACACAGAAAGGGAATTTATGCTGCATCAGATACTGCTTATAGCCTTCCTCCACAGCCTTTTGCAAAACATCATTATGAACATATCTTCCATTTACAAAGAAAATTTCAAAATTCCGGTTGGAACGGTTCTGCTCCGGCTTTCCCAAAAAGCCCCTGACACGCACGGACTTCCCGTTTAAGGAAAAATCAATCAGATGGTCTGTCACTTCCTTTCCATAAATACGGTAAATAACTTCCTTTAACTGATTGTTGCCGCTGGTCTGGAAACGAACCTGACCGTTTGCAATAAATTTAATGGAAATATCCGGATGGGAAAGTGCCAGATGCTCCATCAGATCTGCCACATAGCTTCCTTCCGTCTGTGGCTGCTTTAAGAATTTGCGTCTGGCCGGTACATTATAAAACAGATTCCGTACAAGGAATGTCGTCCCCTTCGGTGCTCCGATCTCACTGAATTCACACTCGGCGCCACCCTCAATCTGATAGTGTATGCCGGTAAAATCCTCCTGTGTCTTCGTAATCAGCTCCATCTGGGATACAGCACAGATACTGGATAAGGCTTCTCCACGGAACCCAAGACTTTGAATGTGCGGAAGATCCTGTGCATCCTCGATCTTACTGGTAGCATGCCTTAAGAAGGCTTTCCGGATTTGACTCTTTTCAATTCCGCTTCCATTATCCGTAACCCGGATGAGGGAAATACCGCCCTCCTTAATCTCTACGGAAATTGCCGTTGCTCCCGCATCAATTGCATTTTCCGTAAGCTCCTTTACGACACTGCGCGGCCGTTCGACTACTTCACCTGCCGCAATCTGATCAATTGTATTCTGGCTTAAAAGATGAATAACTGCCAATGCTAACCTCCTACCAACGATTCTTCAACTTGTTCTGTAACCGGTAAATAGTATTCAATGCATCAAGTGGAGTCAGTGTCGATACATCCAGCTCCTTTAATTCATTTAAAACATCTTCATCGGTCACGGTATCAAACAGGGACATCTGGCTTAAATCCACTTCGTCATATTTGACCGCCTTGTGCTTTGTTTCCTTCTGGTCGATCGCAATGCTCTGTACCTTTTCAAGAATGTCATTGTCACAAAGCTGTATCACGATTTCCTTGGCACGGTCAATGACCATATCCGGCACCCCGGCAAGCTTTGCTACCTGAATACCATAACTCTTATCGGCACCACCTTTAACAATCTTACGCAGGAACACAATGTCATCTCCCTTTTCCTTTACGGCAATGCAATAATTATTGACATTGTTCATCTTTCCCTCTAACTCGGTAAGTTCATGGTAATGCGTTGCAAACAACGTCTTTGCACCAAGCAGCTTCTTATTGCTGATATGCTCAATCACCGCCCAGGCAATGCTGAGGCCGTCAAAGGTTGAGGTTCCTCTTCCGATCTCATCCAAAATCAATAGACTGTTCGAGGTCGCATTCCGCAGAATGTTTGCTACCTCATTCATTTCCACCATAAAGGTACTCTGCCCGCTTGCCAGATCATCTGAGGCACCGACTCTTGTAAAGATCCGGTCTGTCATGGAAATATTGGCAGAGTCCGCAGGCACAAAGCTGCCGATCTGCGCCATGAGGACAATCAGTGCCACCTGCCGCATGTAGGTCGATTTACCAGCCATATTCGGTCCGGTAATAATAGACACACAATATTTATTATTATCAAGGTATGTATCATTCGAAATAAACATATCGTTGGAAATCATCTGCTCTACGACCGGATGCCGTCCGGCTTTGATGTCAATAACTCCCTTTTCATTAATCTTCGGCCGTACATAATGATTCCGCTCTGCTACATAGGATAAGGAACACAACACATCGAGCCTTGCAATGGCCTTGGCTGTACGCTGGATGCGGTCGATTTCTCCGGCAATGCTGTCACGGATCTGGCAAAACAGATCATATTCCAGACCATTCAGCTTATCCTCGGCATTCAGGATAGTATCCTCCATTTCCTTAAGCTTCGCATTCGTATAACGTTCCGCATTCGTTAAGGTCTGCTTCCGGATATAATCCTCCGGCACCATATTCTTAAAGGAGTTCGTCACTTCAAAATAATAACCGAATACCTTGTTATATTTTACCTTAAGATTCTTGATTCCTGTCCGTTCCCGGTCTTCCTCCTCGAGCCTTGCAAGCCAGGTCTTTCCGTCATTCTTGGCATGACGCAGACGGTCGATATTTTCGTCAAAACCGTCCCGGATAATCCCGCCTTCCCTAATGGCAAGCGGCGGTTCCTCGCAGATGGCACGATCAATTAAAGTACACACATCCGTAAGATCATCGGTTTCCTCCTGAATCTTCTTTAAAATGTCTGAGGAAAAATCATTCAGCAGCACCTTGATAGACGGAAGCATTTTTAAGGAGCCAGCAAATGCCAGCAGATCTCTGGGATTAGCTGTCTTGTAGCTGACCTTTCCAAGAAGACGCTCCAGATCATAAATCGGATTTAAGTATTCACGGATTTCATCCCGCAGCATGGCCTTTTCCGACAGCTCCGAAATGCCATCGAGACGCTTTTCAATTTCGCTTTTATCAATTAAGGGCTGCTCAATATACTGACGCAGCGTTCTGGCTCCCATCGCTGTTTTCGTCTTATCTAAAACGCCCAGCAAAGAGCCCCTCTTCTGCTTTTCGCGGAGAGTTTCTGTTAGCTCTAAATTTCTTCTTGTCGAGCTGTCAAGCAGCATATAACGACTCGTAAGATATGGGTACAAATGGGTAAAATGGCTTAACGGGATCTTCTGCGTATTCGTCAGATACTGCATCAGGGATCCTGCTGCAATGAGTCCGGATGGAAAGTCATCAATTCCCATCCCCTGCAGGGAAGTTACATGGAAATGCTTTAAAAGGCTCTTCCGGCAGCGATCCTCATCGTAATAAAACGGTTCAAGGGAATAAATGGCAATATTCAGACGGTCCTTCAGATCGGCAAGATCCATTCCGCTTACCGTAAATGCATCGTTACAGATAATCTCGCTCGGATGGTATTTCATGATTTCATCGAGAAGCTTCTTATTGTCTTCCACTTCGGTGAGGTAATAATCTCCCGTTGTGACATCGGCAACGGAAATTCCGATTTTCCCCTGAAAATATGCAATGCTCATCAGGTAGTTGTTTCTCGTTTCATCCATGGACTGCGTATTTAAGTTCGTTCCGGGGGTCACAATCCGTACAACCTCACGCTTCACCAACCCCTTTGCAAGCTTCGGATCCTCCACCTGCTCACAGATCGCTACCTTATATCCTTTGGAAACCAGACGGTTTAAGTATCCCTCTACGGCATGATAGGGCACACCGCACATTGGTGCGCGTTCTTCCAGTCCGCAGCTTTTCCCGGTAAGGGTAAGCTCTAACTCCTTTGATGCTGTAATGGCATCATCAAAGAACATTTCATAAAAATCCCCTAAACGGTAAAACAGAATGCAATCCGGATACTCCTTCTTCGTTTCCAGATATTTTTGCATCATTGGTGTAACTTCCATCACATCAACCATTTCCCTTTCGTCACTCTGCCTCGCAGTACTGCTCAGCTCTCTTTATTGCATCATCAATGTGTGCACAGAAATTTTCTTCTCCTACTTTTTCATAAAAGCCGGACTTCTGCATCACCTTAAACGGCTGTTCATTTACATGGGATAAAATCATATGTACCCCATATTCGCGGCATTTTCCCATAAGCTGCTCGAGGTTATGCATCGCCGTTGCATCAATCGCATTCACACTCCGCATGCGGATAATCAGACACTGCGTATTCTCGGAAACATGAATACCAAGAAGCTTGTCTGCCGCTGCAAAAAACATCGGTCCACTGATTTCATAGACCATCGTATGATCCGGAACGGATCGTAATTCAATGGAATCCGGATCATCCTCATCATGAATATATTTCCAGCCCTCGACCTGTGTTACGTCACTCATACGCTTCATAAACAGAACAGCTGCTACTATAATACCAACCTCAATTGCAACGACAAGGTCAAATACCACAGTAAGGACAAAGGTGACAAGCAGCACCGAAATATCACTCTTCGGTGAGGTTTTCACAAGGTAGGCAAACTCTTTAAAGCCGCACATATTGTATGCAACCATAAACAGAATTGCCGCAATGGCAGGCATCGGAATCAAAGCCGCATAAGGCATTAATACTACTAAAATCAATAATAACACTACGGAATGCACCATTCCTGAAACAGGGGTGCGTCCACCGTTTTTGACATTGGCTGCGGTTCTCGCAATTGCACCGGTTGCCGGAATTCCACCAAATAAAGCGGAAGCAATGTTACCGGTTCCCTGTGCAATCAGTTCCATATTGGAACGGTGTCTGGAATTGATCATACTGTCCGAAACCACACAGGACAGTAAAGACTCGACTGCCGCTAAAATAGCAATTGTCAGTGCATTTCCAAACTGTGCCTGAATCAGCCTGAAATTAATCGCCGGAATCTGCAGCATTGGCGGCTTATTTGAGATTTCATATAAGGTTCCGATCGTATTCACCTTAAGTCCAAGTCCGCTCACAAGTGCAATTCCCAGGATCACTGCAAGCAGAGACGGTGGAATGCTCCCTACGATCTTCGCTGCCTTTCCCTTTAATACTTTTGTAAGCATCGGCCACAGAATCAGAACGGCCATACACGCAAGTCCGACTAAAAGTGCCTGCACATTGATCGTTCCGATATAATGGCAGACCGCCTTTACCTTGTCCACGGTTTCAATCGGGGATACTCCCGGTTCATACTGAAGTCCCAGGAAGTCCTTCACCTGTCCGATGGCAATCGTTACGGCAATTCCTGCTGTAAATCCTGTTGTAATCGTATAGGGAATGAAACGGATCAACCCTCCAAGGCGGAGCACACCCATCAGAATCAGAAAAATTCCTGCCATAATGGTTGCAACAGCAAGGCCTTCGATTCCATCAGATGCCACAATTCCCGCAACAATCGTTGCAAAGGCTGCGGTCGGTCCTGAAATCTGCACACGGCTTCCTCCCAGAAAGGCAATGATGAAGCCTGCAACAATCGCGGTATAAAGTCCGCGTTCCGGATTCACTCCGGAGGCAAGTGCCAGTGCAATAGACAGCGGTAACGCAATAATAGCAACAATAATACCGGCAATTACGTCCTTGACGAATTGCTCTTTGGTGTATGTTTTCATTACTGAAAACAACTTCGGTTTTAGTTTTTCCATAACTATCTCCTCATTTGTACGTTCGTACATTCCTCAGTCTGTGAATAAGAGCACAGACACTCTTTTTTAACAGTAATAAACCTTTATTTCTTCTATCAAATTTGACTTCTATTTCCTTCTATATCAGTTCACCAAGGTAATAGAATCCATGGCATTCCTTTAAGTATACCGGTACAATCTTTCCGATTAGGCCGGGATCGCCTTTAAAATGAACAATCGTATTATTGGATAACCGCCCGGTTAAAAGAGAAGCATCCTGTTCGTTCACTTCTTCTACAAGTGCTTCCAGAGTCTGTCCTTCCAGTCTTGCTACGCGCTCCCTTGCGGTATCCTGTACCACCTTAAGCAGCCGGTCAAAATCCTTCTTTACCTGTTCCTCCGGCACCTGATTTTCCATTGCGGCAGCAGGTGTCCCGGTTCTTTTCGAATAAATAAAGGTAAAGGCATTGTCATACTTCACCCTGTTGATGACGTCGATGGTTTCATCCACGTCGGCGCTGGTTTCGCCCGGGAAGCCAACGATAATATCCGTTGTGATCGCCATATCCGGAATTTCCTTCCGGATCCTGTCTACAAGCGCAAGATAACTCTCTTTTGTATATTTACGGTTCATCGCCTTCAGGATCCTCGTGGAACCGGACTGCAATGGCAGATGAAGGTGACGGCAGATCTTCTTTGAATCCCGCATGACTTCAATCAGTTCATCGGATAAGTCCTTCGGATGAGACGTCATGAAACGGATTCTCTGCAGACCTTCAATCTTCTCTACTTCTCTTAAGAGCTGTGCAAAGCTGATCGGATTCTCCAGATTCTTTCCATAGGAATTGACATTCTGACCAAGCAGCATGACTTCTACAACGCCGTCTGCAACAAGACGTTCAATCTCACGGATGATTGCCTTCGGATCACGGCTTCTTTCACGTCCACGCACATATGGTACGATACAGTAACTGCAGAAATTGTTACATCCAAAC
>ERZ1026850.1531-NODE-1531-length-11815-cov-2.645408_pt1 | contig 11815 bp, 9 predicted proteins | sample MGYA00380155_ERZ1026850 | MGnify/ENA primary metagenome ERZ1026850 (study PRJEB33269, sample SAMEA4719791) | human gut metagenome | biome: human-associated habitat; feature: organic feature; material: feces | place: Cameroon | collected 2013-10 ... | reverse complement strand
CGGCCGAGGTGCCGGAGGTGCCCTGGCCCGTCCTGCGGCGGATCACGGACCGCATCCTCGCCGAGGTGCCCGGCGTCTGCCGCGTGTGCTATGAGCTGAGCCCGAAGCCCTGCGCCACCATCGAGTGGGAATAAGCGGGGCGGAATCACGTTTTGAGGGAACGCAGATGCCGTGCAGACGCAGAATGGGGCGAAAAGGCATGTCCCCGTAGGGGCCGTCGTAGCCACATCGGTTGTTGCCCCGTTCTGCGTATCGCATCTGCGATCTGCGTTGAGCGTTTAACAATGAGAATGAGAATCGAGGACTGAAGGAAATGGGATGGTTTGAGAAGAAGGACGAGAAGGCGAAGATCCCGCCGACGAAGGCGCTGTGGCAGATCTGCCCGCGCTGCCGGCGCTACGTCGCGAAGGAGGTCTGGAAGGCGAACAACTGCATCTGCCCGGAATGCAACTACCACGGGCGGCTTGGCGCGCGGGCGCGCATCGCGCAGCTCGCGGACGCGGGGTCGTTCGTCGAGGCGTTCCGCGAGGTGAGCTATTCGGACCATCTCGCCTTCCACGACGCGACGGGCCCCTACAAGGCGAAGATCGACGCGGTGATCGCCAAGAGCGGTGAGACGGAGTCGATCGTGATGGGCGCGGCGGCGCTCGACGGCATTCCCGTGATGCTCGGCGTGATGGACTTCTCGTTCATGGGCGGTTCGCTCGGAACGGGCACGGGCGAACGCATCGCCCGCGCGTGCGAGCAGGCGATCGCCGAACGGCGTCCGCTCATCATCTGCTCCGCCTCCGGCGGTGCGCGCATGCACGAGGGCATCCTTTCGCTCATGCAGATGGCGAAGACCTCGGCGGCGATCGCCCGCGTGAAGGAGGCGGGCCTGCCGTTCATCAGCGTGCTGACCGACCCGACGACGGGCGGCGTGTCGGCGTCCTTCGCGATGCTCGGCGACCTCAATATCACCGAGCCGAAGGCGCTCATCGGCTTCGCCGGGCGGCGCGTGATCGAGAACACGATCCACCAGAAGCTGCCGCCGGACTTCCAGACGGCCGAGTATCTGCTCGCCCACGGCTTCATTGACAAGATCGTGGAGCGCAAGGACCTCAAGGCGTTCATCGCCAAGATGCTGCGCCTCTTCGGTTTCGCCGGAAATTCGCGTTGAAAGGACAAGGCATGGCTACGAAAAAGACAATGGGGACGACAAGGGCGAAGACCATGACGGCGATGGACCATGTGAAGCTGGCGCGCGACCCGAAGCGCCCGCACATCTTCGACTTCATCTCGGGCATCTGCGGCGACTTCGAGGAGCTGCACGGCGACCGCCTCGTCAACGACGACCGCGGCCTCGTGTGCGGGTTCGGGACGATCGACGCCTTCCGCTGCCTCGTGATGGGCCACCACAAGGGGGCGTCCGTCGAGGAGAACATGGAGGCCAACTTCGGCATGGCGAATCCGGACGGCTACCGCAAGGCGATGCGCCTTGCGCAGCTCGCGGCGCGCTTCCACCTGCCGATCGTCTCGTTCGTCGACACGCCCGGCGCCTATCCGGGCAAGGAGGCGGAGGAGCGCGGCCAGGCCGAGGCGATCGCGAAGTCCCTTGAATTCTTCTCCCGCCTGAAGACGCCGATTGTCGTCGTCGTGACGGGCGAGGGCGGTTCGGGCGGCGCGCTCGCGATCGCCGTCGGCGACCGCATCCTCATGCTGGAGAACGCCGTCTATTCGGTCATCTCCCCCGAGGGCTGCGCGGGCATCCTGTGGCGCGACGGCGCGAAGGCGCCCGAGGCGGCGGCGGCGCTCAAGATCACGGCGGGCGACCTGAAAAGGCTGGGCGTCATCGACGAGATCGTGAAGGAGCCGGCGGGCGGGGCGCAGAAGGACCACGCCGCGACGGCGCGGGCGGTGAAGAAGGCCGTCGTCGCCGCGTTGAGGGAACTTGTGGACGTGCCGGTGGACGAACTCGTCGAGCGGCGCTACGCGAAGCTGCGCGCGATGGGGAACTTCTACTGACGGGCATCTCGGCATCGAAAGGAGCAACCGCATGGACAGAAGGACATTCGTGAAGGGCGCGGCGCTCGCCGCGCTCACCGCGCCGTTCGCGCGTTCCGCCTCCGCCTCGGCGGCCCCGTCCGCCGCCGGCGGCGTCGCCTATTCCCGCACGCTGCCCGTGAAGCACGAGGTGGACGTCTTCGTGGCGGGGGGCGGCCCCGCCGGCGTCGCGGCGGCCGTGAGCGCGGCACGCCACGGCGCGAAGGTCTTCCTCGCCGAGGGGCACACCTGCCTCGGCGGCATGTCCACCGCCGGGCGCGTGATGGTGTTCATGACGACGAGCGACGGCGTGCGCACGCTCGACGCGGGCTTCGGGGCGCGGGTGCGCGCGCGCCTGAAGAAGGAGGCGCGCCTCAAGGGACACGCGAACGACCTGGAGGCCTTCAAGCGCGTCTACGACGCGGAGATGGCGGAGGCGGGCGCGGGGTTCAGTTTCTACACGCACGTGGCGGACGTCGTCACGGAGGGCGGCGCGATCCAGTACGTCGTCTGCGCCTCGCCGAGCGGCATGTGGGCCGTGAAGGCGAAGGTCTACAGCGACTGCACGGGCAACGGCGACCTCGCCGCATGGGCCGGGGCGGACTGGAAGAAGGGCGACGCGAAGGGGCGCATGATGCCCGGCACGCTCGTCTCCTACTGGAGCGACCTCGACTGGGCGGCGTGGGACCGGGACCGGCCCAAGCCGTTCCCCGGCTCGGGCCAGCCGTTCGGCGCCTACCTCCCGGAGGCGAACCGCGACGGCGTCCTCTCCGTCCCCGACCTCCACTTCTCCGGCATCTTCCGCCAGGACGGCGGCCTCGGCCTCGCGAACATGGGCCACTGCTTCGACGTGGACGGCACGGACGAGGCGTCGCTTACGAAGGCGCTCGTCGAGGGGCGCCGCAGCATGGTCGAATACGAGCGCTACCTCCACGACTACCTCCGGCACGGCATGGAGAAGGCGCGGCTCCTCGCGACGGGCGAGCTGCTCGGCGTCCGCGAGACGCGCCGCATCACGGGCGACTACGTGCTGTCGCTCGCCGACTACCTCGCGCGGGCGTCGTTCCCGGACGAGATCGGACGCTATTCCTACCCGATCGACATCCATCCCTCCAGCGCCGACCCGAAGGCGATGGCGGAGCACGTGAAGCAGTTCAACGCGCAGTACCGCTACCGGCGCGGCGAAAGCTACGGCATCCCCTACCGCATCCTCACGCCGAAGGGGATCGCGAACCTGCTTGTCGCGGGCCGCTGCGTCTCCTCGGACGAGATGGTGCAGGCGTCGATCCGCGTGATTCCCGCGTGCTACATCACGGGACAGGACGCCGGCGTGGCGGCGGCGCTCGCCGCCGACCGGGCGCTCTCCGTCCACGACGTTCCCGTGAAGGAACTCCAGGCGAAGCTCCGCGCATACGGGGCCTATCTGCCGCAGGCGTAAGCGTGTCATGGCCCGGCGCCTCCTCCACTACGCGATCCTCGCCGCCGTCCTCCTCGGCGTCCCGGCGCTCTGCGCGTGGTGGGGGGCGGACGCGCGGATTTGGGACGGCGTGCGGAGCTTTCCGCCCCGCACGGAGGTCCTGCTCCACGACTGGAAGCGGGAATGCCCGTTCTCCTGGTGGTGGTGGGGCGGCTATGCCGCGTTCGTCGTCCTCTGCACGTTCGCGTTCGTGCGGCGTGCCCTCCGCGCCGCGTGGGGAGGACGTCGTGCGGTGGCGGCGGGACGGGTGCCCGTCGGCGGCGTCTTTCCGTGGTGGGGATGGTTGGGCGTGGGGATCATCTCCGTCTTCTGGACGCTCTCGTGGAGCCGTATCCCCGCGCTTGCGCGCATTCAGCCCCACCTTTCCTACATGCCGCTCTGGGCGGGCTACATCCTCGTGGTGAACGCCCTCTGCGTGCGGCGCAGCGGGGCCTCGCCGCTGACGCGCCACCCGCGCGCGTATGCGCTCCTCTTCCCCGCGCTCTTCTGGTGGTTCTTCGAATACCTGAACCGCTACGTGTGGAACTGGTTCTACGAGGGCGTTTCCCACATGAGTGGGCTGGAGTATGCGCTCTACGCGACAGTCTGCTTTTCGAGCGTGCTGCCGGCGGTGGTGGCGACGGCGGCGTGGCTCCATACGTTCCCCGCCTTCCGCGACGCGGCCTACGACGGCATGGCGAAGGTCGATCTGCGGCGGCCGGTGTGGTGCGCCTTCCTCGCGGCGGTGGCGGCCGTCGGGCTCGTGGGGATCGTCTACGCGCCGCAGTACACGTACCCGCTCCTCTGGATCTCCCCGGCGACCGTCTTCATCCTCGTGCAGGTCCTCCTGAAGGAGCCGTGCGTCCTCGATCGGGCGCGGACGGGAAACTGGGCGCTTTTCTTCCGGTTCGCGGTGGCGGCGCTCGTCTGCGGCCTCGCGTGGGAGACGTGGAACTGGCACGCGGTCGCAAAGTGGGTCTACGCCGTTCCCTTCGTCCATGCGTTCCAGGTCTGGGAGATGCCGCTCATCGGCTTTGCGGGCTATCTGCCGTTCGGCGTCGAGTGCGCGGCCGTCGCGGCCTGGATCCTCCCGGCGCTCGTCGAGGACGGACCCCCTCTTTCTGCAACGACATCAGGAGGCATGACAAGATGAGACAGGTGACGCGAAAGTCGTTCATCGCCGGCGCGGCGTCTCTTGCCGCCACGCCGCTCTGGGCCTCGGGCGGGAAGCCGCCGCCCCGGGCGGGGCGCCCGCCCGCCTACGACGCCCTGCGCGCGGAGCTGCGCGCGTTCTATCCGCCGGGCTACTGCCGCGAGGCGTGCCAGTCGAAGGAACAGGTCGCGTCGTGCGCGGCGATCGGGCGCGAGCTCGACGCCTGGGCGGCGGCGCATCCCGGCTTCGACGCGCTCGACATCCGCCGCGAGTCGTACCTCGCCATGCGGCGGCACTTCCTGCCGTTCCTTTTCGCGAACTCGCCGTTCTACTTCGAGGCGGGCGTGAACGGCGGCTGGTCGGGGGCGCGTCCGGCCCGGCACGTCAACCGCATCTGCGGGCGGTTCTACCGGGAGCAGGGACTCATTCCGCAGGCGGCCTGGGACCTCCTGTCGGCCCGGTCCCGCGAGAACCTGACGCTCTGCTGCGGGCCGTTCGTGGACGACATGCACCACGTGCCGCCGATGCGGACGATCATCAGGAAGGGCTTCCGGGGCGTGCGCGACGCGGTCGCGGCCGCGCTCGCGGCATGCCCGAAGGACGACCCGCTCGGCCGCAAGGAGCTGGAGACGGCGCTCGTCGGCCTCGACACGGTCCACGCGATCCAGCTGAAGTTCGCCGAGGAGGCCGAACGGCGCCTGAAGACGGTCGGCGCGGGCGAGGAGCGGACGCGCCTCCTGCGCATCGCCGCGTCGGCCCGGCGCTGTCCGTGGGAGCCGCCGCAGACGTTCTTCGAGGCCCTGAACACGCTCTGGTTCGTGCGCGAGATCCTCGGCTACGTCGACGGCGTCAACATCTTCGCGCTCGGACGGCCGGACGCCTGGTTCATCGACCTCTACCGGCGCGACCTCGCTGACGGACGCCTGACCGAGGCCGAGGCGCGCGACCTCGTGGCGCGGTTTCTCATTGTCGCGGACTGCCACGAGGCGGATTCCGCGCCGGTGGACTCCTACGACGACCAGGAGGCCGAGATTCCCCTGACGCTCGGCGGCTGCGACGAGAAGGGGGCGTTCGTCTACAACGAGCTGACGCGGATGTTCCTCGACGCCCACCTCGCCTGTGGGTGTGTCTACCCGAAGCTGCACGTGCGCGTCGACGCGAACTCGCCGCAGGCGTATCTCGACCACATCGGCCGCCAGCTGATGGCGGGGCATGCCGTCTTCACGGTCTTCAACGACCGGCGGCTTGTCCGGCAGTTCCTGGACGAGGGCTTTGCGCCCGAGGACGCGCGCAACTACATCGGGTGCGGCTGCTGGAACGGCTACATCGACTCCTGGCAGGACGTGGACAGCGCGAACTACGTCTCGCTCGTCAAGATCCTTGCCCTGACGATCCACCGCGACCCCGAAGTCGAGCGCCGCTGCGGGCTCGTGCTCGACCCAATCGACGGCGCGCGGAGCTTCGAGGAGCTGCGCGACACGGTGTACCGCAACTACATGCGCTTCTTCCGGTCGCTGATGAGCGAGTACACGCGCTACGGGCGCACCTCGGCGAAGGTCTTCCCGCATCCCGTCTACACGATGTGCCTCGAAGGCGGCGTCGAGAGCCGCCGCGACACGACGGACGGTGGCATCACGGGGCGGCAGCGGCCGAAGGAGATCACGCTCGGCTTCGTCGGAAACGTCGTCGACTCCCTCTGCGCGATCGACCAGGTCTGCTTCCGCGACCGGGTCTGCACGGTGCGCGAGTTCCTGGACGCCGTGCGCGCGAACTGGAAGGGCGAGAAGAACCAGCGTCTGCGCATGCTCGCAATGAACGCGCCGTACTGGGGCGACAACTCCGACCGCTCGACGTCGCTCATGGCGTGGTTCATGAAGCGCACGCACGAGGACGTGGACGGCTTCGCGACGGATCAGGGCGGGGCGTATAGGCTCGCGATCTTCACCTACCGCGAGTTCATGTACTGGGGGCGCCAGACGAAGGCGACGCCCGACGGCCGCTACGACGGCGACTACCTCGCGCAGGGCTTCTCGCCGAGCGAGTTCCGCTGCAAGGAGGGGGCGACGGCCGTCATGAACGCGATCGGCCGTCTGCCGAACGAGTGCCTGTACCAGTGCAACGCGAACCTGACGTTCGACGCGAGCGCGATGACGCCCGCGCTGATGGGCGCGGTCCTGCGTGTCTTCGCCGAGAAGGGCTCGCACCTCATGCAGCCGAACTGCAACTCGGTCGAGCAGCTGCTTGACGCGCAGAAGCATCCCGAACGGCACCAGCACCTGATCGTGCGCGTCTGCGGCTTCTCGGCGCGCTTCGTCTCGCTCTCGAAGCGCTGGCAGGACGAGGTCATCGCGCGCCACCGGCTGAAATGAATGAAGGAGGATCGAACGATGGAACTGCTGGACAGAAGGGTCTTCATCGCCGGCGCGGCGTCATTCGCCGCCGTGCCGCTCTTGGGCGCGAAGCGGGAGGGACGCGCTCTGTCGCGTCCGCTCAAGACGCCGCTGATGCTGGACGTCAAGCGCATGGCCGTCCACGACGGGCCGGGCCTGCGCACGACGTTCTTCGTGAAGGGGTGTCCGCTCCGCTGCATCTGGTGCCACAATCCCGAGTCCATCGACCCGAAGCCGCAGGAGGCGCGCTTTCAGCATCTCTGCCGGCACTGTGCGCACTGCACGCACGACGAGGCGACGTGCCCGACGCGGGCGTTCAAGCTCTACGGGAGGCCGTGGACGCAGGACGCGCTCGTCGCCAAGGCGCTGGAGGACAGGGCGTTCTACGACGCCTCCGGCGGCGGCGTCACGCTCTCGGGCGGCGAGCCGCTCTTCTTCTGGGAATGGGCGGCGGAGCTTCTCGCGCGGTTCAAGGCGGCGGGGCTCCACACCTGCCTCGACACGTCGCTCTACGCGCCGCCCGCCGCGATCGAGGCGCTGTTGCCCGTCGTCGACATGTGGCTGCCCGACTACAAGGCGCACGACGACGGACTGCACGTGAAATGTACGGGCGTCTCCAATGCGGTCGTCAAGCGCAACCTGGCGCGCCTCGTCGCGGCGAAGGCGAAGCTGGAGGTGCGGTGCCTTGCCGTGCCGGGCTTTACGGACGGCGAGGACCTCGCCGCGCGCCATCGCGACCTCGCCGCGCTCGGCATTCCCGACAGCCAGGTCGTCGACCTCGAATACTTCGACTATGCGCGGTCGAAGTATCTTGCGCTCGGCATGAAGGACACGATGCCGCCCAGACCGCGCTGAGGCGGTGCGCGGCGGTTTTACAAATCCTCCGTTTCGGCTTGCCTTTCGCCCTCATATTCTGTATGATTATACGCACGCACGGCGAGACAGGATTTTCACTATCAATTTAACACCAAGGAGTTAAGAAAATGAAGTGTTCCATGATGAAGGCGATTGCGATTTGCGGGGCGCTCGCGTTCGCGGTGGCGGGCTGCAAGTACGATGACGAGGCGGCGGCTGGCACGGGCGATGAAGCCGTTTCGACGGATGTCGCCACGGAGGGCGACCTGGCGTCGGGCACGGACGTCGCGACGGATCCGGGCGCGACGACCGCCGTTGACACGAACGCCGATTCAAGTTCGCTCGACGCGGCCGTTGGCAATACGCCGTTTGACCAGGATCCGAACTATGCGCGTTGCACGGACGTCGATTTCGCGCCGGTCTACTTCGGCTTCGACGCCTCGGCCCTCCCGTCGGGCGAGATGGCCAAGATCGAAGCCGTGGCCGCGCACCTCCAGGAGAAGCCCGGCCGCGTCGTGATCATCGAGGGTAACTGCGACGAGCGCGGCTCGAACGAATACAACCTCTCGCTTGGCGACCTCCGCGCCACGTCGATCCGCGCCTACCTCGAATCGATCGGCATTGCGCCGAACCGCATTCAGACGAAGAGCTACGGTGAGGAGAAGCCGGCCGTCATCGGGCATGACGAGAGCGCGTGGGCGAAGAACCGCCGTGGTGAGTTCGCCGTGTTCCAGCACAAGTAAGTCCTGTTCCGGAACGGTCTGCTAGATGACATTCGCGTTCATCTTCGATTCCGTTGGAGGCACCGAGTGGCTTGTTCTGCTCGGTGTCATTCTTATTGTGGTCGGTCCGAAGAATCTGCCCGCTGCGGCGCGCAAGTTCGGGCAGATCATGGCGCAGCTGCGGCGTGCGGCCGACGAGTTCAAGCGGCAGATCCTCTCCATGGACGAGGAGATCCGCAACACGGTCGAGGATGCCGTGAAGACCGACTACGTGGAGACGCCGAAGGACGAGGCGGCTTCCACGTCATCCTCGGAGTCTTCGGACGGAACGCCCGCCGACGACGCGGACCGCGCGGCGGCCGAGACCGATTCCTACGGCGCGAACTACGACGAGAACAATCCCTATCCGGGGCACGAGTTCTACGACGAGACGCAGTACCAGAACGAGCCGGAGGCCACGGCGTCCGTCGAACCCGCCGTCTCCGAGCCGCCGCCCGCGCCTGAGAAGCCGAAGACCGATCCCTACGCGATCAAGATCACCGTGACGACGAACGCGGGCGGAAAGCAGCAGAAGAAGGGCAAGGGCAAACAGGCATGAAGGTGCGTCCGCTCCTGAAGAATCCCGACGAGTACAACGACCCGCCGCGTCCGTTTTTCGAACATATCGTCGCGCTCCGCGCCTGTCTGATGCATGCCGGTTTCGCGTGGGCGGTCAGCTGCATTGTTGCCGGCTGCTTCTCGCCGACGATTCTCCGTTGGCTCAAGGCTCCGGCGGATGCCCTCGTCAAGGCCGGACGCATCGAGATCGTGAGCCTCAACATCACGGGCGGCTTCAGCCAGATCATGTCCATCGCGCTCTGGGGCGGTACGGTGATTAGTTTCCCGTTCGTGATGTATTTTGCGCTGCGTTTCATCTTCCCCGCGCTCACGAAGCGCGAGAAGGTGGCCATCCTCTTCTTCCTCATCGCGGGCACGGTGTTCTTCGGCTTCGGCGTGGGCTTTGCGTTCGGGCAGCTCGCGCCGAACGTGGTGAGCTTCTTCGATCTCGTCAACGAATGGGTGGGGCTTTCCGTCACGCAGGTGCAGGTGGAGGACTATGTGCCGCTGATCCTGAAGCTCGTCCTCGCGTTCGGGCTCGTCTTCCAGATTCCGCTGATCCTCTTCGTGCTGGGGTGGCTGGGCGTCATTTCGTCCGACACGCTCCGCCGTTGGCGCAAGTTCGCGATCGTGATTGCGTTCTTCCTGGGGATGGTCCTCACGCCGCCGGATCCGATGAGCCAGATCGTGATGGCCCTGCCGCTCTGCATTCTGTATGAAGTCAGCATCTGGGCGGTCTGGCTGAAGGAGACCTGTTCCGGCGAGCGGTGGAGGCGCGCCGGGGAGGCGAAGTGAAGACCCGCCTCCTGATCGTGCTGGGCTACCTCGGCACGATCCTGGTGGGCGCCCTCGTCCTCATGCTGCCCGTCTCGTCTGCCGCGCATGCGTGGATGAAGCCGGGCGATGCGCTCTTCACGGCCTGTTCCGCCGTCTGTGTGACGGGGCTTTCCGTCATCGACGTCGGGGTCGAGTTGTCCCGCTTCGGACAAGGTGTGCTGATCGTCCTCGTGCAGCTGGGCGGCCTGGGGACGATGACGGTGGGGACGTTCTTTCTCGTTCTCATCGGGCGGCGGCTCTCCCTCGCGAACGAGTTCGCGGTTATGAACGCCTACGGCGCGAAGGGCGTTCGGGGCTGGCGCGGGCTCGTCCTCTGGGCGGTTCTCTCCACGTCGGCGGTTGAGCTGGTGGGCATGTGCATGCTCCATGCGGTCGTTCCGGGGCAGTCCTGGTTCCGCTGTTGCTTCTACGCGGTCATGTCGTTCTGCAACGCGGGCTTTTCGCTCGACCCCGGTTCGCTCGCGGTCTTCCAGCGCTACCCGCTCGCGCTCTTGACGATGGGGGGGCTGTTGACGCTGGGCGGATTCGGCTTCCTCGTCCTCTACAACCTCTGCACGATCCAGTTCTGGCGGCGCAACCTCGTTGCGCGCGGACGTCTCTCGTTCCATGCACGTGTGGTGCTGCTGGGGTCGCTCGTCCTCGTCGTCCTTGCGCTCGTCTGCGTCTTCACGGCGGAGTGGAACGGCGCGCTGGAGCCATATTCCCTTTCGGAGAAGCTGGGGGTGGGCATTTTCCAGGCGGTGACGCCGCGCACGTGCGGGTTCACCGTCATCCCCATCCACGAACTGAACCCCGTGACGCGGTTCATCACGGCGGTACTCATGTTCATCGGCGCGGCGCCGGGCGGCACGGGCGGGGGCATCAAGGTGACGACGTGCGCGGTCTTCGTGCTCTCGATCCTCGCGATCTGCCGGGGACGGGATGCGGTGACGCTTTTCCGGCGCACGGTGCCCGAACCCGTTGCGCGCGAGGCCATCGTCATCGTCACGGTCCTTGCGCTCCTCGTCGTCCTCGGCATGACCGTGTTGCTCGTGAGCGAGAACCGGGGCGGAGGGGAGCCCGTGCCGTTCGAGGCGCTGCTCTTCGAGACGATCTCGGCCGTTTCGACGGCGGGGCTGAGCTGCGGCACGACGACGGAGGCTTTGTCCCCCGTCGGGCGCGCCGTGATCATGGTCTGCATGTTCTGCGGGCGCCTCGGGGCGCTTGCGGTTGTCTTTCTCATCGGAGGGCGGGAGACGGCGCCGAGCCGCATCCGCTTCCCAAAAGAAGATTTGGTGGTGGGCTGATGTTCAGGATTGGATGTCATCTTTCGAGTGCCGGCGGCTACCTCGCGATGGGACAGACCGCCGTGTCGATCGGCGCGAACGTGTTTCAGTTCTTCACGCGCAATCCGCGTGGCGGAGCGGCGCGTCCGCTCGACCGCGCGGACGTTCGTGCGTTTGGCGCCTTCGCCGCCGAACACGGCCTCGGCCCCATTCTCGCCCATGCGCCCTACACGCTGAACGCGGCCGGCGCGGAGGAGCGCGTGCGCGCGTTCGCCGAGTCGACGATGAAGGACGACCTGCTGCGGCTGGAGGCGACGCCGGGCGCGCTCTACAACTTCCACCCCGGCAGCCACGTCGGCCAGGGCGCGGAGAAGGGCATCGCGCTCATCTCGTCCCAGCTCGCGCGTGTCCTCGCGGATGTCCGGCGGCACGTGCCGGACGGGGCGCTCCACACGACGGTCCTCCTGGAGACGATGGCCGGGAAGGGCAGCGAGGTCGGGCGTACGTTCGAGGAAATC